>ENA-UPTB01000240-UPTB01000240.1-human-gut-metagenome-genome-assembly--contig:-NODE-240-length-60177-cov-7.087404_pt1 | contig 60177 bp, 74 predicted proteins | sample MGYA00250046_ERZ773369 | MGnify/ENA primary metagenome ERZ773369 (study PRJEB29103, sample SAMN06111938) | human gut metagenome | biome: human gut; feature: ankylosing spondylitis patient; material... | reverse complement strand
TGGCTATCTGTACATATAGTATATATGTTTTTCCCTGTTAATCTTGCAATCATGTAAATCAACATAAAAACTACATTGAATAAAATAAAGCCTAAAAATGATGTTATTGCAAAAAAGCGATATATCGAAATTTTCTCTGCCATAGCTGCAACATTACCCAGTATAGTAAATCCACCCACTCCTGCAGCCATTATTGCCGCAAATATGCCAAGAATAGTTATATGCTCTGATTTAACATTTGAAATATCTTTTTCGTGTTTAGAAATTTGTTGGGATAGTGTAGTAAACTTTAAAATAGCATTGGTTTGCTCAGATTGTGCTTTGTCTATTCTATCTTTTAACTTTGATGCATCCTTGCTAAACTCTTTTTTAAAATAATTTAATCTTGAAATGTCTAACTGTATGTGATCGCTTAATTTCTTTAAACCTTCTTGAGCTTCTGATGTTAATTGGCCATTAATTGAATTCAATACCTGTTCGATATTAGTCATTAACAAATCTCTTTCGCTATCGCCAAGGTTTTGAATAGTAATAAGTATTTGAGTATAACTATGCCTAAATTCGTCTACATATATTTCATTGAAAGCTGCAATTTGTTCTTTTAAAACGCTGTCATCTAATTGCGGCACTGCTATAGATTTTATTATTTTTTGAATCTGTCCATTTTTAAATTGGCCATCAGTTGACGTCATTAGCAAAAGCTTCCCTTATCAATTGTTTGTCGATTACTCTCTTTTCGTAATCAACATACGTTTTTTCCCAAGGTGATCCATTCTCATGCGTCATTCTTACTAACGACCAAACAGAATTATTTTCATGTCGTTTTATTACAGTTTCAATAATAACTCTTGTTTCTTCTTCAATGTTTATGTCATAATTTTCTAATATTGGCATTGCGGCATAATTTGAATACTCATAATAAACCCAAGGAACTACTGGTCCAAATTGCCAAGCTTCCATATCAGCTTCAAACATTGGCTCACCTGTCATTTTATAACTTTCGCCCTGCACAAAATACAACAGTTTTTGCAATTTTAAATTGCTGACAGGCTTATTTTGCTCATATGAATATGAAATAATGTATTTCGCAATATCTTTTACATTATACATATTATCATCTCCCCTATCTTTTTCAAAACGTGCTGTAAATTTAGCAAAAAGCAATAAAGATACAAAAATAAGACCCATGATCACTTTGCCACAAGTCTCTTCTTTCTGTACCCAAAGTATAACACATTATGTACGTTTTATTCAACAAAAACAATTAAAAATCATATATTTTATATTTCATTCCTGATAATTTGGCACGAGAAAAACGAGAAACAGTAAATTGCCAGCATGTTAAAAACGACGTTGCTATGCCGTTTCTCGTTGGTTTTGATTTCAATATACGTTTTTCAGCAACTTAAATCACACGAGAATCGTATGAAAGCTTTACTTGAAACTACTTGCAACTACTCGAAACAGCTTGCAACCTAAATTACAGCCCACATAATATGTTCCCGACATTAATGCCGGGAACATATTTACCGCATAAAGCTATCATCTCAACACCTTTAATTTAACTAAAATTTTAAAGGTGTTTATTACCACCTTGAAGTATACCCCCTGGTATCCACATGAATCCAATCACCATAATAACCAATCCCCAGCTGATCTTCAATGCCCCATGCTTTAGCTGCAGCAACAACGGTATCTGCCAAAGCAGTATCCGTATCGTCCTGCCCGGATATATGGATGTCGGCTGCACAGCCACGGGTGTGATAGCTGTTAGGCTCTCCACCAACAGCTAAGTTCACTTCTATCGTTCTAAAGCCACTTTTATAACCAGCATTAGTAGTATTAATAACCCAATTAGAATTCCAATCCCTCAGCATATCAAGCAACCGAAATAAGTTAGCAGTCTTTTCATCATTTGTACATAGTCGACCATTTTCGTCCCATGCATACTCATTCCTGCTACGTTGCAGACAATCCCACTCCGTTACGCTCCAATGTTTACTTACATACAAAGCCATATTAATCACACTCCATAAAAAAATTAGAAATCATAGTTTCTTTTTAACAAAAACAATCAATCCACTCATAGCTTCCACGCCAGCATCATTTAAGTTTTCAATAATACTAAGCAGCTCAGTTACAACAAGATATCCAATAACCGTCATAACTGCCCAAGTAGGTTTATCTAAAACTCTCATAACTACATCAACGACAGCTGCAGACAACGCACAAATTAAATAAACACCGATTTTCCCAAGGAAACGGTGTTTCATAACTTCACTTTTTATCTTTTTGGCAGCTCTGGCTTCTCTTATGCCTTTTATAGAATCCAAAATTGTCGGTGATAATATCCCCTTATCTTTAAGATACGAATATGAAATAGCTACCCATTTTGTAAAACAATCCATAAATACTAAAACAGCAAAACTATAAAACAATATAGCGTGTTTATGAAATATCATGGCCAACATTGCAGCCATTAATGTTTTGTAAGACCACCCTTGTGTTAAAGTTTGAGCAGCTCCGATAGCCGCAAATTTAAAAGATTCCCAGTTCATTTTTGCCTCCTGCTATAATCTCCATAAGGAGAGTGATATTTTGAATACTAAAAAAAGAAAACGTATGAAGCTACCAAACGGCTTTGGTAGTGTTGTGCTACGAACTGACGGTAACCGCCGCCGCCCATGGTCTGTAAAAGTCACAATTAACGGCCGTCAAAAATCAATCGGTGATACAGCCACAGAAATAGAAGGGTTAGCACTTTTGGCCGAGTACCACAAAAACCCTTCTCTTTTCGCACCAGCATTGATTACTTTCTCGGAAGTATTTGAGCTTATGCGGGCCGAGAGATTTCCAAAACTGGCCAAAACTACACAGGTCAATTACCTTTCGGCATACAAACACTGCCATAGATTGTATGGCAAGAAGTTTGCCGAATTAAAAATCGGTGACCTGCAGGCTGTTATTCGTGATACACGTGATACCGGTGCCCACTATGCTATGCAAAAGAAGGTTAGACAGGTATTACATCATATGTACACATATGCCGTAAAATATGAAATTATTGACCCTGCCGCCAACATTAGCCAATACATAGACATTGATCAGCACGTGGTTAAATACCCTAAAACACCTTTTAACACTCGACAGATAAACAGAGTAAAAAAACTCGGTGATAAATGGGCTATGACGGTGCTCATGATGATATACGCTGGTGTTCGTACGTCCGAACTGCTATCTGTCGTTAAAACAGACGTCAAACTGCGACAGCGATATTTTATCGTTCGAGAGTCAAAAACTGCTGCCGGTCGAAATCGTGCTGTGCCAATATCAAAAAAAACTATACCCTATTTTGAATTTTGGATGCAGCAGCCAGGTAAATATCTCATTACTACAGACGAAGGCAGTCAACTTACTTACCATCAATACCGAACACGCTTCGATTCTGTCATGGCCGCTAGTAGATGTAAGCATACGCCACACGAATGCCGCCACACCTGCGCTACCATGCTAGATAATGCTGGCGCTAACGATACGGCGATCAAACGTATTCTCGGCCATGCCAGTCAAGGAGTTACTAAGAGGGTTTATACCCATAAATCCCTCCATGAGCTAAAAAAGGCTATAGACCTCATTTGACAGCCTTGAGTGGTATTAACCCGGCACGAATTTACGCAACAAAAAAGCCTGTATCCCTTGATTTCTCAACTCTACAGGCGGTTTGAATTCGGTATGATATTTTTTCATCAATTTTTATTATAAAAGTGCAGTATCTATGCGCTTTTTCATCCTTTCACAATTATTTTTCTAAAATTATAGCATCTAAAGCTTCTTTGCTGTCGGCAGCATCAACCAAAGCTTGTTTCTCCCAGCCTGCCTGTTTACAGGCCCCTCTATGTAATCCCAAATCTACATTCCATTGAATGAGTTGTTTAACAGTTAGGTAGTGAATTGTTTTTTCGGTTCCACCATCAGGATAACCTCTCATAGGATAACCATTTGGATAATATTCCGAAAATTTATCAGGAGCTGAATTGATTGTATTAAGATCACTAGAAACCGTAAGCTGCGTATCCTTATCGCTATCGTATCTCACCATCTCTCCACTACATTCAGATGTAAAACCTCCTGTAATTTTACTTTCGGTCCAAGCATCAACTTCCAATAACTTAGAAGCTTTTAATTCATCAAGCCCTGGCTCATATGGCGGTATTTCTTTATATTCTCCTGTCTCTGGATCTCTATAATAACCATTTAATAGCATTGCAAATTCAGATTTTGTAACTAAGAACCCGTTTTCTTTTACATCTTCTGGTACATCACCATCTTCACGGTATCCGGGAGATACGCGTTTTCCATCTTTATCAAGTACAATGTAATATTTAAATTCTTTTTCCATTTTTATCATCCTTTCTTTTTTTACAGTGGGGATATTCAACTGTCGGCTCAGGCGCTTGGGCTTTAAAATTCAATGGTGTTTATACGGCAGTAGTTGTTGGCGCCCCTGGCTTTCCGGCAAGAGAGTTTTGTGGTTTTACTTTCGATTACACCCTTACTGGATGGAGTTTTACGGCTGGATATAATAGCCCCGTTTCATACATCAGGCCCACCACTACTGCAATTTCACTTGGCTATTGAACAGTGGGGAAAGCCGACAGTACGTGGAAATAATATATTTCCTATACCTTTCCCTAATAGTGCATTAGCAATAACGTCTGCCGGCATTGGCGGTTGGCATACAGTGGATGTAAGCATCGTTAATAATAACAGTTATAGTGTGCTCGGTTGGGCAACAGATTCACCTAGTACCGCACGAACTTCATTACCAAATGTTATTGCTATTGGATTCTAAAGCTACAGTGGGGATTTAAAGAGCATAATAATACTCATCAAAGTACTGTTAAATTACCTATTGCTTTTAAGAATAGTGGTTATGTAGGTGCAGCAAATGATTCTGGGACGGTTACTATTGGTATCAAACCTACCGACAAGCAAACAATAGAATTAAGAGATAACAATGGCGGTGGAAAGACAGGCATCTACTGGTTTGTCGTTGGTCAATAAACAGTGGGGATATCAAAAGCAGTTAACTGTAGAACCAGTAGTTTATCCTCTGCCAGTCAATACCGTTTGCTGCGTCTGGGCACATAGTATCCACGACAGACAAGACCCTGGAACCTACCATTCGATTTTAAGCAAAATAACTCCTGTAGGTGTTCAGATACTTGCTGGCCAGTATAACGCACCAGCTACTGCCTACTCAGGCATTTCTGCCTACTGGGGTATGATAGGGTGGTAAACAGTGGGGATATTATACGGCTGCTGTCGGAGCCATCTACACTGACGTAACCACGCCGGTATACTTTTCCAGATGCTTTTTGGCTGCGTCAATAGACATACTACTAGCCGCATCTACTACTTGGCCGGGAACTACTCAGACTGTTTGGAACATTAACGCATCTACAGCGAACAAATTGCGCTTCATTTGGGCAAAAGCTCCTATAGAATTAGACGGAGCTGTTTGGTTCGGAATATTTATTTAGACAGTGGGGAATAGTTTATGCTGAACAAGGGTATATTATTGTTACATTGCCTTTAGCATATAGCTCAAATAAATATGTTGTCATAGGCCAAGATCTCGACTACACAAGTAATGATACCGACGGTTACGGTGAAAACGTAGGCGTAACTCAGGTTACAACAACTTCGATACGTGTTTCGATTACGAGAGGTCGTTATCTGTCCTATTGCACAATAGGGTTTTAAGACACAGTGGGGATATTCAAATTCAACAGGAGTTACTTTCCCTATCGCTTTTAGAGAGTGTTATGCCGTTGTAAGTAATGCTCACAGCAACACCACTGGAAATACCGACCATTATCATCTCTTAAGTTGGACAGCAACAGGAGCCGCTTTTGGTTATTGGAATATGAGTTTCTACGGCACACTTTATATCGCCCTTGGGGTCGAGTAAACAGTGGGGACTTTCAACTGGGCAAGCTGATCTCACAACCATATTGCCGTTTCCAATGACAGAATCGTTTATAAGTCTTTGTTGCGCCAATTCTTACTGGACGAATGCTGGATGCGATGTTTCTAATACAGCGATCACTTTATCTCAGGCTCAAACAGACAAGGCATCCACACGGCATTATGGACCTTTATGTTGGATCGTTTTGGGGAAATAGACAGTGGGGAATTAATAGCGCTGGTAACAACGGAAGCGAGGGAGAAAGCGGTTGGTACGCATTTCCTGTGAATTTTAATTCTGCTTGTTTTGCCCTATTTTGCGGACTAAGAAACACCGATACCAACAACCCAACAAACTACGATTCAGAAGTACAGCCACGTAACTGGACAACCACCAAATTCAACGTATACAAACAAAATTATGACGGTAATCCATGGTTTGGTAGTTTCATTTGGTTTGCTATTGGCCGATAGCCAGCCAGTTACAAGCTATAACCCTACTACTACCCTCTGAGTTACGTGTAGACATGAAAAAATTTGTATTTGTAATACTCGTTGCTGCAAAAGTATATTCGTAATTTATAGCCCTCTTACTTCCGAAAATACCAATTACAGAGTTAGTAAATTTAATTTGAAATGTTTGTGTTGATTCAGAATTTCCATATCCCCACTGTGGTTATGCTCCTATTGCAATGTAAGTCCCACTCAAAACGTAGTCTGGAGTTACACAAGATATTCCAGTCAATGTTGTATTGGAGCTATCGCCATACCAAGTACCAGTTCCTGAACCACGACTAAGCAACAATGCTGAACTAACAAAAACGTTGAATACCAGTGGGAAAATGGCTTTATTGTTTGAGATTATTCCCCACTGTTCAAAAGCCAATAGCTATGTATTTCAAGGATGGACGATCCAGATGCGACAAGCGAAAAGTTACCTGGCTTTCCGATGTGAAATCCCAAAGTATATTATTCACGTAATTCTCTTTGCCAAAGGTTGCATCAGCAGCACTCATTACTCCTGTAGCTACCGCAGTATAATCAGTTGTTGTAAATGATATAGGAAATATGCATACTGCTACATATCCCGACAAACTTGCAGAATTTCCCCACTGTGGCTAGCACCCAATTATAATCCAGTTAACATCATTAGGCTGGGCTACATCAGGTCTATTTGACTGATATGCACGAGTTGTAACAGTAGTATTCGTTGCAGAACATCCAGGGCAGCACCATTCGCTAGAAGTAGATGCAACTGCAAGGAACACGTTTGTAAATGGTATTGGTAATGTAGAAGTTCGCACTGCCCCGCCAGTATTTATTCCCCACTGTAGAATTAAACCATTTGCGAATTTTACATAGCCATTTTGAGCCAACAACGAATCGACTATACCACCATTATTAGCGGCTCCAGCAAGCAAATGAACAAAAGCAGTTGTAGCAATTTGAGTATTATTTACTGTCTTGGCTGCTGTTGGTGCTGTAGGAGTTCCTGATAAAGCTGGGCTAACTTTCTTTGCATATTCGTCCAAATCTGTCGTTTTTGCATAATCACTTAGATCAATTCCTTCTAACGCTGCCAAAACATATGCACATGTTGCAATTATATCTCCACCTGTTCCTTTTTCCGCTGTAGGGGCTTTAGGCTCCCCGGTTAAAACAGGACTTTCTTTTTTTGCATAATCTGCTAATGCATTAATAATTGCTGCCATTGTAGCAATCTGTTTAGTATTAGTCCCTTTAGTAGCTGTTGGTGCTGTAGGAGTTCCCGAAAAAGCCGGGCTAATAAGCGATGCCAAATTATAGAAATAATGTACCGAAAAAATCGCTGTACCATCAGTTATATTTTCACCTTCAACAGCATTAGTAATAGCGCTTGGAATAGATGCACCAGAGGTACCCGCAGTTTCACAAACTAAAAAACCACCTGGTAAGGTGGCATCGGATAAAATATCATTCTTTTTATATATTGTATTTCTTTCTAAACTTCTAACAGGGCTATCCAATATAGCCGACAATTTGCTTTCTATGAGCAACTGTTTCCACGTTTTCTGTGCTGTTTTATATTTTAATTTAGCTATATCATTATTTGCATTTAATGCAAGCCATACAGAATAGTCACGTGCATTTATTGGTTCATCTTCTGCTATAGTAATCCCATTAGCAACTTTAGATGTAACACGCCATTTGCAAGCGCCGTCCAAAACCTCTTCTCCATCAGTATCAGGCCAAGTAGGTTCTGCTTCCGCAGTAACACCTTCCTGAATACAAATAAGTTGATATTTAGATGTCAAATTAGGTGTTGTTGCAATGTCATCTATATGATACTGTGTTTTATTCTTACGTATATTTATTGCTTGAAATAAATAATTATCTTTAGTATCAGATAAATTGGCCAAAGCATTGAAAAATTCCATCGGCGGTGGTTCTGACTCCTTCAAATACCCCCACCCTCTTAAATAGTTTTCATCTGGCCAATTTAGTAACTCTCCAATAGCAGCGCCAGATGCAAATATTTTTGAAAAATCTGGTTGAACAATAGACATTTATATCAAACTCCCTTCTATTTGTAATATTCTCGCAAACGTACCTTTTCCAAATCCAACAAAATTACCAATATTTTTGCCATTCCTACTAAATCCGAAAGTATCTCCGCCATTAAACCAATAAATGTATATAACCCCAATTCCGGCGCCTCTTATTATTAAATCCAAAGCGTTTATCAGCTTAAGTTCATTAGGTGTAACGACCCTACCTATACCAATTCTCATTTTTGCGTTACCAGCATTGATAGCAATTACTCGACTCACACCAAACATTCGCTTAATACTGTCAATAGTACTTTGCCTACTTCCATCTGTGGTATTTTTAGCAATTTTTGAAAAAATAGCCAAACGATATTCGTTATCTCGAAGTTCAGACGAGCTCAAATAAGGTTCTCCGTATCTTCTAAATCTGGCTTTACCAAAGCTATTATTACCATGGTCAGGAAATCCGAAAAAGTCCACAGACATTGATGCATCAACTTTTCTGCTAATATCGGCAACCTCTCCACACATATCAAGTTGTTTACCAACGGCAACATCTGGCCATATCTCTGTCCTGATTTGTTTTTTCAGTGTGTTATGAAAATCAAATTCTTCTCCAATTGTTTCAAGCAATGCTTTAATAATTTTTCTGTCAGAGAATTGAGATAAAAGTAAATTAAGCATCCTTTCTTTTGATGTCAGCATGATTTAATCTCCATTGCAACAGTGATATGTTCGGCATCAAATACAGCAATCTCCCCACGATTTATAGGAATACTTTTCTCTGTATAAACCTGATCATCTTCAGATACAACTATCTCCATATAACCGATGCCATTAACTTTAGAATAAATAGGTCCTAAAAAACGTTGAGCGATAACATCCTTGCCCATTCCAAGGTTGCTACCGCTCTCAATGATGATATCTTTTATTGTATTAACTAAATCTCCTGGTAAATTTTCTTCCTTATATTCCCAAACTGTAACTTTGATATAAATCGGAATTTCTTTAGGACGATTAAAATAAACTTTTTCTGGAGTCCCTTCACTATCAATTACAGTCATTTCTATGGACCCATTGCTATCAATACCAATAGGTCCCTTTTCTAAAATAGTCTGTGCAATTTGAATATCATCACCGCCATGAATAATAACCTCAAAACTATGCGGCTTCATTCCATCAACAATTTCGTCAGATCGATTTTCATACACAGTTACACTATCTACGTCCGGAAGATCTAACAATGCGGCCTTTATACTTTCTTTCATAGCACGACTCGTTCGGAATACTGCTGCAGCATATCGTTGACGTAATTCTGTTGTAGTTTCAAGATTTCTACCCACATAAGCCGCTGATTCATTACTAGCAGCAGTCCACCCATCGTAGTTAGTATTAATAGACGTTACTGTTTTTAATAATGGATCTAACGGTCCATAATTCTCGGCCACAAATTTGATTGGTGTCCCAACTTCGATAACAGTAAAAGTTTCCGTAGGAACTACTGTACCACCATATCTGCGATCAGTCTGATTAAGCACTAAGTTTCCATCCAAAATGCTGCCAGACCACTCATCTCCAGATATTTGCTGTAAAAGTTTTGAATAAACTGCCTCAACATTATCTCCTGTCACTGCAGTATAACTAACACGCACTGATTTATTTAATATAAATCCGAACGAATCACCTTCAGTAACGTTCGGGATAAATAAAGTAACGCTTACGCAATTGTCAAGAGTGATAATATCAGGAGCAGCAATATTATACTTTTCTCCATCACTACCTTTTACCTGGCAATTTGCAGGTAAAACAAAACCATTGCGACCATAACAAACTTCATAAAAATATGTATATTCTTCTCCACGCCGCAGAACATTACTATACATAACAGTATTATCAATACTTCCATCATCAGCAGTCATCGGTGAACGTGCATAATAATCATATTCAGCGAGTTGCCACTGCTGGTCAGACTCCTCTGCAACTAGACTCAATATAATAGCAATTACACTATTAGGCTTTCGGCTTACTGCCTGACCAACTTTACTCTCAAATCTATCAAAAAGATTACTTTGTATTTCAGGCAGTCTCATTCTGACAAAACCTTGTGGTGTAACACCATACTTAGTATTACTATTTATCGCCATACCCCAGCACCTCCTTCCTGGTAATCAAACCGTATTCTGTTGACACTTCATAATTTACAATCAATGTCCGGATTTTGACCTGATAATCCAGTTCCAACGCATTTAAACTTTTCACATCATCAACCGACGATATTTGTTCACTCAGAATTTGTTTGATCAACTCTTGATTAGGTTGCTTAACAAGAATATATTCGAGGTAAGGCACGCCCCAAGTAGTGTCCAGAAACCATTCTCCGAGAAAAGTCAGTAGCTTAACTTTTATTTGTTGAGCAACTCGTTCGGCGTTATCAATCAGCAAAAAATCTCCATCTTTAATCAAGATATCATGATCATTTGCATGTAATGCAATATCAACCATAGCTCGGCCTCCTTACTGCGGTCCAGATGTATTTCCACCGCCTGTTTCAACACCGCCATGAGTATGATCCGTTAACGATATACCACTCGCTATAACATCACCATCACAAGTAATATTCCCTGACATTTTCGATGTTCCGGAGCAAGTGATATTTCCTTTTATATTTACATCACCAACAATATTAATTTTTTGATCAGGCGTTAAGCTAATCGAAGTCGGACCATTAATGATTTCAACGTTATCTGCAGATATTGATTGTACTTTTCTCATTCCGACAAAACATACTGCATCAGTTAAATCATACTGCCTCGGATCATGATTATCACTATCACTTTTACCAAGCCATTCATCCAAGCTGCGTTCAGCAAATGCAATCCAGCAACTATCTCCAACTTTTACAGGATAAGTTATCTGAGCATTTCCTGCATGTGGCATAAAAACTGGTACGCCTATTATCAAAGGATAATCTAAAATATCTCCATCTGCAGTATGATATTGCAAAGATGGTTTTACTGTAGCCATACAAGTACCAGCATCAAACGAAATTATTTCCCCAGGCATTCCCGTCCTGATTTCACCAATACGCTGTTTCATAGCTTTATCAATAGCTTCAACGCTAGGATTTGGGCTCGCTTTTCCAGCACTTGAAATTGCTCTACTAGAAATTGAATTCATTTTTTATCCTCACCTCCAATCTCATATACTTCCATATTAGTGTGCCATTTTTTCCCTCTGTATTCTCCAGTATGTTTTAAAGATTCAATTTTAAACCAACCTGTTACTGGCTTGCTTTCAAGATAAATCAAATCTCCAGGATTCAGTGTCGGCTGCAGCAAAGAACAAACTCTCCAGCCGGCCTTTTTCTCTTTTCCTTTATTTTTTTTCGACTTTTTACTTGATGTTTTTTTTATTTTTTTGGCAGCTTTAATGATCCTTTCTGGAGATCCAATAAGTCCACTATCTGCATTTAACTTTATCGCTATAACTTTAGTACTACCGCCATCTTCTATGATTTGCAACACATTATTTTGTATAGACCAAGACAGCCCCGATGCAGCACATACTTTTTCAAGGCAAGTTCTCCCAGGACCTATATAACTAAAGCCATTAGCATAGCTGCAGTAGCTCAAATCCTCAGCGAACTGAACAACTAATCCCATTGCAGCAGCAACATCCTCAATAACTTTTCGCCCAGAAACACTTGCAGCATATGATAAAGACACAACACAATCACGGATTGCAATTTGCCCATCAGATAGCTCCAATTCAGTAACCATATTTGCTCCTTTAAGGGATGTCCATGCTTTTAAAACTGCGCCAACAAAAATACGTCTAAGACCGATATCTTCGCTATAGCCAGCTTCAAGAATACAAATGCTATCATCTCGTTCAAATATCTTTGCTGTTTTATCAGATAAATTAAAGACCTGCAAGCGACATTTGTTAGTCTGCTTTGTCAGGTCTTTGTCAATATCAAATGTTATATTTAACGCATTCTCTTTAGGCTTACCTTCAATAATAATACCATCACTGCCCTCTACCCCAACCAGTAAACGATAAACACGGTCAAACTGTTTTCCCATAAAACTCTGCCTCCGTCACATAAATCAAACTGGCAGCGCCGTTCGTAAAACTGCTACGAGTTATCTTTTCAAGGTCTGTTAGAACAATTAATTCCCCTGAAGGAATACCTGGCCTGTGATGATTCATCAAAAGCGGAAAGTTTGGCACTATCTTAAGATTACAGCATAACGGTTTTTTATCGTTATCCCATAAATGTAGCGTCCAAAATTCACCGACTGCATTCCAAGTTAACCGAATCCTATACTGGACATTATCTAAGACAACTTTAGTAACAATATCATTGGCGTCATTGAATTTTATTGCTTCCATACGTTCACCATCCTAACCCAATGCTGTTCATTATGTCCTGTATTTTCTTTACTCCCCAGTCAACTCCTTGAGCAGCTATAGATTTATTCAACGGCTTTTCTTCTCCAGTATCTTCAATTTCTTCAGAATCACTGCTAATACTCCCAATATCTGTTTGCGTTGCAGTACCACCATCAGCTGCAGTTTCTCCTGCACTATCTCTTGCAGACTCATCAACAATATCTTCCGGTACCTCAGTGGTTTGTGTAGCAACTTTCGTTATATGAACAAACGAACAATTTACCCATATGATTGATTTACTTTCATCATTGCGAACTGGCCTTGCGCTTGTTAAAACCATATCTGACCAAATTTTATCAGGCCTCACTATGGTAACTGGCTCTTTATTATCGCGGATTTGCTCAAGCGCCGATAATCCACTAGCAAACTTATATTGACCATGGCTATTTTTATAAAACCATGTTACTGGATGTGACGAAATTCCTATCGTCATATCCACCTTGATTGCTTTATTTATAATTGAGTCATGTATTTCAAACCCAGTTTCAACCGGATGCTCAGTTACCTCTTGATCCATCTGATATTCAAAAGATCTTACAATATCAACCTTCAAAGTCCCTATTTCAGTTGGATTCTTGGGGTTTATCCCTAAAATATCAGCTAACATTTAGTTATCCTCCAATATTGGGAAATCATAATCAAACCCGGAAGAAAGATCGAATTCATAACCATTAGCAGGCTCAATCGCATTAGCAACACCAACTCCAATTTCAGCAGGTGTTGCATTTGTTTTCGCAAATATATTAGGTTTTTATACAAGGGCATAATTATAAAACACAACAAAACCGAGCCAACCTACACTAAAACGTCGCTATTTCTTTGTGAAAAGCGACGTTTTTTTATGGCCCGGACTGAGAAAGGAGTGGTGACAACCATATAATCTAAAAAAGAAAGGGGGAAGTTTTTTCGTTAGCCAGGCTGAGAGGTCTGGCTTTTTTTCATTTCAAAACAAGGAGGTTAGCGAATGGCAGATGACAAACTGAAAGCAGGCCCGGAGTCCCCTGGCGAGGGCTCTGTTGGGGATGCTCAAACTGTGACGAGGCCCCCTGCCCCGGAAGCGGTAGAGGGGCCTGCTGCTGGCACCGGCCCGGTACGCCAGCCGGAACAGTCTGTTACCCCTGGAATGGGCGGAGATGTTCCAACCCAGCCTACGCCGCAGGTTGAAGCTGATAAGGTGGAAAAATCCCCCGACCAGGATAAAAAAGTGGAACCGGAGGAAAAGACGGCAAAACGCCGGGGCCGTCCCCCCAAGGAGCAGGATTCTCCCCAGGGGGACAAACCGGAAAAGGGGCCGGGGCCCCGCACAGGCCGCCCGGCCAAGGCTGATAAGGCGGCCCGTGACAAGTCCCCGTCCCCAGCTCTGGACAAAGTGTCCAGAGGTAAGGAACAAGAGCTTACCCCCGCCCAGCGCGGAGGAAAAACACGCCGGGAACGCAATCAAAATGTGAAAGATTTTTTGGCGGGCAAGCGTGAAACTCCCTTTGCCGACGGTAAGCAGCCGCCTAAATCCACTAAGGCCGCCCCGGTCAAGGAGGCGGAGGCCCCCGCCCCGGAGATTAAGCTGCCGCCCACGCCGGAGGTGCCGCCCCGCCCGGTGGAGCAGGGAAAAATCGTCTATTTGAAGCTGTCAGAGCTTCATCCATTCCATACCTTGCGGGATCACCCCTTTAAGGTGCAGGACGATAAGGCGATGGACGATCTGGTGGGGACAATCAAAGAACACGGCATTATGACCCCCGCCACCGTCCGCCCGGAAAAGGACGGCAAGGGCTATGAGATTATCGCGGGCCACCGCCGCTGTCATGGCGGTGAGCGGGCTGGCCTGGATGAAATTCCCTGCATTGTCCGTGAGATGACCGATCTTGAGGCTGTCCGTGAAATGAAGAACAGCAACAAGCAGCGGGGCGACCCTCTCCCCAGCGAATTGGCAAAGCTCCTGGATTTGGAGCTGGAGGCCATCAAGCGCCAGGGGGCCCGGCCCAAAAATGACAAGGAGGCGGAGGCCCTGGGTAAGCTCTCGGTGGAGATCGTGGGCAAGGAGCACGATATGAACTATAAAAAGGTGCTCCGCTATGTTCGCCTTAACCATCTTGTCCCGGAGCTTCTGGAAAAGGTGGACGCAAAAAGCATGGGCTTTATGCCTGCTGTGGAGCTGTCGTACATCAAGCCGGAAAACCAGCGGCTGATTGCCGTGTCCATTGACGGGGAGGTGGCGTCCCCCTCGGTCAAGCAGGCAAAGCGGCTCCGGGAGCTTGACCAGGAGGGCCTGCTCAACGGCGATGTCATTGACGGCATTTTGAGCGAAGAAAAAAGGGAGGTTGACAACGTGATCATCAGTACCGACGAACTCAATAAGTATTTCGGCAAGGAGGTCACTCCTGCCAAAATGAAGGAGCAGATCATAGCCCTGCTGGACGAGTGGAAAGAGAAACAGCCGCCCGAACTGGCAAAGCCGGAGAAGAAAAACGAGCTCGACAAGTGACCGGGCCCCGCTTCTGGACACTTTGTCCAGAGGTACGCGCCCTGCGCTTGGGGTGGGCTCTGCGGTGATATATCCCCCGTCGCCGGGGTTTATGCTGCACAGCCGGAAGTGGGCTGTCAAGGGGCGGAACGCCCGCCGCTTGCGGCGGCCTGCCCTTTACGGCCTGCCCCGGCTGTGCTATTTCCGGCAAGCGGCGGGGGTATATCCTCCAGAGCCGCCCCCTTTCCCTGGATAGGGAAAGGGCGGGGGGATAGGGTTGACCCCCTACCTATTATATATAGAAAAGAAACGGAGGTTTTGATTATGAAGCGACCCCTTGCGTATGTGACCGCCGCATGGCGCGGCGGCGAGTGCGAGGTCATGGAGCAGGCAGCTAAATACTGCCGCATTGTCTATGATGCGGGATATTCCCCCATCTGCCCTATGCTCTATCTGCCGCTGTTCCTCAATGACGCGGTGCCGGAGGAGCATAAAAGCGGTATTGATATGGGGCGCGACCTGCTCCGGCGCTCCCGCGTGCTGGTAGTCTGCGGGAGCTATGTGAATGAAGCGGTGAAAAATGACATCGCTGTGGCCCAGCGGCTGGGGATCACCGCCACCACCCTGGACGGCATCCTCACCGTCAAGGGCCAGAGGCAGCGCTGATATGGCGTTCATTGAGGCGTATGTCACCAACCTGGGGAAATACAACGAGGGTGAGCTGGCAAGTGAGCCGTTGAAATTCCCCACGACTACCGAGGAAGTACAGGCGCTCCTTAAACGGATCGGCGTTGACAATATCCAGTATGAGGAGATTTTTATTGCCGACTATGACGGCGACCTGCCGGAACTCAACGCCTGCCTGGGAGAATACGAAAGCATTGACGAGCTCAACCATCTGGCCTGCCTGCTCTCCGAGCTGGATAAAAGCGATTTGGAAAAGTTTGAGGCGGCTGTTGCCAGCGGCGAGCATACCTCCGGCGTGGGCGACCTTATCAATCTGGTGGAAAATCTGGATTGCTACGATTTCTATATCGGCGTGTCTGATGATGAAACCCTGGGCCGCATTTACGCGGAGGACATGGAACTAATCAACATTCCCGAAAATCTGCGGGATTATTTCGATTATGAGGCGTATGGCCGGGATATGCGGATCAATGAGGATGGCGGGTTTGTCAAAGGCGGTTTTTTCCTCCCCAACGGCAGCCAGTTTACTGAATACTACCACGGGCGGGAGGACATTCCAGACGAGCACAAGGTTTTTGCTTATCCGCAGCTTTCCATCCGGGAGCAGATGGCGGCTTATAAAGAAGTCATTGACCGTTTTCCCCAGGCGGCGGAACGCCCCCGCCCGGAGCAAAGCCATACAGACCGATAGCGGCACTTCTGGACACATTGTCCAGAGGTGCTTTTTTCGTGTGGAAGGAGGGATAAGGGCTGATAGACGAGGACGTTTCCAGACGTACCATAGCAGTATCTATTAAGGCAAGCAAGCTCACGGCGCGGGGGCTTGCCTATGTTCTCCAGGCAGTAGGCCGGAAGATCGCCAAACATCACCGGGCCAAGCAGACGCCCCACGGCAGGCAGACGGTGGGGCAGCTCATGGGCCACGGGGCCGCCACCAACAGTATCGAGGTGGAGGCCCCGGCCCTCTTTGACCGGGTAGCCCGGAAATGGAATGTGGACTACGCCTTTTATCAAGTCGCGCCGGATAAGCACCTGCTGTTCTTCAAGGCGGGGCAGGCCGACGCGATCACAGCCTGTTTCTCCGAGTATTCCAAACGGCTGCTAAAGCGCACCAAATCCGCAAAAGCCCCCATCCGGGAGCAGATCAAGGAGGCCGCCACAGAAGCGGCCCGCCAGCCCGCCCAAAAGCTGGAACGCACAAAGGAGGCGGTGCATGAGGACAGGTAGTGTCAAAAAATATGTGATACCAAACATCCCCTATTTGTTTGTGCTGTGGGCCTGCCTAAAGCTGGGGACAGCCTACCGGCTGGCCGCTGGCGCGGATTTCCCCCATAAGCTCATGGGCCTGGGGCAGACGGTGGGCCCGGCCTTTGCCAACCTTGCGCCGGGGCTTGATCCCTTTGACTGGCTTGTTGGCATTGTGGGCGCGGTGGGCTTCCGGCTGCTGATCTACTTCAAGAGCAAGAACGCAAAGAAATTCCGGCGGGATGAGGAGTTTGGGAGCGCCCGATGGGGCGGGCCTAAAGATATAGCCCCTTTCGTCGATCCAGTCTTTGAAAACAATGTCATCCTCACCGGGACGGAGTTTCTCACCATGAACACCCGCCCAAAAAATCCGGCCAACGCCCGCAACCTCAACGCCTGTGTGATCGGTTCGTCCGGCTCCGGCAAAACGCGGTTCTGGCTCACCCCGCAGCTTCTCCAGGCCAGCGCGAAGAAAAAGGGCGGGTGCAGCTTTGTGGTGGTCGATCCAAAGGGCGGGGTGCTCTCCCAGGTGGGAGCTTTCCTGCAACGGAGGGGCTATCGGATCAAGGTGTTCAATTCCATTGATTTTTCCCAAAGTATGCACTATAACCCCCTGGCGTATATCCGCAACGAGGCTGATGTTCTAAAGTTTGTCGATACTCTCATAGCCAACACCAAAGGCGAGGGCAAGGAGGGTGATCCATTTTGGACAAAGGCGGAAACGCTTTTGTACTGCGCCCTTATCGCCTATATCATTTTCGAGGGCCCCGCCGAGGATCGGAATATGAATACCCTGGTGGATATGATCTCCGGCATGGAGGTGAAGGAGGACAACGAAAACTTTATGAACGCGGTGGACTATATGTTCAAGGGGCTGGAAAAGCGCAAGCCGGATTGCTTTGCGGTGAAGCAGTACAAGAAATATAAGCTGGCCAGCGGCAAGACGGCCAAAAGTATTCTGATCTCCTGCGGCTCCCGGCTGGCCCCCTTTGACATCCCCCAGCTTAGGGAGATCATGAGCTATGACGAGCTGGGGCTTGACCGTATCGGAGATCGGAAAACGGCGGTGTTCTTCACCATTTCCGACACCACGCCAACCTACAACTTCCTTGTGGCTCTGGCTTTTTCGCAGATGTTCAACCTGTTGTGCGAGAGGGCCGACAATGTTCATGGGGGCCGCCTGCCCCATCATGTGCGGGTGCTGTGGGACGAGGCGGCCAATACAGGGCAGGTGCCCAACCTGGAAAAGCTGGTGGCCGTTATCCGTTCCCGTGAAATATCGCTGACGCTCTTTTACCAGCAGATGGCGCAGTGCAAGGCCATTTATGACAAGCACGCGGAAACGATCATGGGAAATATGGACAGCGTGGTTTTCCTGGGTGGCAGGGAAAGCTCCACCATCAAGGAGATTTCGGAAAACTGGCTGGGGAAGTCCACCATCTATATGCAGACGGACGGGCGCTCCAAAGGCCAGTCAGAAAGCTACAACCAGAACACCCAGCGGCTTGGCCGGGAGCTGATGACTCCCGCCGAGCTTGCCACCATGCCGGGGGATCGCTGTATTTTACAGCTTCGGGGCCTGCCCCCGTTCTATTCCCCAAAGTACGACTTGAAGCAGCACCCCAACTACAAATATACGGCTGAGGCCGATAAAGTGAAAAACGCCTTTTCCCTCGATCAGCTCATCAACCGCCGCAGGCGGCCTGGGCTGAATGAGGCTTGTGAGGTGTACGAGGCAGACGGGACAGACACAGGGCCCATAGGCGAGGACGAGGACATCCTCAACTATGACGATGTGGATGACCCGGACGCCTATGTATAAATCCCACTTCTGGACAAAGTGTCCAGAGGTCGTAACCTGCCGCCAGAAATGGCGGCTTTTTTCATAGCCGGGGGCTCCCCCGGAGAAATGGAGGCTCTATGCAGTTTTTTTCTTCCGCGATTGATACTTTGCAGACCCTTGTTGTTGCCCTCGGCGCTGGTCTTGGCGTGTGGGGCGTTGTCAATCTGCTGGAGGGCTATGGATCGGATAATCCTGGCTCAAAAAGCCAGGGCATGAAGCAGCTCATGGCGGGCGGCGGCATCATCCTGCTGGGCACCACCTTGATCCCCCTGCTGTCCGGGCTGTTTTAAGGTAACGGCTTATGGATTTTCTCACCGACTGGCTCACAAACTGGCTCAAAGAGCTGCTGATTGGCGGGATCATGGGCAACCTGGAGGGGCTCACCGATTACGTCAACGCCCAGGTCGGGGAGATTGCGGTACAAGTGGGGACTACCCCGGCGGCTTGGAACGCCGGGGTTTTCTCCCTTATACGCCAGCTTTCCGAAACGGTGATCTTGCCGATTGCCGGTCTGGTGCTGACCTTTGTTGCCACCTATGAGCTGATACAGATGCTTTTGGAAAAGAACAATATGCACGAGTTTGATGTGGCGAATATCTATAAATGGATGTTCAAAACGGCTTGTGCCATTCTCATCCTGTCCAACACCTTTAATATCGTTATGGCGGTGTTCGATGTGTCGCAGTCCGTGATCGCCCAGGCGGGCGGGCTCATCCAGGGCTCCACGGACATCACGCCGGATATGATGGCGGAGCTGGAAACCACCCTGGAGGGCATGGACTTGGGGCCGCTTCTCGGCCTGTGGCTCCAATCCTCTATTATCGGTGTGACCATGTGGGCGCTGGGCATTGTCATTTTTGTACTGGTCTATGGCAGGATGTTGGAAATCTATTTGCTGACCAGCTTGGCCCCCATCCCTATGGCTACCCTGGCCCACCGGGAGGTGGGGCAGACGGGCCAGAATTATCTGCGTTCCCTGTTCGCCGTGGGCTTTCAAGGGATGCTCATTCTGGTATGCGTTGCCATCTATGCGGTGCTCGTCCAAGGGATCGTCACCAGCGGAGATCCCATTGGGGCGATTTGGGGCATTGTGGGCTACACAGTTTTGCTCTGCTTTATGCTGTTTAAGACGGGCGGCATCGCCCAGCGCATCTTCGGGGCGCATTGAGAGGAGGCACTTCAATGGAAAAAACGACATTCGATACCTCTGGACAAAGTGTCCAGAAGTCCCCGGAGGGCCTGTTCCTGCAAGACGGCATCGCGGGGCTGCGCTCTCTGCCCCGTCATTCGGTGGATATGCTTTTGACCGATCCGCCCTATGGCACCACCCGGAACTTTTGGGATGTGCCGCTGCCCCTCCCGGAGCTGTGGGAGGCGGTGAAATGGGCCGTCAAGCCGGAGGGGGCGGTGCTGTTCTTCGCACAGTGCCCCTATGATAAGGTGCTGGGGGCTTCCAACCTCCCCATGCTCCGCTATGAATGGGTGTGGTACAAGAGCCGGTGCACAGGTTTCCTCAACGCGAGGCGGGCCCCGCTGAAAAAGACGGAGAATATTCTGGTGTTCTATCAGAAACTTCCGCTTTATAACCCGCAGTTTGAACAAGGTAAGCCCTACAAGAAAATCGCGGGCAACCGTGGGGACAGCACCAACTACGGAAAGTTCATCCGCTCCGGCAGCGGATCGGAGGACGGCCTGCGCTTTCCCGGAAATGTGCTGGCCTTTCCCACCGTCCAGCGCACCGTCCATCCCACGCAAAAGCCTGTGGCGCTGAGCGAGTATTTCATCAAGACCTATACCCGGCCCGGCGAGGTGGTGGCGGACATCTGCGCTGGCTCTGGCACAACGGCAGTGGCTGCCCTCAACACAGGCCGCCGCTTTATTTGTTTTGAAACTGTCCCGGCCTACTACGCTGCCGCCAGTGAGCGCATCCGTGCGGCGCGGGCAGCGGTGGAGGCTGGGGAGAAAGGAGTTTAACTATCGGACGCTATTCTATCATTTATGCCGATCCCCCCTGGCGCTACACAGCGAAAAAGGTACAGGGGGCGGCGGAAAACCATTACCCCACCATGAGCATATCGGAGCTATGCGCGTTGCCTGTGGCCGACCTTGCGGCCAAGGACAGCGCGCTTTTTTTGTGGGCCACATTCCCGCAGCTCCCGGAGGCCCTGCGGCTGATCCAGGCGTGGGGCTTCACTTATAAAAGCGTGGCTTTCGTCTGGCTCAAACAAAACCGCAAGTCCCCCGGCTGGTTTTACGGCCTGGGCTTTTGGACACGGGGCAACGCGGAGGTCTGCCTGCTGGCGACACGGGGACACCCCAAACGGCAGGCGGCAAATGTCCATCAGTTTATCATTTCCCCTGTTCGGGAGCACAGCCGCAAGCCGGAGGAGGCCCGTGAAAAGATCGTGGCCCTTATGGGCGACTTACCCAGGGTGGAGCTGTTCGCAAGACAGTCCCCGCCCGGCTGGGACGTGTGGGGAAATGAGGTGGAGCCCACGATCCCGGACTTCTGGACAAAGTGTCCAGAGGAGGCAGATCAAAAGGAGGGCTTGTGAGCGGGCTCACTTTGGGGAGCCTGTTTGACGGGATCGGGGTTTTCCCCCTGGCGGCGTCGCGGTGCGACATCCGCCCCCTGTGGGCAAGCGAGATCGAGGCTGCCCCTATCTCTATCACCCGGCGGCACTTCCCGGATATGGCCCACCTGGGGGACATCACCAAACTGGACGGCGGGGCCATCCCTCCCGTCCATGTGCTGACCTTTGGCTCCCCCTGTCAAAATCTTTCACAGATCGGCAGGCGTGAGGGGCTGGACGGCACCAAATCCGGCCTGTTTTTTCACGCCATCCGTATCATTCAAGAAATGAGAAAGGCCACCAATGATCTATATCCAGTTATCTCTGTTTGGGAAAACGTCATGGGAGCGTTTTCTTCAAATGACCGGATGGACTTTAGAGCCGTCCTATCCGTTTTCACAGACACCGAAATTTCAATGCCTGCTTCGGGAAGATGGGCAAACGCCGGAATGGTGCGAGGGGGATGCCCCGATCTCGCATGGCGGCTCCTGGATGCCCAGCATTGGGCAAGGCCCCGGCTGGCCCGACGCCAGCGCGTCTTTCTTGTGGCAGACTTTGGAGGGCGGCGTGCTCCCGAAATATTGTTTAAGCCCCGCCCAATGCTCCCACTTCCTGCGCCTTGCACAGCGGGCGGGCTGCCCGCCCCCGGCGGAGATCGAGGCCCTGTTCTTGAAACAGGGGGGCGCGTACCCGTCACCAGACCCTTTCAAGGGTTCCGTATGCGGGGAGCCGCCAAGGAGGGGGAACAAACAGCGTTCCAAAACAGTTTCGGATTTCCAACTGACCCTTTTCCCACTCTGTTAGCCGGTACGGTGACACCGTTCGCTTTTTGGTACGAGGACGATCCGGCAGGCGGCTGTATTCGTTTCCCTACGGAATTGGAATGTGAGCGGCTGATGGGCTTGCCGGAGGGGTGGACGAAGTACGGGGCTGACGGCAGGGAGATCAGCGCGTCCCAGCGGTACAAGGCCCTGGGCAACGCCATCGCCCTGCCCTGCGCGGAGTATATCATGGCGGGGATCGCGGAGGCCCTGCGTTAAAACTGCCTGGGCTTCTGGACAAAGTGTCCAGAAGTGGCCGGGCCGGAAAGGAGTGATCAAAATTCCCTATGTGAATGTTCCCAACGATCTGTCAAAGGTCAAAACCAAACTTGCCTTTAATCTGACGAAACGCCAGCTTGTGTGCTTCGGGATCGCGGCGGCGGTGGGCGTCCCGTCCTATCTGTTGGCCCGGAGCTCCATCGGCAACACCGGGGCCATGTTCCTTATGATGGCGGTGGCGCTCCCCGCATTTTTGCTGGCTATGTATGAGAAAGACGGGCTCCCGCTGGAAAAGGTGGTGCGAAACATCATCCGGGCCCGTTTCCTGCGGCCTGGGGTGAGGCCCTACCGAACAGAAAACATTTACGCCCCGTTCACCCATCGGGGCGCTGCGGGAAAGGAGGATGCGATTGCAGAAAGCAAAAAATCAAAAGCGCGGCCCCGGAAAGGCCGCTGACCGGAAAGCTGCGTTGTCTGCCCAGCAGACGATCCCTTATCTGGTGATGCACCCGGACGGGGTGTGCCAGCTCCCCGGCGAGCTCTATACAAAGACGGTGGAATATGAGGACATCAACTATTCCGTGGCAAGCACCGAGGATCAGACGGCGATTTTCGGCGGCTGGAGTTCGTTCCTCAATTACTTTGACACCTCTTTGCCGTTCCAGCTCTCCTTTATCAACCGCCGCTCCCGTTCCCGGAACAAATACCGGGTGAACATCCCCCAGGCCCAGGATGACTTCAACAGCGTCCGGGCCGAATTTACCGGGATGCTAAAAAACCAGATTGCCCGGTCAAACAACGGGATCGAGCGGTCAAAATATATCACCTTTGGGCTCCCCGCCGATGGGATCGGGGAGGCCCGGCCCCGGCTGGAGCGTGTGGAGGCCGATGTGACAGGCAATCTCAAACGGCTGGGGGTACCTTCGGAGCCCCTGGACGGGCGGTCACGGCTGGCCCTGCTCCACAGCCAGATGCACCCCGGAAGCCGGGAGCCGTTCCGCTTCTCCTGGCAGGACATTCCCAAAACAGGGCTGGGTACCAAAGACTATATCGCCCCGGACAGCTTCGACTTTAGGCAGTCCCGCCTGTTCCGGGTGGGCCAGTATTGGGGCGCGGCTTCCTATTTGCAGATCATGGCTTCGGAGCTCTCCGATAAGCTCCTGGCGGAAATCCTGGAGCTGGACGCAGAGCTGACCGTGACCATGCACATCCAGACGGTGGATCAGCTCAAGGCCATTAAAACGGTAAAAGGCAAGCTGTCCGACATTGGAAAAATGAAGGTGGAGGAACAGCGCAAGGCGGTGCGGGCCGGGTATGATCCCGACATCCTGCCCCCCGACCTCATTACCTTTTCCAAAGACGCGGCGGAGCTGCTGGCCGACCTGCAATCCCGCAACGAGCGGATGTTTCTGCTGACTTTTACGGTGGTGAACATCGCCCCCACCCGCCAGCGGCTGGAAAATGATATTTTCACGGTGGGCGGCATCGCGCAGAAATACAACTGTGCCCTAAAGCGTCTGGACTGGCAGCAGGAGCAGGGCTTTGTGTCCTCCCTGGCCCTGGGCTATAACGAGGTGGAAATCCAGCGGGGCATGACGACCAGCTCCACGGCGATTTTCATTCCCTTTATGACCAGGGAGCTGCGGATGGCGGGGCCGTCCCTCTACTACGGGATGAACGCCCTTTCCCACAATGTCATCATGGCTGACCGGAAAAAGCTGAAATCGGCCAACGGCCTGTACCTGGGCTCTACCGGATCGGGAAAATCCTTTGCGGCAAAAAGGGAGCTCCTAAACGTGTTCCTCACCATCCCCCAGGACAGAATTTTGATCGTCGATCCAATGGGCGAGTATGCCCCGCTGGTGCGGCGGCTGGGCGGGCAAGTCATTGAGATCGCCCCCGGTTCTCCCAACCATATCAACCCTATGGACATTCGGCTGGATATGGATGAGGACGAGAGCCCGCTTTCAATGAAAGCGGATTTTTTGTTGTCCCTGTGCGAGCTGGTGGTGGGCGGCAAGGATGGTTTACAGCCTATCGAAAAGACGGTGATCGACCGCTGTGTGCGGCTCATCTACCGGGATATGGCCCTGGGGATCGGGGACGGCAAGCCGCCCTTGCTCCAGGACTTGTATGAGGAGCTTCTGAAACAGCCGGAGCCGGAGGCCCGGCGGGTGGCAACCGCCCTGGAGCTCTACTGCACCGGCTCCCTCAACCTGTTCAACCACCCGACCAATGTGGACTTGACCGCCCGCGTGGTGTGCATCGTCCTCAAAGGGCTGGGGGAAAACCTGCGGAAGATCGCCATGCACATCACCAACGATTTTGTCACTTCGGCGGTCAACGTGAATTTCCACAACGGCATTTCGACCTGGTGCTACTTTGACGAGTTTCACATTTTGCTCCGGGATGCCCTCACCGCCAGCTACTTTGTGGCCGTGTGGAAGATGCTCCGCAAAAAGGGCTGCGTCCCCAGCGCACTTACGCAGAATGTGAAAGACCTGTTAGCCAGCCGGGAGATCGAGGCCATTTTGGACAACACCGACTTTATGATCCTGTTGGCCCAGGCCCAAAGTGACCGGGCGATCCTGGCAAAGCAGCTCGGCATTTCCGAACACCAGCTTTCCTATATCACCCACAGCAATTCCGGCGAGGGCCTGCTGTTCTATGGGGATGTGACCATCCCCTTTGTTGACCGTTTCCCCAAAGGGGAGATTTACAACCTGCTCACCACCCGCCCGGAGGATTTGAAGAATGAAGCGAAAAGCAAATAGGCCCGGCCCGCAGGGAGAGCCCCGGCCAAAGGCTGATGAGGGCTCCCCCAGCGGGGCCGGGACGGAGGCCACTTCTGGACAAAGTGTCCAGAACATGGGGTGCCCCGCAAAGTCGAAAGACTTTGTGGGGAGAGGAGGAGCAACGGAGCGGGCGGATTTTGGCGGCAGCGCCGCCGAAGGAGCCAAAGCGAAGTTTGCGACGACGAAGTTTCGGCAAAAGAGCCAGCAGGAACAGGCCGCCGCGTCCAAGCTCCGTATGGAAAAGCGCGGGGAAAAACTGGAGGCGGCCAAAGATAAGCTGGCAAAGCAGAAGCCACCCAAAAAGCCCGGCCCGGTGAGGCGGGTGGGCCGGGCCGCTGGCGGCACCGTTCACGGCTTCGTGCATGGCAAGCTCTTTGAGGTGGAGCAGGAGAATGTGGGCACCGAGGGGGCCCACCGTTCCGAGCTGGCGGGTGAAACCGCCCTGCGGCATGGCTCCCGCTTCGTCAAGAAGAAAATCCGGGAACACCCGGCAAAGGCTGTCCAGCGGGCGGAGTCCAAATACATCAAGGCTACGGCGGATCATCAGTTCTGCGTGGCCGCCCAGGAGCACCCGGAGCTGGGGCAAAATGCCTGGAAACGGTTTTGGCAGAAACGGCAATACCACAAGCAGGCGCGGCAGACCGCCGGGGCTGGGGCGGCAAAGGCGGCAAAACAGACTGCCGCTGCCACGGAAAAAGCCGGAGCCCAGGCGGTGGGCTTCATCAAGCGGCATCCCGTGGGGGTGCTCCTGGCCCTGGCCTGTGTGCTCCTGCTCTTTATCATGCAGTCCTGTTCGTCCTCCCTGGTGATGCTGGGCAACTCCGGCGCGGGGGCCGTGGGCGCTACCACCTATCCATCAAAGGATGAGGACATCCTGGGTGCTGAGGCCGCCTATGTGGATATGGAGGCGGAGCTGCAAAACTACCTGGACACCTACGAAAGCACCCACGACTATGACGAATACCATTTTGACCTGGACGGGATCGAACACGATCCCTATGTGCTCATCTCCATTCTCTCTGTGCTCCACGAGGGGGAATGGACGCTTGCCCAGGTACAGGGCACCCTGGAAATGCTTTTTGACCGCCAATACATTCTCACCGAGGATGTGGTGGTGGAGGTGCGCTACCGGACGGAAACCCGCACAGATAGCGAGGGCAACGATTATGAGGTAGAAGTCCCGTATAACTGGTATATCTGCTATGTGACGCTGGAAAACAAAAACCTTTCCCATCTCCCCTTGGAGCTTATGGGCGAGGAGGAGCTGGCCCGGTATGCCCTCTATATGTCCAGTCTGGGCAACCGGCCCGATCTGTTCCCGGAGTCCGGGTATGTGGACAAATACACGAAACCGCCCGCCGACTACGATGTGCCGAAGGAATATCTGGACGATGAAACCTTTGCGGCTATCTTGGGCGAGGCGGAAAAGTACCTGGGTTATCCCTATGTGTGGGGCGGCAGCTCCCCAGCCACTTCCTTTGACTGCTCCGGCTTCGTGTCCTGGGTGATCAATCACTCCGGCTGGGATGTGGGCCGCCTGGGGGCCCAGGGGCTTTACAACATCTGCACCCCCACCAGCGCGCCCCGCCCCGGCGATCTGGTCTTTTTTGAGGGCACCTATGATACAAGCGGCGTTTCCCACTGTGGTATCTATGTGGGGGACGGGATGATGATCCACTGTGGCGATCCCATCAGCTACGCGAATTTGAATACAAGCTACTGGCAGTCCCATTTCTACGCCTACGGGCGTTTACCATGATTGGAGGTACTCTATGGCGGCAAGCAAAAGCCAAAAAATCCAGGCCGAGATCGAAAAGGTCAAGGCCAAAATCAACGAGCAGCAGGCCCGGCTCAAGGAGCTGGAGAAAAACAAGCTGGAGGCCGAAAACAGCGAGATCGTGGACATCGTGCGGGGCCTGAGCATTTCCCTGGAGGAGCTACCCCTGGTGCTTCAGCAGCTCCGGGAGGGCACCTCTGGACAAAGTGTCCAGAAGTCGGGGCCTGTGGAAAAGGAGGAAAATTGAATATGAAACGGTGGAAGTCTTTGACGGCGGCGCTCTGCGCCGCTGTTCTTTTATGCGGATTCAGCACCACCGCCTATGCTGGGGGCGGTGAGTATGAGGACCACGGCGATCCCACAATGGAAACCCCGGCCCCGGAGCCGGAGCCTACCATAGAGCCCGGCCAGGGCTTTTCGGAGGAGGGCGGCTTTGTGACCCGCGACCTGCTCTATGACGAAAACACCAACAAGCAGTTTATCACCGTCCAGACCAGCGGCGGGGCTACATTCTATTTCGTCATTGACTACGACAAGCCCGTGGACGAGGAGGGCGAACAGTACGAAACCTATTTTCTGAATGTGGTGGACGAGGCCGACCTGCTGGCCGCAGCCGAGGCCGCTGGCGTGGAACAGGCGGTGTGCGCCTGCTCTGAAAAATGCGTGGTGGGGGCCGTCAATACAGATTGTGCCGTCTGCTCTGTCAATATGGGAAAATGCGTGGGCGCTGCCCCGAAGCCTGCGGAAACCGAGAAACCTGCGGAGGAGCCGGAAACAGGCGGCAGCATGGGGACGCTCCTGCTCATCCTGGCGGTGGCCGGGATCGGCGGCGGGGCCGCGTTCTATTTCAAGGTGATCCGGCCCAAACAGCAGCAGGCCGCCGAGCCGGAGGAGGACTACGGCGAGGAGGACTATGAGGACGACGGCCCGCCCTGGGACGAGGACGAAAACAGCGAGGAGGATGAGGAATGAACTTTACCAATAACCCCTATGAAAAAATGATGAAACAGAAGCCCCGGCCTCTGGCCCCCTCCATCCCCAAAGCGCCCAAAGGCTCCCGTTGCTCCGGGTGCCCCTACTGGCGGGGGATCAGCTGCGTGTCCTGCTACCGGGAGCTTTTGAAAACCCCTGCCGGGAGGTGATGGGGTGGCTCGTGAACTGACCCGCGAGGAAAAAAGGAAAATCCGCGCCCTGGTGGTGAAGTGGTGCGCCAACTATAACAAGGAATATGGATGCCTGCCCCTGGAGTGCGAATGTTATATGTTCGGCAAATGCTGGACGGGGGCCTATTGCCGTTATTTCCGGGAGGCTGTCCTGCCCCTTGATCCGGCGCTGGAGGCGGCGCTCTTGACCGATGGCCCGCCCCCGGTTTTCAAGCCCTGCCCCATCTGCGGCGGGGCTGTCCCCGTGGATGGGCGCATGGCCTACTGCTCCGAGGTTTGCGCCCGGATCGCCCTGCGGCGGCAAAAGCGGGAGTATATGCGGAAAAAGCGGAGGTGATGTGTGGAAAATTAGGCCCCGGAAAACCCGCTGATCACAAGGCTTTCCAGGGCCGGTTTTGGGGTGGGCCGTATGTTTCTATGGCCTACCCCCGTTTTAGCCAAATGCTTTCCACATCCCCACGCTGTCACTTCTGGACACTTTGTCCAGAGGTGGCGGCCTATTTGATTATGACAAGGAGGCGGTATTCTGGAAGAAAATCAAGGCTATGTGATACGCCACACGATCCTGTTTGACAACAAATGTGGCTTTGTGCTGGGGGAAAACCCCAAGGCTCCAAACCCCTATGTAACATGGCAATTCAACGAGCAGGACGGGCACCGGGACTTCTTTTGGGGCCACTATCACAACGAGCCGGATATGGCAGAACGGGATTTTCACAATCGGGCTGAGGACTATCAGCGGCGCTATCATGTGTTTGAGGTAGAGCAGGCCCCGGACAAGGAAACCTACAAATACTACTCCACCCAGCGGCCCATCGACATCGGCACCTACCCGAACAGCTACTTTAACCGTCCTGTCCACATGGATTTATATTTCACCCGCCTGGAAGTGACGGGTGAGGCGTTCCAGGCGTGTGGTGCCATCACCTATGCCCAGCCGCTGACTGAGCGGGAAATGCAGGATTATGAACTGCGGCCCTCCCGTGAAAATCTGGACATCCGGCGGCAGATGGATGCCCAGGCCCAGGTGGTAGGCAAATGGGAGGACGCCCACCATGTCCCGGAACAAAGGCGGCTGACCTGGTTTTATCCCGACTTTGGCAGCTATGTGGCGAAAGAGTATGTCACCCCGGAGCAGCTTACCGCCCGCGCCCGTGGGGTGGAGCGTCAAGTAGCAGCTAAGGCCCACAAACAGGCGAAAGAAAAACAGCCGATTGCCGAACAAATCAAGGCCGCCCAGCGGGAGGCCCTGGAGCACCGGGAGCCGGAGGCTCCAAAAAAGAAAGACCCCGATAGGGGCGAGCGTTAGGAGGTATGTGTATGGAAAAACAGAGGGAACAGGATCGGGCCGACCTGGAAATGAAAAGGCTGTGCGGCGTGTTTGGCTCCCCCCAGCCCCCGGAGGAGGAAAAGCCGCTGGACAAGGTAAAGGAGCCGCCCCGCCCCTATCGGAGCCGGGAGCGCGAGGAACGGTGAGCCAGAAAAAGCGCCGCCGCCCTGTCCATCTTCATGTGATGGTGTCCGAGGAGGAGCTGGCGCTGATCCGGGAGCGCATGGCCGAGGCGGGTGTCCGTAACCTGGGGGCCTATGTGCGGAAAATGGCGCTCAACGGCTATGTGCTCCATGTTGACCTTTCGCCCGTCCGGGAGTTGGTATCACTCCAGCGGCGGTGCTCCAACAATCTAAACCAGGTGGCGATCCAGGCGAACACCTACGGCGGCATTTACCCGGAGGAGATCAAGGCCCTCCAGCGGGACTATGAAACCCTGTGGGAGCCGCTGTCCGACCTGCTCAAAAAGCTGTCGGCGGTGGTGGAGCTTTAACCCTTGCCGGGGAGCGCAACGCTCCCCGGCTGCCCCGGCTTCTGGACACTTTGTCCAGAGGTGGGGGCAGCCGGAGTCATCCTTGTTGGCCCCCTCTTACTGAGTTATAATATACATATAGAGGCAAATAGCAAACTTTTGTAGGAGGTATGAACCATGCGTATCATTTTGAAAATCATCGTGGCCCCCTTTGTTCTGGCGCTGATCCTCGCTGTGGCGGTGCTCTCGTTCCTCTCCTGCATCGCAGGGGCGCTCTGCTGGCTGGCGTGTACGGTTTTCGTTCTGCTGGCGGCCTGCGGTTTTTTCGCAGGGCTGCATACCGGGTGTATTGCCATGCTGGTGCTGGCGTTTTTGGTTTCCCCCTTTGGGCTCCCGGCCATCGGGGAGTGGCTGCTGGAGCGCCTGTATGGGGTGAAATACGCTTTGCAGGATTTTATGTTTAGCTGATGACCTCTGGACACTTTGTCCAGAAGTGCCGGGCGGCGGGGATTTTCCCGCCGCCCGCTTTTCGTCTATCTGGAGGAGGTGAGCCTACGGCCACAACACGCTTGATCACCCACCATATCAGCAAGGGGGAAACTGTTGCCCAATCGCTGAAAGACCGTTTCGACTACGGCCAAAACCCGGAGAAAACCCAAGGCGGGGAGCTCATTTCCGCCTATGAGTGCGACCACCGCACAGCCGATGCCGAGTTTCTGCTGGCAAAGGCAAAGTACAAAGCCGTCACGGGCCGGGAGCAGCGGCGGGATGCGGATGTGCTGTGCTATCAGATCCGGCAGTCCTTCCGTCCTGGAGAGATCACCCCGGAGGAGGCAAACCGGGTGGGCTATGAAACGGCTATGCGCTGGACAAAGGGGAAGCACGCCTTTTTCGTTGCCACCCATACAGACCGCCAGCACATCCATAATCACATTTACTACAATTCCACCACCCTGGACTATACCGGGAAATTCCGGGATTTTTTCAGATCGGCGGCAGCCCTGCGGCGGCTCTCTGACCGGGTATGCCTGGAGCATGATCTGTCTGTGATCCAAAACCCGAAGCTCCACAGCAAGGGCCGCTTTCTCCACTACGGCCAATGGATCGGGGAACGCCCGCCCTCGGCCCAGCAGCGGGTGCGGCTGGCTATCGTGGAGGCCCTGGGGAAACAGCCCGCCGACTTTGCGGCGTTCCTGCGGCTCATGGAGGAGTCCGGCTTTGCGGTGAAGCATGGCCGAGGCGGGGTGATCTCATTCCTGGCCCCTGGGCAGGATAAGCCCACCCGCCTGCGCTCGTCCACCCTGGGCCTGGGCTTTGACCCGGAGGACATCCGGGCGGTGATCGCCGGGGAGCGCCCGATCCCGGAGCTGCCAAAGGATGGCCCGCCCCCGCCCCGGCGCGTCGATCTCATCATCGACATTCAAAATCGGCTGGCCCAGGGCAAAGGCCCGGCCTATGAACGGTGGGCGAAGGTCTACAACCTCAAACAGATGGCCGCCGCGCTCCTGTATCTCCGGGAGCATGGGCTGACCGACTATGCGGCGCTGGAGGCCACCACCGAGGCGGCGGTGGATCGCTTTCACACCCTGGCCGGGGAGCTGCGGGACACCGAGGCCGCCCTCTCCCATACTTCCCAGCTCATGGGGGCGGTGGTGCAGTACGCAAAGACGAGGCCCGTGTTTGACGGCTACAAGGCGGCCCGGTATTCTAAAAAATATCTGGCCCAGCACGAGGCGGAGCTTTCTGACTATCGGGCGGCAAAGGCCGCCATGAGTGAGCTTTTGGACGGGGCAAAACTCCCAAAGATGGACGCGCTGAAAAAGCGGCGGCGTGAGCTCTCTGAAAAGAAAAAGGCCCTCTATGCCGAGTACCGCAAAGCCCAGGCGGATATGCGTGAGGCTGTGGCGGTCAAGGGCAACATCGACTTCCTGCGCTGCTATCCAGAAGGGCGGGAAGATAAGGCCCAGGAGCGGTAGCGCCGGGGCCGCAGACAATAAGGACTTCTGGACAAAGTGTCCAGAAGTCCAGCGGGTTTGGGGAGCTCCCCAACAAGCATTTTTGCGGGGCTACCGGCCACGCAAAAATAGCAGGTGTGGGCACACCTGCCCTGCTTGCCGTTTCGTGCAAACCCGAAAAACAGGCGCTTTGGAGCGGATAGTGCAGGGGGCGAACATTCCAAAAAGAATATTGCCATACTTCAAATGTTCTGCTATAATGTCTATAAATAACTTTTCAAAAAGGGGTTGACAAGCAACATGACTTCTGCCATCCTAAAGCAAGCAAGCAAGCAAGCAAGCAAGCGGAGCGGTGCTATAACTATGTAGCATCGGGCTTTTGTCATGCCCCCAATAATATTGGTATATATAAGCGTTTCTATCAAGGCAGTTTTCTGCGCGGATAGAAACGCTTTTTTGTTTTGAAAACGTCAACTGGAGGAGGATTATGGTATGGACAATTTGCTGGAACAACTTGAACAGTGGAATAAAAACGATGAATTTTCCCGGTGTATTGAAGCCATTGAAGCTATCCCGGAAAAAGAGCGTGGATATAAATTGACCGTATTGCTTGGCCGGGCTTATAGCAATTTGGCAGTATTGGGAGATCACAAGGCGCATGGAGATGATGATGAAGTAGATAAGGAACTTATCCAACACTCCATTGACATTTTGGAAACTGTATGGAAACAGGGAGAAAATGACCCGTACTGGAACGCTCGCATGGGATATGCTCACCTCATGGCAGATGATACGGCGGCTGTTGCTCTTGAATATGGAAAGCGGTGGCTGGAATTAGAGCCGGACAATCCAGAAGCGCAGAAATTGGTGAGCGATTGTGAGGGGTATCTTTCGGAAGAACCAGTCGAAATGTATGACGAGGCCGATTGGGATGCGGTAGAGAAACACATTGAAAAATATTTCGGTCATTATGATTACGTATTTCACGAAAGTGTTTCCACAGGTATTCATTTGGACATCTGCGTTATTCCACCGCGAAAAGATCATAACTATTATACCCTTGTTACATTTGGAATGGGCGCTCATAGAATGAACGTGCCAGAGGAACTAACAGAGAAAAAATTGGAACGGGCAGAGCTTTTAATCAATCTTCCCCCGGATTGGAAATTGTCGGAGGAGGATTGGCAAGAGGAAAAATGGTATTGGCCTATTGATGTTTTGAAATGGATTGCCCGCATACCTGTTAAAGATAGAAATACTTGGCTTGGCTGGGGACATACCATAAGTTCCGGTGAGCCATTTGCGGAAAGTACAAAATTGTGCGGGGCTATGTTATTAAACCCCGGTGTGTTTGGTGAACCCTCATACTTCTGCACTCTCCCCGACGGGGACGAAGTGAATTTTTATCAGCTTATCCCTCTCTACAAGGAAGAAATGGAGTTTAAGTTAGAAAATAGTGTAGATGAACTTATAGATAAATGCCCGGACGAAATCTTGGAGGTCATTAACCCCACGCGCCTTAATGCAATTACAGATGAAGATACGATTGGCTATGATTTAGCGGAAATGGATAATGCGGAAAGTCATCTAAAACGTATCCGGGATTTGCATTTGCCTGTTGATGAACTGGCCGCTTACAACTCTATGGCCGTTTATCTGCGTTGGGCTATGGAACGAGGGCAAATGAGTAATCCGTTTCTTACCCAGTACCGAAATGTGGTAGAAGCAGTTAGGGCGGGGAATGGCCCCGACTTGCGTGTGTTTATCCGGGACAAGCTGGACGGAAAATTGTCCACACAATTTTTTGATCGGGTAGGCTCTGGCTTTGCTCAATGGTATGCCCAGGACAATCGCTCAAACCCCTATGGCTATCTTCGGGACTACCGTGATTGCGCTCTGGCTGTTTTGAAAGACCATACATGGAATAGCATTGAGGAGGAAGAAGCCGCATATTTGCTTTTGCCTTATACCGAGGAAAGCTACCAGGCGATAAGTGCAATTTTGGATAAGCGGTTAAAAGAATTTTTGGAAGCAGAATTTGAAGATGATCCCGAACTGCGTGTTGCACGTGCCGCCGATGGAAAGCCGCCTATCATTCCCGATTGGGACGGTCCCCTATTCTGCTATGCAACTGACCGTATCGCTCAAGAGGGTTATAAAATCAAGGTGGCAGAACGGGTAGCGCCGGAGCGTGAGGAATGGGGCTGGGACACCGGCTGGGGGTTCTTTTCCGATGATGACGATGAAATTGAAGATGACGAAAACGGCGGCTTTTACGATATTCGAGACATTTGCCGCATTGACCCAACCGTAGTGCCCCTGTTGTCCTTGCCTTATGGCACGTGTATGGAGAAAGACGAAACCGGGGAATGGATTGAAATTGAAGATGATGAAACGGAAAGGAGTTAATGACAATGCAGCTTGATAAAATTGAAGATGTTTTATCTGAAAATCTGGGAGAAGGGTATCGAATTGTTAGGGACAATGATGAACTATCTCCAATAATCGAATGGGTTGACTGGGTTAATCAATCGGAAAATGACGAGAATGAAGAAGCTATTCGGGTTGAAGTCCATTTTGAAGATGGCACAGAGGAAACCTTTGAAAAAGGAATTACGCTTCGTCAAATCTGGCATGAAGATGTACTATAAGAACACCCTATATGCAGGAAAAGGAGGAGAAATTTTTAATGACAATAGATGAATGTAAAAAATATCTTCCCAATCGTTGGGCAGAGATTATTCAACAAGACCCATTACTAATGGAAATCTTTGAAGAACATGATTACGATTTGGAGGAAGAAGCTGTACCGCCTTTTCTGTTTCAGGAGTTGCGCGGTGGAAATATCGAACATCTGCGCCCTATTTTTGCTCTCTATGGGCAAACTGGATTAAATATGTTACAAGAACTTTTGGAAATTGATGAAATCAGCAAAGATACAGCAAAGGTTGAACTGCCAGACGAACAAACCAGCTATGCAGGGTATTTCTTTACTCGATTTTCAGAAGATAATAGACAGAACGCTGAAAATGCAGTACAAGCCTATATTAGAAATATAAATCGTATTTTCGTGGAGGAGTTCAAGGAAGCTGCTCCATTGGACGAGAACGCCAAAATAGAAATTTTATTCGGACAAGCTGCCCAGACTTTCAGAGAAGAAGCCTATCAGCAACAAATAAATGGAGAAAGTACAGAAATAGAAACTGATTTGATAGATTGGTGTAGCGATATGCTGTACAAGGAGGGCTATGAGGATATTGAGTTAATGACTGAGGCATTGTACCATATCAACTGCGATTATCTATTGTCCGATTATCTCCAGTGGCCTATGTATGATACGAAACGGGAAAATCCTTTCCGTCCTTATTTTGAACTTTGGAAGATGGGGTTGAATATTTATTTCCCAGAGCGTGGACGTGTGGTACTAATTGGATAAAAGAAATTATCTTGATATACTCTTTCAGCGATTCGAGCAAGAACAGGAAAAATAAAGAGGAACTTGCCGCTTCATCTTTGGCGCGGGGGATGCGTGTTGATCGTGTGTAGTATCGCTACGTTGCTTGTTTAGGTGCGGACTTCTGGACACTTTGTCCAGAAGTGGCCCGGTAGATAAAGGAGGATGATATATGGGCGCATGGAATTATGGTGTTTTTGATGATGATACTGCGTATGACGCTTTGACTGACCTTAAAAATTCATTAGACATAATTGCTGATATGGAACGATATTTTGATGAGGTTATACAGGCTGAATATATCGGCTATGATGAAGCTCATTACGCTTTAGTATCAGCGGCCGTTATTGACAGCGTAATAAACAGCTTTGTGTATAGATGTGATGAGGAAGATTATTTTGAGTGGACAAGTTCACAAAAATGTTTTGACTTTTCTCCCCTCAAACAAAAAGCAGTAACGGCTATTGGTGCCATTCTTTCTGATAATTCTGAATTAAGAGAATTGTGGGAAGAAAACGAGGAATTGTATGAAGCATGGAAAGAGGATAAACTTTCAATGCAAAAACGACTGCAACAATAACAAAAAGGAAAGGTGAAAAATCATGGGATTGTTTGGAAACATTTTTAAGCCGCTGCAAGGAAAGCTGACCGCTAAACAAGAAGAAAATATGAAAAAGGTAGCGGAAGTATTTAAGGAAAAGACAGGGAAAGATTATCAGACCGCCGTTGTCTGGAAAATGACAACAAAGAAAAAACTAACGAAAACTGTTCATACATATTACAACTGGCTTATGGGCTATGGCATAGACGATAATAACATTCCTGAAATCGTACTTATTCCCGTAGATCCTAAATGGGATTGGATTGATGAACCTATTTATTGCAAAAAGACTAATTCCGAAATGACGCAGGACAAGAAAACAAGCCTGTTCATCTTAAAGAATGACCAGCTTGAAGATGGCAAAATAGATTTACAGCTTATTAGTTCCGTGGCGATGATGGAAAATTATCTCATGGACGTTAATTATATGTTTGACTATGAAAAATTGAGTGAGTATTGCATGAAATATTGGATGGGTAAGTGATGGAGTTTATAGAAAAGTTTTTAAGTGAGTATTGGCAATATGTAACGCTTGTGATTGGTGCAGGTTTTGTGATATTCGGTTTTATCTGCAACAAAATAAAATTACCAAAATTCTTAACGAGAAATCCAGACGCAAAATATTCGTTCGGGTTGAGAATAGTGTATATATTACTTGGCATCGGCACCGTATTATATTCTCTTTTCTGTATTTTTTCTTGAGGTTAATAGTTGTTTGGGGGCCGCCAACGGAAACGGCATATAAAAAAACCGTTGGATTGGCGGCTGTGTTGTTATGCGCCTCAAATAGGGGCAGAAGTCAAACGGCGGTTTTGAAACTAATCATTTCAAGGCCGCCGCTTTTTTATACCCACGGCGGCAAAGGAGGTACGCCGTGTTTCTTTGCCTTGTCCATGCCCTTAATTTGTCAAAAAAAGCCCAGGCACCGGACAAGGATATTCTGATATTGGTTGCGAAAATTGTTCTAATATAAATAAATTCCTCGCTTTATGCGCTTGTGCGGCCTTGTGCTGTGCAAGCGCATTTTGCTTGCCTTACTTCTGGACAAAGTGTCCAGGGGTACGGGGCGGCTCCCCTGGGTGCCGCTCCCCGCCAGCCCTCCATTTTGTTTCCGATCAACCAACCCACCGAAACAAAATGGAGGACAAGTTATGACTACAATCAATATGAAAGATTTTTATTATTGGTACATAGTGGACGAGCTGGTGGAGGTGCCCGATGAAGTGGCCGAGGTGCTTCTGGCCAGCCGGAGGAATGAAGCGGCCTATCAGCGGCGGCTTACCCGGAACAAGGCGTTTTATTCCCTGGACTGCGATGACGGGATCGAATACTCCGCGTGTCTGCACGAGCCCAGCCCCCAGGAGCTCCTGGATCGGAAAGAAATGTTTTTCCGTCTGTGGAACGCCCTCAACTCCCTGCCGGAAATCCAGGGCCGCCGGGTGGACGCTCACTTGATCCTCGGCAAGAGCTACCGCCAGATTGCCCGCGAGGAGGGCGTGGATAAAAGCGCCGTCCGTTGTTCCGTGGAAAGCGGCATCAAACGGATGAAAAAATATTTAAGAGAAAATTTCTAATTACCATCTCCATTTGCCCCTTTTTTGTCCTGGGTATATGAGAGGAAGTTTTTTCCCTCTCCGTAAAGAGGACGCGGGGGCCCCAGGCCACAGTGCCGGGCCGCCGCCCTCTTTGCGGGGGAGCGCCGCCGCCGAGGATGCTGTCTTATGACGGGGCAAGAAAATGAGCGCGGCGCTCCCCTATATCTTTATGAAAAAGGGGAACGCTCTATGAACTACGATCCAGAATTGGCGGCCCTGCTTTCCCAGCCGTGGAGCGAGGGGGCCTGCCGGGGCTATGTGATCTCTGCGATGGAGCGGTGCGGCTTCAAGCCCGCCGACATTGAACAGGTCATGCTGGAGCTCCACGAGGTTTTTGACTACACCACCCCGGAGGAGGCTGCGGCTTACTACGAGCGGAGCCCCTATTGACTTCTGGACAAAGTGTCCAGAGGTCACACCGTCAAGCGGCCAGCGCCCTATGCGGGTGCTGGCCGTTTCCTTTATCCATACCGTTTTAAGAGGGAGGTATTTTATGCAGGCACAGGTCAAATACGAAAGCGAGATCAAAACTGCCGTTCTTGGGGATCGGACGATCACCGTCAAGAATGTTACCCCCATTTACCCGCCGCAGGAGCGGGATAAGCGAAGCCGTGAGGTCGAGCGGCGGCTGTTTGATGTGTTTGTAAAGTACGCCGGACAGAGGGGGTAGGCCGGAGTCATCCTTGTTGCATGGGGGCATTAGAGGTATAATATAGTTGTAGGTTGGCTCCCATTTATGGAAAGGGAGCTAATTATGGATAACAGAATTGACGCGATTTATGGGCGGCAGTCGATTGACAAAAAGGACAGTATCAGCATTGAAAGTCAGTTTGAATTTTGCCGTTACGAATTGAAAGGCGGTGAGGGCCGGGAGTACAAGGATAAAGGTTACTCCGGCAAGAATATTGAACGCCCGGACTTCCAGCGGCTTTTGCAGGACATCAAGCTGGGGCTCATCAAGCGGGTGATTGTCTACAAGCTGGATCGGATCAGCCGCTCCATTGTGGACTTTGCAAAGCTCATGGAGCTGTTCAAGCAGTACAATGTGGAGTTTGTGTCCTGTACGGAAAAATTTGATACCTCTACCCCAATGGGCAGGGCGATGCTCAATATCTGTATCGTATTTGCCCAGCTGGAACGGGAAAGCATCCAAATGCGCGTGCAGGACGCTTTTTATTCCCGGTGTACCAAAGGCTACTATATGCGGGGCCGGACGCCATACGGTTTTGATACTGAACCCATCGTCATGGACGGGATCAAGACAAAGAAGCTGGTGGAAAATGCGGAAATGGATTTTGCCGAGCTGATGTTCCAGATGTATGCGGAGCCAAGTAGCTCCTACGGCGATATAACCCGGTACTTTGTCAAAAACTCCATTGAAGTCTATGGAAAAGCTCTGCAACGGGCCTTTATCTCGAAACTGCTGAGAAACCCGGTCTATGTCCAGGCCGATATGGACATCTACGAATATTTCAAAGCCCAGGGCGTAAAAATCGAAAGCCCCCCGGAAATGTTCACGGGGGACAATAGCTGCTATCTCTACCAGGGACGGGAGGGTGAAGAACAAATCCTTGTAATTGCTCCCCACCAGGGGCGCATCCCCTCCAGCCTTTGGCTGACCGTCCAGCGCAAGCTGTCACAAAACACCTCATTCCAGAATGGCCGCAAATGCCACAATACCTGGCTGGCCGGGAAAATCAAGTGCGGACGCTGCGGCTATGCTCTGGTGGGCTTGAGAGCCCAAAACGGCGTTACTTACCTGCGATGCAAGCAGCGGGCCGATAACGGGAGCTGCGAGGGCGCCGGTACGCTGACGGCGCAAAGTATGGAGTCCTTTGTGTATGGCGAGATGGTGGAGAAAATGCGGAAGTATCACACGCTGAAAGGCGGCAAGGAGCCGGGCTATAACCCCAAACTGACCGCCGCCCGTGTTGCCCTGGCAAAGACGGAAAGCGAGATTGAGAAACTTCTGGACACTTTGTCCGGGGCAAACCCGCTGCTCCTGCAATACGCAAACAATAGGATCGAGGAGCTGGACGCAGAACGGCAAAAGCAGTTAAAGCTGGTGGCCGATCTCACCGCTAATTCCGTTTCAGACACGCAAATTGACTGTATCACGAATTACCTCAACGATTGGGAGTCCGTGAGTTTTGACGATAAGCGCAAGGTGGTTGATATTCTCATATCCCACATTGACGCAACCAGTGAAAGCGTTACAATCCACTGGAAAATCTAAAACCTACTTCACTTGGCATTATGCCTTTGTAAAAAATAGTTTTATATTATTAGTATGTGTACTTTGATCAGAATAATTTCTCGTGTTTGATCGGGCTACACTTTTAGCAATATAATCATTACCAGTGTTTTTATTCGCTCCACCAAGATAAATATTACCAACCCAATCTCCAAATTCAGAAAGCTTTTTACGAGGATTCCATGCCGCTATTTTCGCTTGAAAACTTTCAAATTTACTAATGCAGCTATCTATCCAATTTACAATATCTTTGAAGGTATTAATGAAAGGTTGAATTGCACTTACCAATGGAGCAATCGATTTAGAAAATTCGTCTTTCCATTGTTCCCAGCGGCGACTCAATTCTTTTATAAAATCTTTCCACGAGCCAACATGCCGCCCGATAACACTGTCGCCGCCTTCTATCCATACATAAAGATCTTGAATAGCCAAAATTACAATAGCAATAGCTGCAGCAATCAGTGCAAATTTTGCAAAAGGAACAATCGCCATTGCTATACTTCTTGCACTTCCTGATCTAAAAACAACTTGTGCCCCTGTTGCTAAAAGGTAGGCGTCCTTTATCCCTAAAATAACATCTTTTAACAATTTCATTCCAGTCAGTAAACTATTCCATTTAGAAACAACAAAAAATGCAGATGCATAAATAACTAATAATTGAAACCCAGCTACAAAATTATCTATATCGATATTATCAATATAATCACCAATGCTTGCGAACCCTTTCGCTATAGAACTAACAACACCGGTCTTTTTTTCTAGCTTCGAGAATAAGTTACCAAGAGCATTTGATACTCTTACCCCTGCCTGATTAACCGTCCAAGGGATTTTTCCCATTTCACGTTTCAACTTTTCAGAGCTCTTCCTAATTGCATCGAAAACATCTATAGCCGTTAGTTTACCTTCTTTACCAAGTACCCTAAGCTGGCCAATCGTTGTTCCCATACCTTCAGCAATAGCTTTAGCTAAACGTGGCGCTTGCTCCATAATAGAATTCAACTCATCACCACGGAGTACGCCAGAACCTAAAGCTTGCCCCAACTGTATAAGTGCGGCCTGTTGAGATGCAGCACTGCCACCACCAATCATCATTGCTCTGGATACATCTTCAGTAAAACCTAAAACATCTTCGGCACTTTTCCCTAATTCAGAAGAATTCCTCGCTACTGATGCATATAATGTAGCAGTAGATGCATATGCCTGTCTGGTATCAATAGCCATGCGGTAAAGTTCTTTTTGTACCATCAAAGATTCTTGCTGATTTTTAGTAGTCAATGCAACCTGTCCATTAACAACTTTCCATTCATCAACCATCCTGATAATGTTCCCTAAAGAAAGAGTAACTCCCAAAAAAGCTAATGCACCAACAAACTTATTCTTTAAGCCGGTTAAAGTACTATCCATCTTGTGCAGTTCTTCATTGGCACCACGAGCTTTAGATTCAATACCAGAAAACGCGCTTTCTGTTTTTTGTTTCGCACGCTCAGATGCATTACCAACTGTGGCCATGCCTTTACTAGTCATGTCAGCAGCTCTAGTAGATGCTGTCCCAACTTCACTAAGATTTTTTTTGATTTTTCCTATTTTACTTTCAACTGCATTTATATTTTGTTCATTAACTTTAAAACCAATACCTATTAACAATTCTCTTAGCTTCAATGTTCATCACCATCCTTTTTGGGATGCTCTGCTGCATAACGTTGTATATCAGCCTCCATGTCGAGCAACGCATTGATTTTCAATAAATCAACCAAATTAACAAGACCTAATTTAAGTTCCGTCATTGTTACTTTCCCAGCTAATACCGGACGCCATATCAATGACTCTCTACTTAAATCAGGTCTTAATTTACCTGGTATTGTTATTTCTTCTTTATCCCAAGCTCCTGAAGGATTCCAGAAAGGTCGGGAAGATTCTCGAAAAAATCAGCATAATTTACCTCCAAGACGAAGTACATCAACTGAATCATTTCTTTTAATCGTCCTGCAAAAATATTATCCGAAATATTTTTTTCTAATTTTACAGGAGTTTCATCTGACGGCCTTTTGATAGAAATAAAGTCTTTGTTAATTATCCTATTGGCAAAGTTTACCAGGACTGGTCCCTTTAAATTTTTACCAACACCAGAAATAATTGCACCAATGTTGATATTTCTATCTAACACAGATTCTTCTTCAGTGTTAGACTCAATATCATCTTTCTTATCCACTGCTGTATCAAGTGAAGATGTCACAACAGCTTGTAAATCGCCAAGAAGTTCCAAAGATTTCTGCGGCGGAAACGGTCGTACAAAATACACATTTTCACCAATCTCTTTTTCTTTTATTTTGACATTTGCTAATTCCATTAACTATGACCTCCTACAAGGAAAGCAGAATCAGGTACAGCCGCTAATAGTACCCATTGGCATTTCCCTTCACTAGCACTTTTGCCACGATTGACATTTGGCTTTTTCGTAATCCAAGCTTGATCACTCATCATCAACAATCTTCCAGACAGATCTTTGATTGCCAAAGGCATCAAGCCTGCACCTGCTTGGTTATCAACGTCATGGATAACACTTAATTCATCATTGCTATCACTTGATTGCAACAAAGAAAGTGTAACCTTTTTGATGATGCTGCCAGGATCAATACTTCTAACGATTTCCTGATCACATCCAACAACAGCCGTTGTGCCATCGCCATCTGTTTCAATATTAATAAACGTATCTTCAGCAAAACCAGTCAACACAACTGGCCCAAAAATTACCATTACCTTCTTGGGGTCATATGTTTTTACATTCGGCATATCTTACACCTCCGTTATGCACTCTTAATATTTTCATACGTTAAAGAACCTTTGATCTCCATCGCATGAATTGCACCAGCCAAACGAGCGGTGAACTGCACATCACGCAACACACGTTGAGCTTTTACATTGGCAGAAATATTTGCCGCTTTAGGCACAGATATCTTAAAGCCAAGAATAACATTATTATCATCGTCTAATTCGTTTTCGGCAATACCACCACGTTTTTGCCCAAGAATTAATACCGCATTAAGTGTACTTTCAACAAGGCCAATGCCGGAGTCTAAAAACGGCAACTTGTCTCTGTTGATCAACATACTAAATTCTTCCGTCTGAATCGTCTCTACTAGCCAGTCACGAAACCGAATAACGTCAATCCACTCCCCTGCAGCAACTTTGCCATTTTGAGTGATTGTAACATTACGGAATTTCTCAAATGTATTGCCATTTTTAGCTTTGATGGCATTGTATTCAGTTTCATTCAAATTATCTACAGTAATACTTGATAATTTTTTATTGGCCCAAGTTTCGCCACCAGGATCGATTGCAAAACAACGTGCAGCAATTCCAGCTTCAGGATACTCATTATCTTTTTCATGATACCACCAATGAGTTCTATAATAATTAGCTGCCTGTAATTTAGCTCCAATATCATTGGTTATTTCCGCATTTTTCGCTCCAGGAGCAGTAACCGTAACACCATATAATTTAATATGAGCTTCTGTCCATTCTGCCATAGCTAAAACAGCATCTTCAGTACGATCCACATAACAAATACCGTAGAAGTCATTATCAGCATCACAAATCATTGCCATATTACTGCTCACATCAATATTTGTAGCGGGTTCCTGGCTACTCACTTCCAGTTTTCCATTTGGAACAACTACAAAGCTTGTTTTGGGATCGGTGGATTTAACAACAAGTTCATCCTCCATTACAGATACCGCATAAAATTTAGGAGCAGTATCCAATTCATCAATCTTATTAGATAATTCCGTCATTACCTTGTCTACAGTATCAGACGATTGAGCTATGTAAATTGCTTTGATTTCAATCAAATTGCCATTGCCATCTAAACGTTGTACCGAAACACCATATTCTGCTCCTTCCACAACAGCCATCGGCATTTTTACCTTCACTGTATCACATTGGAACCGTCCTATTTTAACTACACTTGGACGAGGGGTCTGCGCAAATGCATCACTCGCCGCCTGATAAATAGCATCTGTTGATGTAAATCCCATATCCATCAACTCATCTACATCAGTAATAGTCAACACACGGCTCAAACTGTTTGCATGTGGACCAACAATCATCAAGGTGCTGAATCCAGCACTACTAATGCCTGTTGTATTTAAAGATATTTGGGCATTGATGATTCTATCAAGATTAGCCATATTATTCATTCTCCTTTTCAATATTTATATTTGCTTCAAAATGAATCCCTGAAGCAATCACATGATTGGTTCCCTTTTCAGTCAACCGCCCCTCAATAAACACCGTTTCAAACCAGCCAGGATTACAAATCGCATCTCGATCGTAAGAAACAGTTAAATCAATTGCAGCTTCTTCAACGTAACGACTACCATCAATTAAATCAGTAAGATCCATGACACTACCAATACTATTTACAGCAATGTTAGCTTCTTGGAATTTATCGACTATAGTTGGTAATGTTAAGTACCCATTTAAAAGCGAAAGAACCTCGACACTACCAGTGCCAAAGGCTCTTATGTTTAAAGTTGTTTCTACTAATCCCAAAATATGTACCTCTTCTTTTTCAGGTACCCATTTTTCACTATTGCCGATATTCTTCTCGGCCATTAAATCAATAAGAAGGTATCGTTCGTATTCAATTGCAATGTCTTGCTTCGATTGTATAACCGGTAATCCCTTATATAGATCACGTAAGCAATATGCAAAAAAATCTATGACTCTTTCTCTGACATTAACTTCACTAATGAGATCTCACCTCCACTGCATACATTCTCCAATGACTTATAACACCACACTGGTATGCATCTGCAGCAACAATTTCATACTTCCGTCCGAGCCACTCGAATTGATCAGCCTGTATGCCAGTCCCCTGGTCGGCCATATATAATTCCGTATCAGAATAAACTTTTACAGCATGACTCCCACGCCTACCTTCTGGTAACGCATCCATTTCCGTAGCTTTTAACGGTTGCACAGATGCCTTTATAACAAAACTCTCCTGAGCAGGAAGAATAAATTTACCGTTACCCTGTAAAACCGGTTTTCCTTCATAACGATAAATCGTTAACGGCTTTCTGAAGCTACTCATCTGATCTATCTCCAATCTCATAACGAACCGACTGTCTCATGTGACCAGTATCAATAAGAGGTTTGCTACTTTTCTTTTTCCTAATAGTTGCTGGGCTATTTGGTGTAAACGGTCCGCTACCAATTTTGCGCTTAATCTCCCCTTCAATATATTGTCCGGTTCGTGCAAGCGCCTTACTAACGTCAGCGCCATTAATGATAGCCGTAACAGCTGCCTCAGCACGTTCACCAATTTCATCTGATTTCTCGTCAAAAGTTGCCCTTATAAAACTACGTTCTGGAATAATAATTAACCGTCCCATACTTCTATGAGTACTACTAAAATTCGCTTTCGATTTTTTTGCAAATCTTCCATTATTTGCAAAACTACCATCTTTTTTTACCTTTCGGTAAACGGTAACCTCACCTGGATGTTGAAATATCATTGCGCCGAATTCTTGAACTGCAGCAACAGTAACAAGGTCTGCAGTTCCATCTTTCGTTTTTCCCCCCTGAATGCCAGCCTTAATCTCCTTTTTAGACAATCCTCTCAATTCTTTGAGTAGATTCTTCCATCCTAGGTCAATATCCAACACGCCGCTCATATTAACCAAACCTCGTAACAATTGAAACTATACACATATCTCTTATACGTTTAAATTCCATGCCATAGGCAGTTTTATCTAAATTGTCAATATAAGAACCAGTGCCAACTCCTGAAGAACTGTAAGAACGTGCCAAATCTCCCTCTTTTTCAGAAACCAAACTACCTGCAGTAGCAGCCGAAGATCCTGCCCCATTCTCTGCGATAACATTGATGTACGCTAACCGATGAGCAACAAGATATGCTAAAGCCTGATCATATAGATCACCAAACCTTTCTTTATTCAACATCGGTTCACAGAGGTTACGCATTGCTATAATCATATCTTCTTTAGCATCTGCTAAATCAGGTGCTAACAAGCGAAATAATTCAACAAATTTGTGTTCTTCTGCATTCATGATTAGTTACTTTCATTTGCTTTAATCAACGCTATTTTTTCTTCTTTGGTCTTTGCGCCAGTTAAGTCAATACCATGTTCAGAAGCATAAGTCTCTAATTCAGATACCTTCATATCTTTAAAATCAACTTCTTCTGAGCCTTGGCCATTACCAGTTTCTTCACTAATAGTCGCAGCATCTTTGCAATTTTCCACTTTTTCTAATTCTTTATTAGCAATCATATCAATTACAACCGGATGAGCAGCATAAGTATCACTTACCTCAGCAAAGTATCCTGGAATAATTTTTTTATCCTCAACAACAATTAAACGTTTAGAAATATTTTTTAACAACATATTTTTACACTCCTTTCAGATATAAAAATAGCTCCCCTTAAAATTGGGGAGCTATTTAATTTAGATGCCTTCTGCCATGCAGATAGACAAAGGATAATATACCATAACACCGGCAGTGGAAGAATCACAAGGGATCACCATTTCCAAATTTTTCCTTTGAGGGGCAAGCTGCTCAAAAGGCAGAGGAATTTCCAAGGAAAGTGCGTTTTCATCATTTCTGTAGATGAACATAATATCTTTACCACCAGTACCAGCACCAGATGCTTCATGGATAGACTTGATTGTTTGAATATAAGGATTTTTCTCCTGGAAGAAACTCAAAATAGTCTGCCCGCCAGAATCTGGCAAAAGCGTAGTTGCAATGATGTTATATTTATCAATCGGCAACAAAATAGTATCCGGAATTTCAACGCCTTTGGTTATATCAACAATCATAGAAACCGCATTATTCATATCACGAAGGATCTGTACTGGTGTTTTCTTATCCCAAGTAGTAGCAGAACCTTCACCATCTGCAGGCAAAACATACTTTGTAATATTTGGATGTTTAAAAATACCAAGAATGCCATGTTCTGCATCGCCCTGAAATGCAATTTTATTAACCAAAGCATCATTAGCTCTGCGAGCAGATTCTGCTTTGCGTGTTGTCAACGGTTTACCAGTCATCTTCGCCCGGCGAATATCTTTTATAGAATAACCATAAGAAGTAGCAATATCAAACACTTTGACAATTGTGCGCTGGGCTTTAACATCTGCACGTGGCAAATCATCAGCATAGTTTGTAATAATCTTAGCCATGCCAACAGAATCGTAGCTATCAAAAGCAACAGTATCAGCGCCAGGATCTGCTTCACTGGTAACCGGGAAAATGCTCATTGCATTATTCGCAGGTGTTTTTACATCATATGTTTTGGCTTTTACTTTCTGAAGCTCCTGAGCAAAAAATACACTTTCTCCTGCATCTTCACGAAACAGCCCAGAAGTTTTACAAGCCATTAAATCTTGTTCATCATATCTCATTTCATTACTCATATACATATCCTCCTTTATTCGTTACGCACCAGCGGTAACAGTAACATTTGCATGTCCAATTTCAATTTCAGCAATACCAGCAGCAGCACTGCTAGTCAAAAAAACGCAAGATACACCAACAGCTTCAATTCCACTTGCAACAGCCTCATCAGTAAAACCATTATCTGCAATTTTATAATTGGCAACCTTACCTGCAGTTACTGCTTTAGTAACCGGCACCCAAATACGACCACGAGTCATTACTCCTACGGAATAACCAACAGGATAGTATGGATCATCGGGTTCTTTGTGTTGATGAACAGTAATACCAATTACATCTTTTAGAGTACCTGTTCCTGCTTTTTTTATCTGCTTTTCTGGATTCGAACCACGAATTACCGGCACCCCTGGATCAAGAGCTTCTTCTGCAGCAAAGCTATCAATTGTTTTATTACTCAAATCAGCAATTTGCCCAACAAGGGCTACATCCATTTCACCATATTTCAGTTGCATATTATTTTTCCTCCTTTTTGTTGGTCATACGATCAATCATATCTTGACGATGTTTTGCAGCAGGGGTTTGAGATTCCTGTCCGTCTAATTTTTGACGCGCCTTGTTAAGTTGTTGCCGTACTGCTTCGTCAGTATCATTTAAATCATTTTTGATACTGTCATAATAGGCATTGATGTAATCATCCGTCTTACCTTCAAAATCAACGCTATCTCCACGCAAAGCCTTAACAATAGCAATTTTTAAAGCTTTATTATCAAGACCGTCAGTTTTTTCTACCTGCGCTTTTTTAGCGCAAGCATCCAGCTCCGCACGTTCCTTAACTTCTGCCTTAGCTTTTCCAACAGCTTTTTCGATAGCAGCTTCTTTTTCAGCTGCAGCCGCATCAAGTTTGCCTTTCAGAGCATCCCTTTCAGCTTCTGCTGCATCAAGTTTTACTTTTTGATCTGCAGCATCTGTCTTTACCTTTTCCAACTCAGTCATAACCTGAGTAAATTTTGTTTCAGCAGCATCTGCTTTTACATTCGCAGCGTCACATTTATTTGTCAATGCAGTAATGTGATTAGCCACCGCCTGCTCAACTTCAAATTCGTTTGAATCAATTCTGATTTTTACCATGTTTTTATTTTCCTCACTTTCAAAACCGTCTAATACTTCGTTCCCATCCAAATTTAGCCGGGCCTTTCTTCCAGCTCTTGCACTTGGTACTACAGCCAAATGATTACACCTTATCAGATGTTGCACTGCATCATAAGGTTCACCATCAGGCGTCAAACCAGGAGTTTCTTCTAACTCTACGCTATATCCAACAGACAACTCTCTGAACCCTTTAGTTTCCTGTGGCGAGTGGATTATTATGTCACAAGCTACATCAGTATCATTTTTCCTATATGCTGGTGACATTATAGTTCCTATGGTTACTTTATGTGCAGTGTCTGCTGTTACCCTCCCACCTTTAGGATGTAATACTGTAATAGGTTTCCCTTTAAAGCTAACGAGAGCATCTTCAGCAAATACCTCATCCGGTGGTCTATATTCGCGCCTTACAGAACCGTCAGGTTGTAGATAAGTATAAATACCTGTCCTGGCCACAATCGGAGAATCAAGTAAAAACCCTTCAGGTGTCGTTACAGCACCGGCAACAAATTGCATACTGTCATATCGCTGCACTTTCCGCATTTTATCACCCCCTCTCATAAAAAATGGATATAAAAAAAGCACCTACAATTGTAAGTGCTTAGATTAACTATAATTTTTATTTTCCCTTTAACAAAAAGCCTGGTATCGTACCGTGCTTAACGCCATCACCTCGATATAATCTGGTATTATATATATCCTCATCCTTATCATTATATTCTGTGATCGTAACTACATCAGCAGATTCCTTATCACATGGCATATTTGTTTTACCGTCATAAAAACGAGCAATGCTATATGTACCACCATGCGGAGTTTTATGTATTCGTCTTTCTTCAAACTTCCCAACTTCAATCATCTTTCAGCAGCTCCTTCAAAATACCATACCGATTAGGATAATATTTAGCAAACTCTTTATTACCATAAGTATAATATATCATTATACTTTCAGCAAAATCTTCTGCCGGTCCATTTCTAGCGTACTCAGTAACAGGCAATCCATGTATACTAGTATCTGCTTTAACAGCTTTTAACCATTTTTCTTTCAAAGAAATATTACCATAGAAAATATCTAATAGATGTCCACCTTCGTGCAGCAAAATTTCTCGAACTCTACTATCAGACAAAACCAATCCATTATTACGCCAAAAGGTAACAACATATTCTTCTGCCGTTGCATATGCTCGAGTAAAATCCGGATAAAGTTCAACCCATTTTTTATCTGCAGGACAATATACATCCAAAATTCTGACTTGTTTTATTCTTTCTTTTAAAATTTCGGGTAAACTTACAATATACGGTAATAACTTATCCTTAGTTAAATTTTGCAGATTTTTATCTAAATCCGTTGGCACGATAAATTTTATACCTGTATCAGCATCTAAATCAATTATAGATTTTCTTACTCGATCTATTTCAGGAACATCATCAAATTTATTAAAGAACCTAAATTCCTTAACTTCATAAGGACTTAATTCAAGACGTTTATTCGCTTTAACTTCTCCAATCGGTGTTACAACAGCAGCATTCCAATTATTTAAATCAATAATTGGAATGGCAATGCACCGACATCTATAATCCATTCCTGGATGTAGCTTTGGAGCCGGATAAATTTTTCTACCATTGATTTCTCCAACTTTACTATCATGCCAAAAAAAAAGATCCCCATTAAGTTCTGCATGAGATACACGTACACGTTCATCTTCTGAAGTGCGCCATTCATAACAATAAATCCCAGCTTCTTCTTGCCTTCTTTTTGTCGTAACAGCATTCAAATTTCCAATTTCGTTACGAGCAATGAACTTTGCACGATTATCCGTTATATTATAAAGATTTTTTACTTCTTTTTGTACATCCTTATACAAAGACCCTCGTTGAACAGCATTGCTGATTATAGTCGCTAATTTATCTGTATAAGTGCTGACAATACTGTTTACATGTTGAGATTGCTGAGAATACCATTCAGATGTTACAGATTCAAGAAATCCTGTATCATTTATAAATACATCTACCTGCAGGCAGTTTCTAAAACTGCGGCTTAAATTATCTTTCGCAGTATTATCTACACCTTTCATGACCCGTTTAATACCAGATATAACTTCGTCCTTTACGCCACTAACTTCAAGTTCTTCTAACACTTTGCCTGATATACGTTCACTATCAGTAGAATCATACCTTAATACATCTTTCAATGTTTCAATATTTTCTAAAGATAACTTATTCAACATTCTGACCATGGCTCTCAGCAAACGATAATATTCACGCTCTGAGCTTTCGGGATATAAAATTTTAACTGTCGGTTGCAGAAATCTAATTTGATTATTCTGTTTCATCATCATCATCACTCAAATTCAACAGACTACCCTTAATCGGCAAATCATATTTTTCTGCTAAATATGGCCGTACTTCGCTTGAATCGAGCAGCTGAGCTTCCATCAAAGAATTAATCGTATCTATTTCAGCTTTTACGCACTCGGCATTTAATTTATTTGTTTCTGCGATCTCTTTTTCAGTTGGTATCCATAGTGGATTAAATTTAATAGTCCAGTTTTCAAGTTCCCTTCCACCAGTTGGTCCGTCCTTACACAGTTGAACTGTTTTTATTAACTTTTCCAGTTGAGGTTTTAACTGGCGCCTTTGAACTTTACCAACGACATCATTGTAGTAATTTTCTAAATCTCCACGGCCTGTACTATTTAACCCAGCTGGCGCACGTCCAAACAACACTGTAAAAGGAATACCTGTCATTGCACAAATATACTGTCCAAAGTTGTCCAAGACATCTGGAATTCCTGACATCGGTACATTAAAAACCTGATATTCATCATCCGTAGATAAAGCAATAGTATTTAAAATATTACGTGCCATATCAATTAAATCCAAACGCCGCTGCACCTCTTCTTCACCATGCGGAGTAGCTAATTTAGATCCTAATTCGTTTAGTTTTGTAAGAGATGTGCTCATGCGTTCGAGTGCATGTAATGCTGTCGCCTGAGCTGTATCACATCTATATATTCCTTTTATAAGACCTTCAAGACAACTCATACCGCAACCATTACGACTAATCCGCAAATTTTTCGGCAACAAGTCACCATCAAATATTAACAATCGACTGTGATGTATATAAAGAGGTCTACCACTCAATGGCGGCGTTATCTGATACCATTCTGGTTTGCCAAACTGCTTATCAGTTGGATCATCATTAATCAAATACCCACTAAAATCCTCAATAATGCTTTGCGCATCATATACTTCCATTGATTTTATTGATCTAAGACGAGCCCAATTTACTGGTTCCTCTTCAGTCCCGCCGTCATCCATAATCATAAAAATACAACTACGGCCAAAGTGACGAGCCCATGTTAAAGCTTCTGCCAAAATAGATTCAGCAAGCCTTTCATCAAGATATTGAATGATAAGGTTATCTTTGTCTCCCTCAATTTTATAACCATTTTTCAAGGCAGCTTCTGCTGGCAAACTCGATATTCTCTGAGCCAACCTGTTTGACCAAATACCTTCTAAAAATTGGTAGGTTAAAGGTTCTTCCAAAAAGAAACTATTATCTCTAGTATATTGCCGCGCACCTCGGCTAATAAAAGTATTAAAAAATCCATCTGTTCTATCAACAGACTTCTTTTTACTATTGTTTTTGACCATTAGCTTGTTAAACCTCCCCACGGACTAATGCTCTGCAATTTATTAAAAGCATCGCTAGATGCATCAACCATGTCATCATGTGCGGACTCCGGAAACGCTTCCAGTTCCGAAAAATACATTTCGTTCCAGTCAGCTGCAAGAACCAATACGTTACCAGCCTGCCATTGAGCTGAAAATGGCTCTGAACGTGTAATCTTATTGCCGCTTGGCCGAACAGTATCAACAGCAAATCCTGTAAAATGCTTAATATAACTTTCGGCTTGTTCTTTGCCAGCTTGCCCTGGATCTTGTGGCACCGTAATATATACAAAACCTAATTTGGCACGGTCAATAACCCCTGTATTCCTTGTTATATTGCGTACTCCGGCAGCTGCTAACTGAACACGTTTTACATCGGCCACAATATAAAGCCCATTATCTGTTTTACCCATTAATACCCCCGCCGTTGCATCAGGATCAGGATTAATTGGTGACGGAATCGTAGCAGCTAAATCCCATGATCGCACCCAAGCAATGACATTGCTCGGTATAGCATCAACAATCTGAACAGAAGAACGTTTGAAATACAGGCCAGCCGCCGGCCGTATCTTCCAATTTCCATGCTCCAACCTTTCGCGCTCTACGGCTCCAAGAGCTCTAAGATTACCCAAATAGCCTGGATCTTTTTCCATCAAAATTTTATTGTCTGTCAGTTTACTTGCAATAAAAGTGAAACTCTTGACCTGTTCTCTGATAATCTCAGGGGAATGAGCCATAACAGCCTTCGGTGTATCCCCCCAAATGATTTCATCGCCCAACCTAGTAAAATAGCGAATCACTCCGCTTCTCTCTGGGATTGGATAACCAGTATCGGCATCCCAATACCATTGAATAAACGGAGCTACCCAACTATCAGCATCAGGATTGGTCGTTCCACGGATGTATGGTTTCACTCCACATGTAGAACGATTCCGTGATAACATGTACCAAAATTGGCCTGATGTAAAATGTGTAATTTCATCAAACCCAATCAAAGGAATCTGAGCACCTTGATATGCAAATTTATCCCGTTCAAGTTGCAAGTGAGCGAAAGATATTTTTGATCCAGATTTAAATCTAAATCTAGGTTGTGGATTTTCTACAGGTATGCCGCCAATCGGAACATATAACCCTTTTGCTGTATCCCATAAACCGCCTTCATTTTTTATCTGATTGCTATTTCTACGAAATATAGTTGCACCAAATCCACCTTTATTTGTATGTCTAAGTGATTCTAACAACAAAGCATATGTTTTCCCTCCACCGGCAGCACCTCCATAGAAAGCAATATCAGCTGGGGTTGATAAAAACAGTTCTTGTGGCCCTACTTGTGGTCTAATAATTTTAGGTGCTTCATTAATCATTTTTCACACCACCATTATTATCGCCTCTACCATTATCCGGTAAATAAAAAACAACCGAAGGACCTTCACTTCCATTCGATTGCTGTCCATTTGAATCATCACGTTTTACACGCTCTAACTCTAAACGCTTATTATCATATTCCTTACGGTGTTTATCCATAGGATTCATTTCAAAATACTTGGCCAAAAAAGCAAGTGCCTTATTCCTGTTTGAAAGTTTAAGTGAAATCCCAAATTTATCATTCTTTATACTTTCAATAACTCCACCATCCAATTTATCAAGGCTTTTTATATTAACGCATTCACCAGAGCCAGATAATTCGATAAAATCAGTAATATCAGCAAATGCAATTTGCATATACTTTTCAAGCACATCTTCTGACGATAAAAACATCGCTTCATTACGAATTTTCTTTAATCTTTCAATTTCTAGTTTCACTCTATGTCTGTTTAATATCTTATATCCAAGTTGACGTGCATAACGTTCTTGGACGTCATAGCCAGCTCGTAAACATGATATTTTAGCATTATGCGTTTCCAAATATGCCAAAATAAAAAGTCGTTCTCTATCATTCAGTTCTTCGTTATTTTCAACATCTTCAATGATTTTTTTAGCGACATTTTTTCTCTTCGGAGTACTCCGAATATTCGATTGGAGTACTCCATTAATTTTTTTATCCCAACTATCTTTGCATTTCCACCCAGAAACACTCTTTTCAGGTACGCCCAGCCGTGATGCGATTTCCCTCAATGTAATAAGGCCATTACTCTCTTTATATATTTCATATGCCCGATCACGTTCAGGACTTCTCGCTTTAGGCATCAACCGCCACCTTCCTTTTTCTATATGTATAACAAAAGCACTCATTTTACTATGAGTGCTTTTGTATTAATCTTAAATTTTATTCCTCTATAGGCCCTAACTTCCCATAAAGTCGTTGATACTCTCGAGCAGCCTCCAAACTTGGAGGTATATGACGTTTACGTTTCTTTATTTTCGGCGGTCTTCCATCCTTTGAAGCAATTATTTCTGTTTCTTCTACTTCATAACCAGTAGCACGCCGCCACAAAGCCCTCCGTAAAGCATCATTTTTGCAAACATTCGTTTCTTTTTCCATTGTTTTCTCACCCCAGTTAGATTATAATTATTAGTTGAGATAGCAGCTGCGAAACTGTGGCCACAGACTTAGTGCTATCTCCCTACGCTGGGAGAGGTTTTCCAGCCTAAGAGTCAGGCGCTCCAACGCCTGGCTCTTTTTTTCATTGGCTGACTTACCCCCAATTAGCAAATGTGCTTATTGAGAGGATAAGTGAAAATCACTTATTTACTTTTACTGCTTTGTTCCCGGTCATTTCTTCGTAACGCCTAATAATCACGTCACAGTATCTTGGATCAAGCTCCATCGTATAGCATTTTCTGCCGATCTGCTCAGCAGCCATCATCGTGCTTCCGCTGCCGCCGAACAAATCTATTACCGACTGTCCTTCAAGGCTAGAATTGGCGATAAATTTAGCGCACAAGGCTAACGGCTTCATTGTTGGATGTTCTCCGTTCCGGGCCGGTTTCTCGACATGGACTACGGTAGCAGCATCCTCAGTATCGACAACAATATATTCCGGTACCTTTAATACTACCTGACCGATACCAAAGTTAAATGTTACCAGCTTCTTGCCATCGGCATCTTCAGTAACTGTCACCGGAAACAGCGAAGGGATAACGGTGCTCTGTCTCCGTCCGCCGTAAAAATTATGGCCAGCATCAGGCTTCCATCCGTATAAAATAGGTTCATGCTGCCATTGATAGTCTTGGCGCCCCAGTGTGAACTGATTTTTTGCCCAAATAAGGCATTGCCTTAACGACCAACCAGCCTTTGTCATTGCGCCTCGGAAATCACTCCCGGCGCTATCGGCATGACAAACATAAATCGCACCGCCAGGCGCTGTGACTTTCAATAAGTTCTTCATGACTGCCAGCAAGAACTCGTTGAATTCTTCTGTCGGCATATTATCGTTTTGGATTTTTAGTTTTTCATCGGTCCCGCCTTGGTAATCTACATTATACGGCGGGTCTGTAAATACCATGTCAGCAAGTCCGCCGTCCATAAGCTTCAGCACGTCAACTTCGCTTGTACTGTCCCCGCACATTAATCGATGCTGACCAAGCTGGTAAATGTCGCCAAGCTTACTCTGCGTAGCAACAATTTCATCTAAAGCAGAATCGACATCAAAATCATCTTCCTTGATGTCCTGTTTAGCATATTCAGCCAGCATCTCCGCAACTGATTTATCAGAATAACCTAACAGCCCTGTGTCATAATCCATACTGTCCAGGTCAACAACCAATTGCATTAGCTCATCATGATCAATCTCCGAAAGCTCTGCAATGCGGTTATCAGCAATCATGTCCGCCCATTCCTCGGCATCATTTTTATAATCCTGCAGATCCACCGGCACATTTTCGCAACCAAGTAATTGAGCCGCAGCTAATCTGCCATGACCACGAATCACAAAACCACTTCGCTTTGAAACAGTAATTGGTACCCGCCACCCATGAGCTTCTATTATCTTTGCTAAAAGCTTCAATTGCTTTTCCGGATGCGTATTCGGATTTCTGGGATTGGCTACAACTTCAGCTATACTTTTAAGCTCGTCATAGGCACAATGTATTGCAATCTCTTTCATTTCTTATCTCCTAAAAAATCGACAATTATGACATATAAAAAGCCGGAACGGATTCACTCTTTTGTGGTCCGCCCGGCTTTTTTACTTTTTATAAAATTTTACACTATTATTTTACCACGGTGTAAAAGATAAAAAGTCCGGGACTAATTGTGAAATTATTGTGAACTTACTTCTTTACTTCTCGTATTTAAAGTCAATCAATTTTATTGGGAGCTCCAATACTCCTTCATGGAATGCAACAGCTGCTGTATCAGCCAAAAATTTGTCTAATAGTTCAAAATAAGTTGTCCTTCCGATACCCAGCAGACCAGCAGTTACATCTGGCGACTCCCCTTTAAAATACCGCCGCATAACTATTTCCTGTGTCTTTTGATGCCGATCATCATCATTTTGTTGGTAATGATATATTATTGTATCCATCACCTTCAACCAGCGTTCAGGATAATCTATGGTCACTATAAATCCATGTTCATTGGTTATCTCTACTTTCAAAACTTCTTCTGCATTTCTAATAGCAGCATTACCAGTAGGATCAGGCTGCGAGTAACCGATATTACCAGTATAAGAACCTCGGTCCAGCCGTTCTAGTTTTGTTCTCCACACAGCCTGTTCGATAGAATTTCTTTGCCTATATTTTTTATTTATTATATTCAGGGTCTTCCGGCTGATAATGCTCATATATTTTTTTCCTCCGAAAACATGTATTGACCTTAGACATGTTCTCTTATCAAATCAACATTGTTCTAATTCTATCTGTTTTAATATAATACCGACCGCAAAAGCTACATTCACAGTTACTGCATTACCACTTTGTTTATATAATTGGCTATCACTATTAACTTTTGCAGCTTTATCAAAATAATAATCAGGAAACCCTTGTAACCGCCAGCATTCTCTTGGTGTAAGCTTTCTAATCCTAACACGATGCTTCCAACGATTACTTTCTACAACCACTGCCATCTCTGCCTGACATGTTAATGTATTTGCAATCTTCCTGCCCACTCTGCCTCTCCTTGTTTTACTATTCGGTACTCCTACATTTACGCTGTCACCAACAAAAGCCCACGTGTAACCTTTATGAGTTGCTTCCTTTATCGGTAACGCTCCAATTATAATAACACCGTGTCTATCTTGTGTAGTCAACGTAAACATAGGTTCCCCACAATGTTTTACCCTTCGACCATTCTGTCGTTTACTTGCGCGCTCTGGTGTTATAACAGCCATTACTTCCATACGACTACACCTGGCTTTCCACACTGAGCCGTTAACGATAGTCCTCTTGAATAAGTGGCAGTTAAAGCACAAAAGGTATCAACTAAAAATGGCTTATTTTTTGCTATTACTCCACTAATATTAAACCACTGTTGTCTGCCGCTAAATTTGTAATACCTGCAGCATATCTTGCTTTTAAACATCTTGCAACTTTCGTTAAACACGGCTTCCGAGAGCTTAAATCTATGAATGCTGCGTGAGGAATTACCCCCCCTAATCTACACACGTCCTTTACGAATATACAAGGTTGAAGCTGCCCACCACTGTTACCACATAAAGTTGGGGCTATTCCTTTGGTGGAATAACACCTTCCTTGACTAGGATTTCTTCTATTTCTTCTTGTGCTGATATTGGCAATTTGCTTAACAACATTGACGATTTCGCCTCTGAAAGGAAATATTTTTCTGGGACATCCGTTTCCAAGATATCCAACAATGATGATTCTTTCTCTATTTTGAGGGACTCCGAAATTTTTTGAGTTGAGCACTTGCCATTCGATTCTATTGCACCCAGCTTTTCCCATTTCAAGGAGTACCCGTGCGAAATCAAAACCTCTTCCAATCGACAACAAGTTTTTAACGTTTTCAGCGATAACGAATTTGGGTTTATTTTCTTTGGGGCATTCTTCAAGAAGTCGCATGATTGTAAAGAACAATCTGCTCTGTCCCCCCCCAACTCCCGCTTGTTTCCCTGCCGTGGATATATCCTGGCAGGGAAACCCGAATAACCAGCAATCTGCTCTTGGGATTTCTTCTGCTTTGATTTCTCGGATGTCATGTTTTTCCCACTCTCCTTCCGTGTCATACATCGCTTTATAACTTTTTCTTGCAAATTTATCATATTCAGCGAAGCCTATGCATTCATGCCCAGCCATTTCAAAACCTAATCTAAAGCCACCGATACCGGCACAAAAATCAATAAATTGCATATAAGCTTCCCTTCTTTCAACTCCAATAATATAACCTGATTATTCAACTTACTTAATTACTCTTCCATCCAAAATAACAGCCATAATTTCAAATGATTCTTTTGTCTTAGAATTAATCATAGTTTCAACTTTATTCATAGCGTCAATAGGATCAACAGCATAAACAGTTTCAGAGTGTTGCCGTAACTCTGGATCATTAGAATATTGATAAACAACTTTATACTCTAAAGTCACATCTTCACGCTCCTTTCTTTTAATTAATCATCGATGTTTTCTTGTGCGCCCAATAGCTCTACTAATATCTATAGCAAGGTCCCTTTCTTTTTGTTCGTACCTTCGCCTTTCAAATTTAATCTTTTCAGCAGCAGCCTTATAAGATTTATATTTATCACATTTATCCCAACAAGCAGCACGACGTTCATTACAATTTTTACAAGGTCCATCTATTTTAGCCATGCTGCACCTCCATTATTTATTACTTAAATCATATATGACTCCTAAATATGCATCGCCTGTCATATCAATCAAGAATTCATACCCATACACCCTATAAATTTTACATATATCGTTTGTTACTCTTTCCATAGAATATTTTGTTTCTAAGCTTAGCTCATCAGCCTTTTCATATATGGATTCCGCTATTGCTGGAGAACAATCAAGACAGTTTCCAATACGACAAATAATTTCAACGTCCTTAGTTCTGTAATCATTACATTCGTCAAAATTAACCCACTGCCGGTGATTACCGCCATTGACTGGCTCATTTTTTTCGTGCCGGTCGCAGTTAGTGTTAGTACAGGTTTTCTCCATAAATTTGTTACTTCGTATGCAGTAGGCTTTGTCATTCATTGTTTATCACACTCCTGTTTTCTAAAACCCGCAAAGTATGCTATACCACAATTTCCATCTTTACACTTGTGCGGTATCTGCAAGGGAGCTTCATACAAATATGGATTTCCCGCAAACTGTTGGTTTTTGATAACTTTACCTATAAGAACAGGCAACGCATCATATGGGACTTCGTGGGAATCTCCATATAGTAAAAGTGTCTCACAGAGCGCACATTTATATACAGCATGATATTTATTCATTCTTCATCCGACCAAAATAAAATGCTAAAAATGCACACATAATCGCAGATTCAATCAATAGTGCTAAATTCTCTCCTACTTCAATCATTCTTTGTATGCTCCTCCATCTTTTCGATTTCTTTTATCCACTGCGGAAGACTCTCTCCCCTATAGATGTACCAATCTTCTGACCCTGGCCAATCTTCCACGAAATAACGTGCTTCTACTGGCAGCGCTTTTTTAATTTCTTTTGTCAGTTCCGTTTCAGCCATTTCAACATCTCCTATTCTTCTCGAAAGTCAATATCCGGGTACTTATATAGCAGCATCTTCTTTTTGATCATATACACCTGCGTCCGCATCCCTTTCGTATCGACGTAATATATATGCCCGTCAGCTTCTGTTACCTTGAAATCTGCCT
>ENA-UPTB01000234-UPTB01000234.1-human-gut-metagenome-genome-assembly--contig:-NODE-234-length-60547-cov-14.039540_pt1 | contig 60547 bp, 59 predicted proteins | sample MGYA00250046_ERZ773369 | MGnify/ENA primary metagenome ERZ773369 (study PRJEB29103, sample SAMN06111938) | human gut metagenome | biome: human gut; feature: ankylosing spondylitis patient; material... | reverse complement strand
TTGAATAATTTTCGAGCCGAGCCGACATAACCGGTGTAGCCTTCACGCAGCGAAGCTGTTGGAATAAATGCGACTTTCTTATTTTCAATTTCTTCCTTTATCAGACTTCCTACACTTGAAAAATGCGAACATAAAAATAGTTTCATCAATATTCTCCTTTATAAATACCGATTTTTTGATTTCTTATAAAATATCATACTTCACTCTCTATTACAATAATTGCATTGTTTTTCACCTTTTCTACACCATAGCAATATACTTCTTTATAGTCCAAATATAAATCAATAATTGTAAAAAATCTCATACCAGTCTTTACTTCAACCACTTTTATACATATCATGAATCCTTAAATAATTCATGCTGCATCCCCGGAATACCAAATGCCAGACAGTTCTGCTCGTGTACGCCAGTACATAAGCATGTATTGACTATCGCTTATGGTATTGTATAGCTTATTCCATAAATCAACAGCAGCCACCTTATACAGAGAATCTGTCATATACGGAATAGCGTTTTGCAAGCGCTTATGTGTATCAAACCTTCTCTCACTCCCGATCATAATTAGCAGTTCCTTCTCTCTCATAGATAATTCCATTAAATTCACCCCTTTCATGGCATAAAAAAAGCAACCGGAACATCTCTGTTTCGATTGCCATGATAATATTACTACAACCACAATAAAAATGAAAGTGGTTATATATTAGTTTTTTCGTCACTATAATGATAGCACACCTGTTTCGCCGACACAAGTATTGAAACCGTAGTAAAATAGTAGTTTTTTGTAATAAAATAGTAGTCTTTTGTGGACACGAATGATTGATCGCTTTGTCCTACCAAATCCATGATCATAATATCATATCTATTTTGGCATTACAATTATATCGTTGTTAGTCTGTCGTCAGTTTCTTGTTAGTCCGTTGTTAGTCTGTCGTTAACTCATCGTCAATTCATAAATCACTTTTTGCACTCAAAGCGGAACGTACATTCTTCTCTAAAACTATTTTTCAACAAGACAACTACTAATCAATTTTTCCAGCATATCGTTGCTGGCATTTGCCGATCTGACACTGGCAGCTATCATCTCCTCTTTTGAAACATCGGTAAAATCAACTTCAAATCTACCATTGTTCAAGCATAACTGCTCAATGTATATTCTCTGAGTCCTTCCATTGCCTTCTCTAAACGGATGGATCATATTAATCTCACCCAGGTAATAAGCTAGCCTCTCGCTCATTTCTTCCTTATCGGTTATGTCAGCTAAGAAATTTTCCTTTTTCAGCTTACGATACAAATCATCAAACTGGTTTTCGATAAACTGCACCAAACAGAAAATGGTTCCTTTAGAAATATCAACCGTTCTCGTCTTGCCAGACCAAGAATATACATCACTGAATAAATGCTTATGTATAGAGCAAAGATGCTTAAAAGAGAAATCTCCAGTAACGCCTTGACCTACAAGTTCTGCCTGGCGTACTGCTGAATAGTCTCTTTCAGCCTCATGCAATGTATCTAAATCTCTTATATCCAGTTTATTCTTTAATACATTTGTTCCCGGATAACAGTACTTAGCATCCTGTTCATCATCATAGAAATAATCATACTCTTGATCCTTCAACCTGCTTCTTGGATACTCTGTATTTCTTATTTAATTCTGTAATTGCATCTGCTGCAGAAACTTTCTTGGTTAAGACATTTCTTACTCTTTGACGACATTCTGCATCAAATGGCATGCTTTCCATTTTAAAACTGGATTCAATACTGCTTACTCTTCTATCAACTGTCATACGCGTATCCTTTCTCCTTTCCCTTTCTCAGAAAGGTATTTGTTCTTCTATAGTATACCACAAAACGCTACATCTATACTACAAATTTCCGTATTATGAAGAGCGAACATATAATCTTCTCGGTATCATTATCATTTCATAGTTACCATTCATTACATTTCAGGTGCTTACCACTCAGACTTACCACTTTTCTTACCACTTTATACCACTGTGATACGATATTTTGCGATACTTTACGAGGTTTGCAAGCTAATCGCCAAATGCCCTCAAGCCCTTGTAAATCAAGCATTTCCGCTACTTTCAGCCGCTTACTTCTCGTCTACGACCTGGAAGACAAAAAATTTCAAATAATAACTCTCCGGTACATTCGCCGAATTTGCCCACAGGATCGGATGGTCCGGTGCCTGGGTGCGGAACTCTACCTGACGGAGCCGCTTGTGCGTTGCCTTTGCTGCTTCCTTGACCGTTTTTGCAAGAAGCTCCTGCGTCATGAAATGAGAGCAGGAACAGGTTGCAAGATAGCCACCGTCTTTGACAAGTTTTAACCCTTTCATGTTGATTTCACGGTAACCTTTGATAGCATTCTTGGTCGCCTCGCGTGACTTTGTGAAAGCCGGTGGATCCAGAATGACCACATCATACTTCTCCCCGACTGCTGCAAGGCGCGGCAGTTCATCCAGCACATTTGCGCAGCGAAAATGCACCGTATCCTCCAGACCATTCCGACGGGCATTTTCTGTTGCCTGCGAAACGGCGTACTCTGAAATATCCAGCCCGGTCACATCCAAAGCTCCGGCGATTCCCGCGTTGAGTGCAAAGGTGCCCATATGGGTAAAGCAGTCCAGCACTCTTTTCCCCTTACAGATACGCTGCATGGCAAGGCGGTTGTATTTCTGATCGAGGAAAAATCCCGTCTTCTGTCCGTTTACCACATCTACCATATAATGGACACCATTTTCCACAATCTCTACATTCGTATCAAACGGCTCACCGATAAAATCCTTTACCTTCGGCAAACCTTCTTTTTTCCGTTCACTGGCATCACTGCGTTCGTATACGCCGCGGACATGGATCCCATCCTCTGCCAGAACTTCCTTTAAAAGCTCCACGATAGTTTCCTTAAACTGTTCCATGCCAAGTGCCAGACATTCCACAACAAGCACATCTTCATATTTGTCCACAACAAGCCCCGGCAGAAAATCCGCCTCTCCGAAGATAACGCGGCAGGAGGAGGTGTCTACAATTGTCTTACGGTACTCCCATGCATTTTTCACACGCATCCGTAAAAAATCCCTGTCGATCTCCTGCTCTGTTTTTCTCGTCATAAGACGGATCCTGATCTTGGAATTCTGGTTGATGAATCCTCTGCCCATCGGATACCCGTCAAAATCATGTACCGTCACAACATCCCCGTTATGAAAACTGCCGGTGATCGTATCTATTTCGTTATCGAAGATCCACATACCACCTGCTTTGATGGTTCTGCCCTCTCCTTTTTTCAGCGTTACGATTGTATGGTTCTGCATCTGTTTTCCTTTCTCTATGGCAGAGACGATATACGCCCTGCAAATCTCGCTCTGATTAACGTCGTCAAATGTACCGCATAAATGCTTGCATTTTCCTCGTTGCCATAACATAAAAAGGTCTGAACAAAATGGGGCTGTTGCCCTTTCAAACTGCTGTCCAGACCAAAGTTGCATTATTTAGAAAGATCCTTTACTACCTCACCGGCAATGATCAGCCCTGCTACCGATGGTACAAACGCTGTACTGCCCGGAATATCTCTTCTTTCCGTGCATTTGCGCGCAGCCCCGGGCGGGCAGATACAATGCGTTCTGCAGCTGATCGACATATCTTCAAGCGGTCTTACCGGCTGTTCCTCGGAATAGACCACCTTCAGCTTTTTCACGCCTCTTTTTTTGAGCTCCCGCCGCATGACCTTCGCCAGCGGACAGACCTTTGTTTTATAAATATCCGCCACACGGAATGCAGATGCATCCAGCTTATTGCCTGCTCCCATGCTGCTGATGATCGGTACACCCGCTTCCTGCGCTTTCATGACAAGTGCGATCTTGGCAGTAACCGTATCTACCGCATCCACAACATAGTCATATTCTTCAAATGGGAAGGTATCTGCATTTTCCGGCAGGAAAAAGCATTTGTGTACTGTCACCTCCGCATCCGGATTGATCTCCAGGATACGTTCCTTCATCACATCCGTTTTATATTTGCCGACTGTCTTTCTTGTGGCAATGATCTGTCTGTTTAAATTGGTCAGACAGACCTTGTCATCATCCACAAGATCAAAAGCACCGACTCCACTTCTGACAAGTGCTTCACAGACATAACCACCGACACCGCCGATCCCAAATACGGCGACTCTCGCATTTTTTAATTTTTCCATTGCTTCCGGTCCCAGCAGAAGCTGCGTCCTTGAAAACTGATTCAGCATAATAGTTCCTTTCCGTCAGGCAGCTTATTGTGGATAGATCAGATGCGCATCATCGATCCCATACAGTGTTTTTTCCAGATAACGGTCTGCCAGATAATTCGCCATGCCAAGATTCATATCCAGATAGTTGCCACAGTCCTTCGGACTTGCGCCCGGTACCTCTCCGCGGTAATCTCTGATAAATTCAAACATTTCCGTTACAAGTGCTACAATATCTTTAGAAGCATAGTCACCTGCCAGCAGCAGATAAAATCCTGTTCTGCAGCCCATCGGTCCGAAATAGATCACTTTATCCCTGATCTCTTCTTTATTTCTGAGATAAGTTGCACCCAGATGTTCTATCGTGTGCACCTCAGCAGTATTCATGACAGGCTCCTCATTCGGTGAGGTCATACGCAGGTCAAATGTCGTAACGACCTCCTGCCCGATCTGATCCTTTCTGGATACATAAATACCCGGCTGTAATTTGATATGGTCTATTGTAAAACTTGCTATTTTTTCCATCGTGATATCCTCCTTCACATGACATGCATTCGAGCATGACAGACTTCGCTTGACGTATGCATTATACGAAAAAAACAGATGTTATGCAAGAGCGTATCCGACAGCAGATCACGGATTGACAAGTCTCCGCCGTTTCTTTATGATAAAAATACAGTTTACCATAACAACAAGCACGATACACAAAAACCAATCATCATCGAATGGAGTTACTTATGTCTGATCAATGTTTTGCTGCAATTGTCCCGGATAACTATAAAAATGCAATTTTGATACAGGGAGCCATGGATTGTGAAATCTGTGATCTGCTCTCCCACATGGAAGATGTCCAAAAAACAGAGCTGATGCAGTTCCCTTTTTATATGGGCAGACTCTGCGGGCAGAAGGTGATCGTTTCCAAAACCTTTCAGGGAATGGTCAATGCCGGTGCTGCCACTGTCCTTGCCATTTCACACTTTATGCCCCGCTGTATCATTAATCAGGGTGTCTGTGGCGGACACGATCCCGCTCTGCACCGCGGAGACATGATCCTTGGCGAGACGATCTTCAATAATTCCAATCTGCGTTTTTCGGATTCCCCGGATGAAAATCCGCTGCATGGCTGTATACAGATCGGCTGTGAATCATTGCGCGTGGAAGATGCAGGCAAAAAATATACCTTCTATCACAGCGATAAAATGCTGCTCACAACCGCACAAAAACTTTCAGCCACACATCAGATTTCTGCGCTGTCCGGTATTTCCATAAAAACCGGAACGATCGCAAGCTGTGATGCATGGCTGAACCGTCTTGATTATATTCATTTTATGCATACGACATTTCACAGCTGTGGGGAAGACATGGAAACTGCTGCGGTTGCACAGCTCTGCCATTCTTATGATATCCCACTGCTGAGTCTGCGCAGCTTATCCAATACACTCGTTCATCAGGAAGATTATGATGAGTCTGCTGCCGCTAACTGCCAGCACTTCGTATGCGCACTTTTACCGTTGCTTTAAGCCTATGGCAGCAGTGCTGCGATCTCTTCTTCGGAGATCACACCGACAGATTTCCGGTATACCTCGCCTTTTTGGAATACGATCAGGGTCGGAATGCTCATAACTTTATATTTTGCAGCCAGAGCTGCCTGCTCATCCACATTGATCTTGCCGACCTTTACATCGTCATGCTTTTGCGCAAATGCATCCACAACCGGTGAAAGCATTCTGCACGGTGCACACCAGGATGCCCAGAAGTCTACCAGTACCGGCTTATCTGCCTGTAATACTTCTGTATCAAAATTTTCCGTTGTAATTTCTACTACGCTCATTTTTATACCACCTTTCTTTTCTTTAGGATTTCCTGCTATTTGTCTTTTATTCCCATACAATGTCTGTTTTACAAAGTCTCTCTGCAGAAATAGCAGTTATAACGCTTTGGATCATCACGCTCCGGGATCAGATTTTCTGCATTGCAATAGCCGCAGCAAACCAGTCGTCTGCCCTGCGGTATCATATCTCCCGGCAGATAACGTTCCGCATAACGCAGCTGCCCATGAATGCGGCGTTCCTCTGCAAGCTGTCTTCTTTTCTCTTCCTGATGCTCCATCGCATCCTGTCTTGCTTTTTCTTCCAACATCTCCGTTGTAGACTTTGCCTGCCGGCTGACTGTCGTCTTCTTTTCTACTGTTCTGCTGACTGAAGATCCATTTCCCGGTGTCATACTGCCTGCTGCACCCCCGGCTGTTCTGACAGCCGCCTGTCTGCTCTGCATATTACTTCTCTGCATACTGCTCTGTGTGCTATTTACCGGTCTGCTCTGTGTCTGCGGACGATAGTCTGTCACCTGCCTGTTTTGCACCGGTGTCTCTTTTTTTCCCACCTTCTGGCTTTTCTTTTTCTGACTGGAAAATAAAAAGCATAACACGATCATAAATATAATCACTTCCATTTGGCTTATGCCTCCTTCCTCTGGTTCTTTTTACTGCTGAACTGTACGATCAAAAGCTCTACGCTCAGATTGTCCGCCATCTTGCCTGTTTTTACATTTTCTTCCGCTTCCACACACTGTTCCAGACTTTTCCTGAGTGTTTCCTTTTCAAATCTGGATGCCTGTGTCACATATTTACCCGCAATAAACGGGGATAACCCCAGCTTTGATGCGATCGACTTATTATCATAGCCTTTTCCCTTTAACAGCTTTGTCTGATACAGCAGGTTATACTGTCTGGCGATCAGAAAAAGGATACGCATCGGTGGTTCCTTCAGTGCCAGCAGATCATAATACAGCTCCAGTGCCGCCTCCTGCCGCTTTGAAGCCACTGCTTCGATCATATCAAAAATACGGTTGTTGATCTGCCTGGTACAGATTGCATCCACATCTGCCTCTGTGATATCCGGCTTTTCCAGCGTATAACAGAGCAGCTTTTCCAGCTCCGATGCGATATTTTCCATGTCGCTTCCCGTACGCTCCATAAATACGGCAAGCGCACGTTCCGTGATCAGCTTCTGCTCTTTATTCAGCCTGCCCAGTATCCATCTGCGCAGCGTCTGCTCATCCTGTATGTTAAACTCCGCTATATAACCGACATCCTTACACGCTTTATACAGCCTGCCCCGTTTATCCACCTGCGGCTCCACAAAGATGAAAAACGATGTCTCGGGAAGCTGCTTTAAATAATCCGCCAGCTTATCCTGGGCTGATTTGAAAAAGCCGCTGTTCTCCACCACGATCACACGGCGCTCTGCCAGAAAGGGCATCGTCTCCGCCAGATCTATAAGTTTCTCCGGTATGGTGTTTTTGCCTTCAAAATAATGATAGTTCATCGTGTCATGCACATCTGCCATGGCTCCTGCCAGTCTGTCCCGATACTGCTTACGCAGATAATCCTCTTCGCCTGTCAGAAGATATACATTTTTAAAATCCCGTTCCTTAATGTCTCTTGCTAATTTCTGCATTCTTTCCTTTTACCGCCGTCTTTTAAAAGCCTTCTTTTCTGCGCACCATACGCATTTCTCTTCGTTTCTGACCGGCCTGCCATTCTGCCTTCTCTGCCTCTGTCTCTATGATCAGCCCCGGTACCTCACATGGTTTTCCGTTTTCATCCACCGCAACAATCGTCAGGTATGCCCTGTTGATCGGTCTCCGCATGCCATCCATTGATTCTACATACGTATCTACACGCACTTCCATGGAAGTATGCCCCACATATGTCATCTTTGCGATCATCACGATCAGTTCATTTACATAAGCACCACGGATAAACCGCAGGTTATCCACAGAAGCTGTGATCACATTCGCCTGTGAATGTCTGTTGCCGACCAGGCACGCCACCTCATCGATCCAGGACATGAGCTGTCCGCCAAACAACCGTCCCATACCGTTCATATGCGTCGGTCTTAACTTATGCACCTGTTCGATCATGGAATCCTCTACTCTTTTTTCTTTGACTGCTGCCATTCTATTCGCTTCCTTTTTTAATAAATTTATCCATTCCTATTATCCTGTTCTGCCTCTATGCACCGATCGTTTTTTTGTAAATACCGCAGAATAACCATACACGTATTTAGCATACCGCCCCTGCTGTTTTATGGTGCTGTGCAGTTATATTCAGTATAACAATATTCCGGGAAAATGGAAAGCTGTACTTTCTTTTTTCTGATTTGTACAGCAATTTCCCCTGCCTCATCTGTACGGACTACCTGACTGCCACAGTCAGCCAGTCTGTCCAGCGTTTCCCTGTGCGGATGTCCGTAAGAGTTATCTCTGCCGCAGGAGATCAGGGCAAGCTTGGGGCTGATGTAGGTCAGCAGGCTGGCAGAGCTTGACGTCTTTGCACCGTGATGGGCAACCTTCAGACAATCCACCTCTCTCATTCCATTCTGCTTCATTGCCTGCACGACCGCTGCATCACAGGTTTCGGTACTGTCTCCGGTCAGCAGCATGGTATAGCCCCGGAGCGTGGCATATAAAACCATGGAAGCCTCATTTTCGTCCGTTACCGTCAGCTTACCGGATGGATACAGACAGAAAAGCGAAAGATCTCCTGCCCGGATCCTGTCTCTTTGCCGGATATAGGTAATCCTGCTGCCCGACCTGTAAGCAGCCTTCCGCAGCACATCATATGCTTCATTTTCCTCCGCCATTTCACTGAAAAATACCGTTCCGACCGAAATCCCACATGAGCTTTGCAGCAGCTCCAGACTTGCAGAATAATGATCCTCATGTGCGTGTGAGATAAAAATCCCGTCTATATACCGGATCCCATGATATTTCAGGTACGGGATCAGTCTGTACTTGCCCGCCTCCTTTACATCACTGCTGCCACCGTCTACCAGAAAAACGTGTCCGCCCTTCTCCTGCAGCAAGATACAGTCCCCCTGCCCGATCGACAGCATTGTGATCCTGTTTTCTGTATACGAGGGTAATATTAGTAAGCATATGCTAACTATAATCAGAATGATTCCGGTTCTTTTACTATCTCTTTTGTTCTTTCTTATCCTGTTCTTTCCATTCTTTCCGGTCTTTCTTCTATCTTGTTCCGCATTCTCTCCTGTTATCTGACACTCTCTGTTTTCTTGCTGTTTTTCCCTTTGCTTCTCCTGCTTGTTTCTGTTTTTGCTATGATATAAAAGCACCAGCGAAAAAAACAGAAGCAGATAATAAACAATCATCTGCCAGATACGTGGCCTTCCGAAAATCTGTATACTGCCGGGCAGACCTTCCGCCTTTATGCACAGCCATCTGTAAAATGTCAGAATGTATTCCGGAATCTGCAAAAGCAGAGGAAAACGCAGCAGATAGGCAAAAATTGCAACCGGCAGCAGAACAGACATCAGCGGGATCACGAGCAGATTCAGCAGCATGGCATAGACAGGAAGCTCATAAAAGAACCAGAGCTGCACCGGCAGTGTCACTAACAATATCCCGATACCGGGCAGCAGCTTTTCCTGCAGTATTTTCTGTATCCGGTATTCCGTTTCTGTCTGAAAGACCGGCAGAAAAAGCGTCAAGCCAAGCACTGCCCCATAAGAGAGAAGAAAACCTGCCTGCTGCACACTGTCAGGCTTTTGCAAGACCAGAAGGAGCGCCGTCACTGCCATGGCAGTCAACAGATCATAGCTTCTGCCAAGCAGCTGTGCGAAAAGCAGTATCATACACATCCCACAGGCACGGAATACAGAGTTTCCCACGCCGACCATTTTACCATACAGAATAAGCATTCCCACGCCTGCACCGCAACAGACCCAGATGGGCAGAAAGCATTTACGCAGCAGCCTGTAAAATCCCATACCAAGCAACGAGATATGCAGCCCGGAGATTGCCAGAATATGTGCGATCCCATTCCGCTGAAACAGCATACGGATATCACCATCCAGCGCACTTTTCTCTCCCAGCACCATGGCTGATAGGATTCCTGCATTTTCTTCCCGCATATTTGCCTTAAAAAATGCCTTCGCATCCTCCCGCAACCGAAAAAGTCCTTCCGCCAGCCTGTCCGCTTCCCGGGAAACTTTTAAAATTTCTGCATTTGTCAGTTGGATGTCATACCCGAGCGATGCATAATATGCTCTTGCATCAAACTGTCCTTCATTTTCCGCATGTGCAAAATACCTGACCTTACCACAAACAATCAGTCTGCTTCCCAGTGAAGGCATCTGCGCAAGGTTTCCCTCCTGCAGATAACAGACAGCTCCCATTTTGCTATTTGAATTTTTGTTGTTTGTATTGGAATCATCCGCAGCGACCGCACCGGATAAGATCTGCACCTGCTGCAGATATAACAGCAGGTGTCCGTTTTTTTCTTCTTTTTGCATCAGTCTGCCGCCAAGAGAAATCTGTTCTTTCTCCTTGGGAAGTGCTTCTGCCATTTTCTGCCCTGTCAGCTGCACCAGAAACAAGCCGGTACACAACAGCAGGACTGCCACACAAAGTGGTCTTTTCAGCTGCATGTCATTTTACTATACTCCAGACAGCATATACTACTGCTCTACCAACTCCAGATTCCGCTCAAACACTGTTGCAAGCGGAACACTTTCTTTGTAAGAAAGATCTGTCTCCCCATTGATAGAGATCTGTACTCTGTTGACATCCGACAGCTCTACTAGTGAATTAACAATAGAATAGATCGTAACATTGGCATCAACCTTATAGATCTGCGTCAGGAACTCTTTATCCAGATTGACATAGCATGTACCGTCACTGACCGTTACCGATACTACTTTTGTCGCCGGATTGATCGTCGGATACGCTTCTTCTCCATCCTGCACGCCTGTGATCAGCTGCTCCATAACAAGCTTATCGAGTGAAATGTTACTGCTATATACTACCTCACGCGTTACCGTTTTCAGCTTATCGCCATTTTCATTTGCAAAATAAAGCACCAGTGTTACCTTTTCTTCCGTATTGATCTCATTACCGGAATTATCAATGAACTGATCCGCTGTCATAACACCGACCGGAACCCCCTGATTGTTCAGCAGTGCAGAACCGTCTACCAGAAATGATACATAATTGACATCCGGTATCTGTGTCAGCGTTCTGACGATCGCTGCCCTGGTCAGAATCTCTCCTGTCAGAGACTGTGCATAGTAGCCCACGCCAAAATTCAGATTTGCACTTTCATCCGCCACCGTACTGCTCTGCAACTGGATCGCTTCCGTGATCGCAGCCCTGTTTTCCGTATCTTCCGGTGTTTTTTCCAGTTCTTCTATCAGAACACCGAGCAGCTTTTCGGTATCAGTCTCCGTAGTTGTGATCTCACGGCTTGCTACTTTTGTTTCTTCCTTATTCACTTCATATATCCGGTATACTGTCTCATCTGCTGCCTTTTGCTTTTTTCCGCATGCGGTAAGCACCAGCATAAACATGATGCACAGCCGGATCCCATATTTCTTCATATGCCTTTCCTGCCTCTTTATGTCTGTCAGAAACCATTGTTACTTGGATACATAAATGATCGGTATCTTGACGGTGAAAACAGTTCCCTGTCCTTCTTCACTGTCTATCTTAATAGAACCTCTGTGCAGAAGGATCGCATTTCTTGCAATCGCAAGTCCCAGACCAGTTCCGCCGATCTCTCTGGAATGAGATTTATCCACACGATAAAATCTTTCAAAAATATGCTCCTGCGCTTCCTGTGGAATCCCGATCCCGTTATCTTCCACCATGATCGTCGCAAACTGATGATCCGCATCCAGCGAAACCTTGACATAGCCATACTCATTATTGTACTTGATCGCATTCTCCACCAGATTGGAGATTGCAAGCGTCAGCTTCACTTCATCGATCTCTGCAAAGACCTCCCGTGCGCTTTCATACAAAACATCGATATTACGCTGCTTTGCGATCGGTCGCAGACGTTTTAAGATCAGCTCGATCAGTTCATTCAGATTACAATTTTCTATATTCAGATTGGCAGATGTCTTATCCATTTTCACAAGAGAGAGCAGATCAGTAATGATCTTATTTTCTCTTTCGATCTCTTCTGCAATATCGGTCATAAATTCCTTATACAGTTCAATCGGAACATTCTCCTGTGAAATCAGTGAATCTGCAAGAACTTTCATTGATGTGATCGGTGTTTTCAGCTCATGGGACACATTGGATACAAATTCCTGTCTGGATTCGTCCAATGTACGCATTCTGCCAAGCAGTTCATTAAATGCATTCACGATATGTTCTGTTTCCACATAATCCGGTACGCTGATCTGCTCTGTGTTAAATCCGTCATTGATCTCCCGGATTGCCGAAGTGACACGATCAAACGGTCTGACCAGAATATGTGACAGAAGCCACGCAATACCAATCAGAAGAATCATCGCCGTAAACTGCAGGATCGTTGCCTGATTCCGCAATAGCTCCACATTCGTTGCAATATTGTCTGTGGAAACACTTGTCAGCATAACACCCTTTACCTGGCTTTTCTGCTGCCCACCGTCCACTGTCTTCTGCCCGCCTGCCGTTTCCTGCGTGGTATTATCCACGATCGGTGTCGTTACTTCAATATATTTATTTTTTGCATCATAATTGGAAGATGTCTGCCCTTTCATGCAAAGCATGACCTCTTCCGAAACGATCGTCTTTCCTTCACTGATTCCATAGGTATCTTTTATGATATTACAGTTTTGATCGATAATAATGACACGCCCGTCATACAGATCGGACAGCATAGACAGCTCCGCATTTACAACCTCTGAGCTTGTATCACTCAGATAGTTATATGTGATCAGGTGATTTGCCAGGATCTTAAACTGATTCTGGACATCTGTAGTCCGGACACTGACTGCCCGCTTTTCGTAATTTTGTAAAATAGCGTTTCTCAGTACCATAGTCGGTATGATACCGACTGCCAGAATAATGATAAAGATCCGTACTTTCAGGCTCCGCAAGAACTGGAGCCTGTCCTTTACTTTAGAAAACAACAGTTTCAACGTTCATTCCTCATCCTTTAAAATAGTAGCCAACACCCCATTTGGTATGCACATATTTCGGTTCGCTGGAATTTGTCTCTACTTTCTCACGCAGACGACGGATATGTACATCCACCGTTCTTGCATCGCCCGGATAATCTGCCCCCCAGACCATGGTGAGCAGCTTCTCCCTGCTGTATACCTGATTTGGGTGAGTTGCCAGAAGCTCCAGTACGTCAAACTCCTTGGCTGTCAGATTGATTTCTCTTCCTTCTATATACACTCTTCTGTTGTCGCGCTCAATAGTCATATCGCCTGCCTGGATCCTGCCGGCTGTATCGGCTTTCTTTTCCTGTTTGGCAGTTCTGCGGATGATGGCTTTGATCCTTGCCTTGACCTCAAGAATATTGAAGGGCTTTGTAATATAGTCATCTGCACCATATTCCAGTCCCAGAATCTTATCCATATCATCGCCCTTGGCAGTCAGCATGATGATCGGTACATTGGAAAATTCCCTGATCTGCTGACAGACCTCAAAGCCGGAAAGCTTCGGAAGCATGATATCCAGCAGAATTATATCAAACTGCTGCTCTCTGGCAAAGGTAAGTGCTTCTTCTCCGTCATAAGCACAGGTCACTTCCATGCCATCCTGCTCTAAACTGAACCGGATTCCTTTTACGATCAGTTTTTCATCATCCACAACCAACACTCTGTTTGCCATCATATTCTCCCATTCACACACTATTGCGTTATTTTAATTTTATCTTTTATCTTCGTGTATAAGCCATCCTTGATCCCGGATACCTGCTTGATCTCCTCCACAGTCTGAAAGCTGCCATGCTCCTGTCTGTATGCAAGGATACTTTCCGCTCTTGCCTGTCCTACACCCGGCAGCGTACATAATTCCGCCACATCAGCCATATTGATATCCACAAGTCCATCATCTGCCTGCTCAGCAGACGTCTCCGTTTCCTCTGCCCGGGCGAGTTCCCATTCCTCCTGCGTACAGATTCTGATCATCTGTCCGTCCTCTACGGGAAGTGCCTGATTGACTGCCTCCGGCTCTGCATCCTCTGTCATACCGCCTGCCAGCTCCACCACATCAAAAATACGGGCATCGTCCTGCACCTTGTAAACACCGGGATATTTTACCGCACCATTGATCTGGACATAAATCTCTTTTCCGGTATCAGCTGCTTTCTCCGTCCGGTCAGCTATGGCATCCGCAGGTTCTTCTGCCTGCACCGGGGACTCCTTCGCGGATTGATCTGCTCCGCCCTGTCCATCACCTGACTCCTGCATGATCTTTGTCTGCTCCCCGCCTTCCAGTTCATATGTATACCGCCCATTGGAACAGGCAGAAAGAAAGAAGGCTGTAAACAGGCAGCCCAGCATGATCATGGTACATTTCATTCTTTTTGTATGCATAACATAGTCTCCTTTATCTGATAAAGAAGCCCCTCTATGTCAATCGCACTTTCATTGTATGCTAAAAAAACGCGGATAGCAAGCAGATTTTATATCACATTTTAAAAACAATAACGCCGATGACCGCCACTGCCATTCCCACCAGTTTTCTGACAGAAAACGGCTCCTTTTCGACACCGAACATCCCCAGAAGTTCGATCAGATAGGCACTGATCAGCTGCGCGATCACAATAAACATGACCGCCTTTGCAGGTCCCAGCTTTCCCATGCTGACAACGACCGTATAGGTGATAAACGCACCGATTACGCCGCCGAGCAGCAGGTAAGAAGGCTTTGCCGCAAGTACCTTCAGCGGATTGCTCCGATCCGTAAAAAGCCATGCCAGAACACAGACCAAGAGTGCTGTAAGCTGTACAAAAGCGGATGTTGTCCACAAAGAAGACTGTTTTGTCACCTGTGTATTGAAAACACCCTGTACACTCATCAGAATTCCCGATAAAACTGCAATAAAAAAACCAACCACCGTATAAGACCTCCTGTTTATCTATATCTTATCCCGTTGATCGGTTTTTATTCCTTCTTTTATTATTTCTGCAGCTGTACATCCATCTGTTCCTGCAAAGACTGCAATGCCTGATCCGCATCTTCACCTTCCCAGATACCTGTCAGTGTCCGTTCCAGCTGTACCCAGAAATTGCTCACCTGCATGATCTTTGGCAGGCTGACACTTTTTTCGTATGCCTGCATGGCAAGCGCCGGCTTATCGTTTTCATAGCTGACATTTTTATGGGCGGTCAGTTTTCCTGTTCTGTCATAAAAATCCGCACCGATCGTCCCGGTCAGATAAGATGCAAAAGCATTGGCATCTTCCTTGTGATGCCCGTAGCCGTTGACGATCACACCGTTTGTCACGGAAAGTCCACGGCTTTTTAGGTCTGCGGAAACATCAGGCAGCATTGCCATTCCGTATTCTCCCTGCAGACTGCCATCTGCCTTTGCCGCTTCCAGTCTTGCAATCGCATCTGTGGTCACAACCGTAAATAATGTCCTGCCATCTATAAATTCCTGCAATACCGTATCGTAATCTGCTTCCTTTGCCTCAATGGAAAAGAACTGGTTCAGACTCTGATACATCTGCAGACAGGCTGTTGTATTCTCATTATGGATATTGCAGATGGATGCATCGTCCCCATTTTCTCCGCCGATATCCATATAATTGCCGGCAAAGAAGTAATTATAGAAAATATCCGATACATCCCATTTTAAAATAGATTCCACGCCATCCGGTGCATCGTAAGCATCTGCAAGGTTCAAAATGTCATCTACCGTTTTAGGAATCAGGTCGCTTCCGCCGGTGATCTCAATCCCAACCTCTTCTCCCGCTTCCTGCTGGGACTTAAGTGCTTCGATTTTATTTGCCGCCATCTCGTCCAGATAAGTCTGATTATATAACAAGAGAGAAGTTTCATAGTAAAAAGGATAAGCAAGCAGCTTGTCCTGATAAGTTACTGCATGCAGTGCTGCCTGCGGGAAGTTTTCCTCTGTCACGATCTGCTCCGGATCTGTGATCTCATCTGCCAGTCCTGCCAGATATACCTTTTCCAGACTGTCATTACTGATCAGACACAGATCGGGCATTGCCTGCTCCTGCATCGTTGCCTGATTGATGCTCTCCACATATTCGACTGCGGATACGAGCGTAGGCACGATCCTGATATTGTCATGCGCTTCCATGTAAGAAAGTGCCATACTGTTCATATAATCTGTCAGTGCTTCATCCGTATACCAGACATAAAGCGTCTCCTTCTGCATCCCTGTGCCAATCGACGGCTGATTGCTGCCCTGAGACGGCTGCAGATCCTGCACGCCCCTCAGCCAGACGAAAAACACCAGCAGAAGCACCAGTATCACCGAATAGATTCTACCTCTGATTTTCATGCGTTACTCCAATTCCTTCAGACATGTATCCAGTATCTGTATCATGTCATCTACATCTTTTTCCGAAATAACAAGAGGTGGTACAAAACGGATGATCTGTGTTCCTGCATTGATCAGGACAAGTCCCATTTCCAGTGCTTTGTTGATCACCGGTGCAACCGGCTTGTCAAATACAAGTCCCTGCATCAGTCCGACACCTCTGTGCGCTATAATACTATCATACTTCTCTGTCAGTTTGTCCAGTTCTTTCCATAAATAAGCACCGACCTTCCGGACATTATCAAGTACTTTTTCCTCTTCAAACAGATCGATCACCTTGCTGATTGCCGCACAGGCAAACGGATTACCGCCATAGGTTGTACCGTGATCGCCCGCTACAAGGGATGCAGCACCGACCTTTTCCGTCATCAGAAAGGCGCCAACCGGAACACCGCAGCCCAGTGCTTTTGCCGTTGTCATGACATCCGGCTTCACACCGTATCTCTGCCATGCAAACATTTCACCTGTTCTGCCCATGCCACACTGGATCTCATCCAAAATAAGCAGGATATCTTTTTCATCGCAAAGTGCACGTACCTGCTTCATAAATTCTTCTGTAGCAGGGAAGATACCACCCTCGCCCTGTACGGTTTCAAACAGGATCGCACAGGTTTTGTCCGTTACCTGCGCAAGCACACTGTTAAAATCATTCAGCTCGGCAAACCTGATATTGCCGATCATCGGTTCAAATGCTTCTCTGTAATGCGGATTACCCGTCACGGAAAGTGCCCCCATCGTTCTGCCATGGAATGAATGATTCATGGCAATGATCTCATGATCTGTCTTCCCATCTTTCAGATATGCATATTTTCTGGCTGTCTTAATAGCACCTTCAATGGATTCCGCACCGCTGTTTGTAAAGAAAACACGATCCATACCGGAAATCTTTTTTAGCTTTCTGGCCGCTTCTATTGCCGGTACATTATAATAGTAGTTGGAAGTATGCAGGATTTTGTCGATCTGTGCCTTTAAAACATCATTATATGCCTTATTATTATATCCAAGGGCAAACACGGCAATTCCTGCCACGAAATCCAGATATTCTTTTCCTTCGATATCATACAATTTTACGCCGTCTCCATGATCGAATACGACCTGATACCGGTTATAAGTATGCAGCAGATCCTTCTCTGCTTCTTCAATATATTCCTGCATATTCATATTATAATTCTCCTTCATCCTTTACGATCGCTGTACCAATACCTTCATTGGTGAAGATTTCCAGAAGCAGACAATGTGCGATTCTGCCGTCCAGGATATGGACACGGCCCACACCGTTCTTTACCGCATCTGTACAGTTGTGCAGCTTCGGTAACATACCGCCGCCGATACAGCCTTCCTCGATCAGCTCATCTGCCTGTGTTACAGTCAGTCTGGAAATAAAGCTGTTCTTATCATTAATGTCTCTGTAAAGTCCCTCAATATCTGTTAAAAATGCCAGTTTTTCAGCACCGACCGCCTTTGCGATCGCGCAGGCTGCATCATCTGCATTGATATTGTAGGATTCAAACTCATCGCCGAGACCGATCGGTGCGATGATTGGCAGAAAGTCATTATCCAGAAGATCGAACAGGAGCTGTGGATTTACTTTCTTGACATTACCAACAAAACCGATATCTTCGCCGCCCGCATATTTTTTATCCACATGTAACAGACCACCGTCTTTTCCACTGATACCGACAGCCTTGACACCAAGCTCCTCCACCATCGTAACAAGCTGCTTATTAACTTTGGATAACACCATTTCGGCAATTTCCATAGTCTCTGCATCCGTTACACGCAGTCCGTTGATAAATTTTGCTTCTTTACCAACCTTACCGACCCAGCGGCTGATCTCCTTACCTCCGCCATGTACAATGATCGGCTTAAATCCTACCAGCTTCAAAAGTGTCACATCTTTGATGACATTTCGCTGCAGCTCCGGATTTGCCATTGCACTTCCGCCGTATTTGACCACGATGATACGGCGGTTAAACTTTTGAATATAAGGAAGCGCTTCAATGAGCACTTCTGCTTTTTCCATTATCTGTTTCATGTCTTTGTTATCCATTGTCGTTCTCCATTCTCATATGCTTTTCAGATCTGTTTCTATGGCATATCTGTTTTATCGGTTGAAACGTATAATATTATTTTTATTGAGCACAAAATCATAATAGTTCAGATCCTCACGCTTTGTCCAGCCGATCTCTTTCCAGAAAGCGTTTCCGATATCATTTTGTGTAAAAGCGATCAATGATACCTTATTGATCCCTTCCTTATGTAAGGCGTTCATACAGTGAACGACCATGTCCTTACCGATTCCGCGTCGTCTGTACGCCGGATCCACACAGACATGATACAGGCAGCCTCGTCTGCCGTCATGCCCGCAAAGGATCGCCCCAACGATCTTTCCATCTTCTTCCGCTACAACACTGATCCCCGGGTTTCTCTGCAGAAATCTTTCCACGCCCTCTTTGGAATCATCCACGCTGCGGATCGCAAAGCCGCTGATCGTCAGCCAGAGTGCATATACCTGCTCATAATCCTCAATTTGCATTGCTCGTATCATCTTTATTTACCTTATGGGAACATTGGTACCAGTTCCAGTCCTTCCTTTTCATCCAGTCCAAACATCAGGTTCATATTCTGTACTGCCTGTCCGGCCGCGCCTTTTACGATATTATCCAGCGCACCCATCATGATGATCCTGCCTGTTCTCTCATCAATCTTGAAGTTCACATCGACAAAGTTACTTCCCTCTACCCATTTTGTCTCCGGACATACATTCTTTTCCAGGACACGCACGAAATACTCATCTGCATAGTATTTATCATATACTGCCCTGATCTCTTCATAAGTCGGGAGCGACCCGTCTGCCTTTTTGGTCAGCGTTGCATATTCTGTCACTAAAATACCTCTGTTCATCGGAACAAGATGTGGGGTGAAGTTTACAAGGATCTCTTTTCCTGCCGCATAGCCAAGCTGTTCCTCGATCTCCGGTGTGTGTCTGTGTGTGGCAACGCCGTAAGCTTTGATGTTTTCATTCACTTCACAGTACAGATTGTTTACCTTTGCACCTCTGCCTGCCCCCGACGTACCGCTCTTTGCATCGATGATCAGTGTCTGCGGATCGATCAGTCCTTCCTTAACAAGCGGATAGGCTGTCAGAATAGAACATGTTGTATAACAGCCCGGATTCGCAACCAGCCTTGCCCCCTTTGTTTTTTCCCGGTTGATCTCACAAAGTCCGTAAACAGCTTCCTTAATATATTGTGGAGCCTTGTGGGTAATGCCATACCACTTTTCATATACGGAAACATCTTTGATACGGAAGTCCGCACTCAGATCGATGATCTTTGTCCGGTTTAAGATCGAATCGCTGATCACGGAAGCACAAAAGCCCTGCGGTGTTGCGGTAAAGATCACGTCCACCTGCTTTGCCAGTTCTTCCATATTATCATCAAGGCATGTATCCTCCACAAGCTGGAACATATTGCCGTATACACTTGCATATTTCTGATCGATATAGCTGCGTGAACCATACCATTTAATTTCTACCTCTTTATGCTGCAAAAGCAGTCTGACGAGCTCACCTCCCGCATAGCCGGTTGCGCCGATAATTCCTGCTTTGATCATATTTCATTTCTCCCTTCTGTTACATATCTAATATATCTTACTTCAAATCTGCCATTCATTCAATCCGTTTTTGTCCCGGCATCGTATAATTATACGTCCATATTGTATAATATGCAATACTTTTTTAATAATATACACTTTTTACTGCATTATTCATTGTTTTATGCATATTTTTATGCTTGCAATATACACTTTTATGTTGTATATTAGTTGCAGAACTTACAATACATACCTATGGAGGCATTAATTATGAGAGAAAAAGTTGTTTTAGCGTACTCAGGCGGGCTTGATACAACAGCCATTATTCCCTGGTTAAAAGAAAATTACGATTATGATGTTGTCTGCTGCTGTATCGACTGCGGACAGGGCAATGAGCTGGATGGTCTCGACGAAAGAGCAAAGCTTGCCGGTGCTGAGAAATTATACATTGAAGATCTGACAGATGAATTCTGTGATCACTATATCGTACCTTGTGTACAGGCACATGCTGTTTATGAAAACAAATATTTACTCGGTACTTCCATGGCTCGTCCTGCTATTGCAAAGAAGCTTGTTGAAGTCGCACGTAAGGAAAATGCCGTAGCGATCTGCCACGGTGCAACTGGAAAAGGAAACGACCAGATCCGTTTTGAGCTTGGTATCAAAGCACTTGCTCCTGACCTGAAGATCATTGCTCCATGGAGAAATGACAAATGGAAATTACAGTCCCGTGAAGACGAGATCGAATACTGCCGGCAGCATGGTATCCATCTTCCGTTCTCTGAAGATAATTCTTACAGCCGTGACCGTAACATCTGGCACATCAGCCATGAAGGTCTTGAACTGGAAGACCCTGCAAACGAGCCAAATTACGAACATCTGCTTGTACTTGGCACCACACCTGAAAAAGCACCTGATGAAGGCGAATATGTAACAATGACATTTGAAGCCGGTGTACCAAAGAGTGTCAACGGAAAGGAAATGAAGGTTTCCGATATCATCCGTACGCTGAATGCATTAGGCGGCAAGCATGGTATCGGTATCGTAGATATCGTTGAAAACCGTGTTGTTGGTATGAAGAGCCGTGGTGTTTATGAGACTCCCGGCGGAACGATCCTGTACGAAGCACATCAGCAGCTTGAGGAGCTCATCCTTGACCGTGATGTTTACCGTGCAAAGAAGGATATGGGCAATCTGTTTTCACAGGTCGTTTACGAAGGAAAATGGTTCTCACCGCTTCGTGAAGCAGCACAGGCATTTATCGAGAGCACACAGAAGTATGTAACAGGCGAAGTAAAATTCAAGCTTTACAAGGGTAACATCATCAAAGCCGGAACAACCTCTCCATATTCTTTATATAATGAAAGCATTGCAAGCTTTACAACCGGTGATATGTATGACCATCATGATGCAGAAGGCTTCATCAACCTGTTTGGTCTTTCTACAAAGGTTCGTGCCATGAAGATGCTGGAAGTACAGAATAAGAAGAACGACAAATAATTTTCTGAGGTCAGTATGAGTGTATACACAATCATCATAACCTATGTTATTACGATCAATCTGATCGCCTTTTTCCTGATGGGACTCGACAAATGGAAAGCCCGGAAAAGGGCTTGGCGGATTCCGGAAGTTACCTTGTTTCTGTTTGCCATCTTTGGTGGCAGCATCGGCAGTATTCTCGGTATGTTTCTCTTCCACCACAAGACCCGCCACTGGTATTTTTTATATGGATTGCCACTGATCTTATGTGTGCAGCTTCTGCTCATTTATCTGATCTGGCATTCCCCTGTTGAAATTGGGATTTTATAATAACACGGAGTCATGCACTGCATGACTCCGCCTGTTATTGGCTTCGCCAATACGATGAGGCTACATAATGCTTTGCAAGCAAAGCATTACATTTAGGAGGGTTACATATGCATATTGCTGTTTTAGCGGACAATATTGCAGACCGCAAGCAGACAGAACGTCTTTTAGATCGCGCCAACAGCGCACTTGCGTCTGAGATCGGAACACTTTATGTGGATTCTTTCGGGGATGAATCATCCTTTCTGCCCGTCTGCATGAAATATGACCTTTTCCTTTTAGATATCGATCACGATATGGCACATTGTATGGAGATCGTTGCCAGGCTGCAGGAGCTTTCTGCGCCCGGAATGATCGTCATCTGCAAAGACGCTGCTGAGCCGTATCGCCGGGAAAATGCTATCCAGCATCTCTATACACTGGATAAACCAATCCTAACCGCACCACTTCACAAGCTGCTGCGTGATATACAGCAGGAAATCAAATCCCAAAAGCAAAATCTGACGATGATAGAGATCCGTGATATCGAACATACCCATTTCGTATCCAAAGATGATATTATTTATGCCCGGTGCTTTGAAAAAGAACACAGGGTTCATTATGTTTTTGACCACCATGATGCCATTGATATTATCGGCAACATGAATGATATTTACCGTTGTCTGGGCGACCATGCTGAATTTCAGGTGTTCGGCAAAGACTATGTCATCAATCAGAATCATGTCCTCAGCCAGACAAAAAAGAGCATCCAGCTCTCAAACGGTGAGACACTGACCTGCTCTTCTCTTCAAAATCTTCCTCTGCTCGGAAAACTGTTATTCTCTTAGCTTATTTTCGGAATCTGCCCACTTACACTACTGTATATTTATGCCCTTTAAACAGTCACGATAATGCCACCATCATTGGCATACATGCTGCTGACACCGGCTGTATCCATAATCAGGATATCCCGGAAGTCTGCCTTTTTACAAATGATCTCCTTAAACTTTTCCGCTTTGTCCGGGCAGTTGCAATGAGTGATCATCAATGTCCTTTTCTGCAGATCTGTTTTTTCTCCCAGAATAATATCTGCCATCTTTGCAAGTGCTTTTTTCATACCGATCGCCTGTCCCCGCTGCACGATATTACCATCATCCGTAGAGCCCATGACCGGCTTTACCGCAAGCGTAGATGCCACAAAAGCCTTTACCCTGGAAAGTCTGCCATTTTTTCTGAGTGTATCCAGATTATCCAGTACAAAATACGTAGTCAGATCATCTCTGAACTGCTCTGCCAGCGGAATGATCTCTTCAAAGGATTTTCCCTCTTCTGCAAGGCTGCTGATATAAAATGCAATCTGCGTCTCCCCACAGGATGCGGAACAGGAATCAAATACATGGATTTTCTTGTCCGGATTTTTTTCCAGATACATACTTCGTGCCAGATAGGCACTGTTATAACTGCCACTCAGATTTCCGGACAGCGTTACAACGTAGATATCTTCTGCCGCACAGTCAAATGCCTGCATATAGCGCTCCGGCGACGGACAGGCAGACTTCGGACATGTCGGGCACGCTGCTACCTTCTGCAGAAAGTTCTTCTGATCAAAGGTTTCATCATCCCACATTCTTTCTTCTCCCACCTGTAGTTCCAGTGGCACGATTTCATATCTATTATCTGATTTTAACTGATCCGGTAATTCTCCACAGCTATCCAGCACAATTTTGTAACTCATTATTTCCCTCCGGCCATCATGTAGTTTTCATTACTACATAATATAGCACATATTACATCATTTGCATAGACCCAATATCACATTTAAACGTTTTGTTAACGTAATATATTTTTTGACCATTACAATATTTTATATTACAATACTAATGAAATATTTGTTTCGAAATTGAAATCAGAAAGGATTTTTTATGATTGCATTACAGATTCAAGATAAAAAAAAGATGCTGCAGGTACTTTTGGAAAGCACATCCTTTGATACATTTCTGATGCAGGAGGTATCTGTGATCCGGGACAGTTCTCTTTTTTTAGAAGGGCGGATCCATCCTGAATACCATCCGCAGAAGGATCAGTCTACACAGAGGGAAAGCCCTGACTTTGTTCCGTGGCACAATATCAGAACGCTTCTGGCATCCTATATCGGCAAAGAATTTCCGTTATCCTTTAAATTTGTACTGCAGGCACCTGCTGCCTACACGCAGAACCTGCTAAAAAATGCAGCCTTTACCGGTGATCCGTCTACCGTAAAAGGGTTGATTCTGACCTTCCGCTACGAGCAGGAGCACCTGACATGCCTTACCGGTATTTCCCTGACTACCTTTTCCATGGACAAGTCTATTGAAACACTCTGGGATCAGGGCATTAAAAAAGCACTTGCCAATATGCAGATCGGATTCGAAGAATGATGCAGCAATTGCATCATTTTTTGATTTTGGAATGAAATACCAGACTTGCCAGATAGCTCAGGATCAGTGCACCGCTGCAGCCGACTGCACCTGCTTTAAAGCCGCCCATAAAAATGCCGAGAAAACCATATTCATCAACTGCTTCTTTCACACCTTTCATCAGCACGTTCCCAAAACCAAGCAATGGGACACTGGCTCCTGCGCCCGCATATTCCGCAAACGGCTCATAAATACCGAAAAAGCTTAATACAGCGCCAAGGCATACGATCAGCACCATGATCCTGCCCGGCATCAATTTTGTTTTTTCCAGTAAAATCTGCGCAAGTGCACAGATCAAACCTCCTACCCAGAATGCATTGATATATGACATATGTTACCTCCTTGACAAAATTCCTATCACATGAAAAAAGATGAGACATTTCTGTCTCATCTTTAGGATTTCCATAAATGCATGAATTATTCGCCAAGGTATGCGATCACTTCTACCTCACATAACACGTTCTTTGGCAATGTCTTTACTGCTACACAGCTTCTTGCCGGTTTTGAAGTAAAGTATTTGGCGTAAATTTCATTAAATGCACCAAAATCTCCCATATCAGCGAGGAAGCAGCTTGTCTTTACGACTTTACTGTAATCAACGCCTGCTGCCGCAAGGAGGTTTCCGATATTTTTCATAACCTGCTCCGTCTGTGCTTCAATTGTTGCTTCTGCGATCTCACCTGTCTCCGGTATGATGGCGATCTGTCCGGATGCAAAGAAGAAATCTCCCGCAATGATGCCCTGTGAATATGGTCCGATTGCTGCCGGTGCTTTTTCTGTACTGATAACTTTCATGTCAATCTTCCTTTCCTACTGCAAATTTTATGTGTAATAAGCACTGTGTGCCTATACATACTATTTTGATCACGGTTCTATAAAGCTGACAACCACATAGAAACCGCGTTCATTTTCCTCAATGGATACAACTGTTCCTTCTTTTGTTTTCAGGCGTTCCCTGAATGGAATATTGGCTGACATTGCCAGCGACGGATCGATCGTATAATAATAACTGCTGGGCAGAACACCTTCTGTCACAGTCACCTTCTGTCCGGTCTCAAGCAATCCCGGACGTTCCATTTTAAACTCCAGTTCTCTCATCTGTATCTGCCTCCGTATAAGATGCCGCCAGTGCTTCCATTTCCTGCTGTGGCAGATCTTCGCGCTCCAGCATCTTTGTAAATACTTCCACGACATGTGGATCAAACTGCGTACCGGAGCATCTGCGCAATTCGGCGATCGCATCCTTTTCCGGCATTGCCTTGTGATACGGTCTGTCGTTGACCATAACATCATGGGAATCCACCGCTGAGATCACACGTGCGATCAAAGGGATCTCTTCACCCTTCAATCCGTTTGGATAGCCGGTTCCGTCCCATTTTTCATGATGGCATAAAATGCCGTCCGCAATATCGCCAAGCTCCGGTGAGCTTTTCGCAATACGATAGCCTTTTACCGTATGCTGCTCTATGATCGCACGCTCTTCCGGCGTCAGTTTTCCTTTTTTCTTAATGATATCCTGTGGAATTGCTACCTTACCGATATCATGCAACGCTGCCAGAAGCTCCAGCTTTCCGATCTCCGCATCAGGGAGGCCCATTTCCTTCCCAAGACGGGCTGCCATCTTTCTTGTACGCTCTACATGCTCCTCTGTCTGGTAATCACTTTCGCAAAGCGTCTGCTTCAGAGAATTTACAATAGAACTGCTGGCAGATTTTTCTTTCAGCATCTTTTTATTCATCATATTCGATCTGGCATCCTGCATCAGCTTCTCTACAGGAGTATCTGCATCTTCCTTAGTTGCAATACCATATTCGATCGACACAGGCATTTTATCATAAAAATCAATGATCTCCGCCTTGATCGCCTCCATGATATCCCCTGCATCCAGATTGTTGGTCTTTTCCAGAACCACAACAAGATCGCCGTTGTCCAGCTTTGCACAGAATGTATCCTTCCCCACTCTTCTGCGGATATAACGGGCGATCTGCCGCATGACACCATCCCCATAAGCCGTTCCGTAAGCTTCGTTCATGGCACGCAGTCCATCTACATTGCAGACCGCAAAAGAAACCGGGAAAAATTCCGGATTTCTCCACTGCGGGATCTGTGTGTAAAAGCTCTCTTTATTGTAGAATCCCGTCACTACATCAAACAGCATGGAATTTTCCAGTTCGAAATATGTCTGTCTGCTGGCGGTCACATCATGGAACACAAACAGCTTTCCGATCAGCTTTCCTTTATTATCCTTCATACAGCAGAACTGACACTGGTAAGTCTTTGCCTTACCGTTTTCAACCGTTTGCCAGTCAAATTCCTGATTGATGTTCGTTCCGTTCATTCCCATGAATTTCTGCTTCTGCATAAATTCTTCTATCGTCAGGGAGCCATTTTTAAATTCCATGCCCGGCATCAGCTCATCCAGTCCCGCACTGTGATCTGCCAGCCTGCCTTCATAGTCAAACAGAATGATCGGATCCTTCAGATATTCCAGGATCATGTTACGCGTGATCGTCAGCGTGACGGACGGCAGATAATTGAACGTATAGAAATACAGCAGAAATCCTACAAACACATACAGCAAGATCGTCGGATCCATAATAAACGGAATGATACCCGCCAAATATACAAAATTGATCACAACTGCCAGAAGCATTCCGATGATCGGACCATAATACCGTTTTCTGTATACACGCGGCGTTTCTCCGCATTTCAGGGATAACAGGATAATCGTTGCCGCAATCATCATCATATCAAATGCCGTATGGATGTGGAATGGGATCTGCGGTACATAGGTCAGGATATAACCGTCTCCAAATGATTCATGCATATAGGAGACTGCCACCTGATCAAACGGATTGATCATCATAAAAATACCGTCAATAAAAATATAAGCCCCAAATGCAATCTTGATCCACTTCGGTGTGCGGTTTTCCCATCCCACAAAAGCCATCGCATAATCATAGTAGAAAAACAACATCAGATCCATAAGTGTAAAGGTCAGAGAACAGCCGATCGATTTGATGATCAGATAACCCGATGTCAGATTGAGTGTATAAGTACCGATCATCAGGAAATTCATCAGCATGGCAATGCCAAGCTTTTTGGCACTCTCTGTTCCTTTTCGATATGATTTTAATACAAGTATTGCTACAACCAGCGCAAATATGTAATAAATGGCAACAATGATCTCTTCCACCTGAACTCCCCACCTCTTTTATCCGCTCTTTACTGCTTCAACGCACTTGCTCTGTCCTGTAAAAATGCTGCAATCTTTCCGGTTTCTTCCACGATCTGTGCATTCTTTTCACTGCTCTCATAAGTCTCATTGGAATGTGCGGATACTTCTTCCGTGATCGCCGAAATATTCTGCACGCTTTCCACGATAGAATGATTTGCTTCTGTCAGACTGCTGATCGCGGATGCCATCTGGCTGACCTGCTGCTCGATCTGTGTCGTATCCTTCTCGATCTGTCCAAAGCTCTGTACAGTTTCCTGTGCCACGGTATATTGCTGCTTTGTACCGTCTGCAAAGGATCTGACAGCTTCACTGACATCCTGTAATTTATCCGTGATATCACTGATGAGGGCATCAATGTTCTTGGTTGCTTCCTGCGTCTGGCTCGCCAGCGTGGAGATTTCGGAAGCCACAACCGCAAAGCCACGCCCGGCTTCGCCCGCTCTTGCCGCTTCAATGCTGGCATTTAAAGATAACAGTCCTGTCTGGTCGGCAACGGAATTGATCAGCTCTGTGATAGACTGCATCTGCTTTGTATACTCGTCCAGCTCGTTCAGTCTCTGCAGTGCATGTCCACCTGCCTGCTCCAGCTGTTCTACCTGTTTCTCCAGATTTTCCATATTATCCGCACCTTTTCCGACTGCGGTCTTTGTTTCCGCAACACTGTTCCCGATCATCGTACTTGTCTGGGAAACTTCTTCGATCCTGCCCTGGATCTTTTCTGTCATACTAAGCTGTGACTGAATGGACTGTGCAGTTTCATTGCTGCCCTGTCTGACCTCATCCATGGCACCGCAGGTCTGTACAACCGATTCTCCGAGCTGCTGCATCTTTTCATTCAGGCTGCCAATGCTTTCTGTCATTTCCGCAGAAACGGAAAGCACTTGTGCAAGCAGATCTGTCGCATGTTGCTTTTCCTGATCTAAAAGTGCCATCTTTTCTTTGGAAATGATCATACCTGTTTTGGATACCACAATATTGAAGTAACCACACATCATCATCAGCAGGATCTGTATCTCTGTTGTCACGATGTATTCGTTTGTTGTTCCTGCTGCCGCAATATGATATACAACCGTCAGGATATTCATAATATTATAAGAAATCGCCATTATAAGCGCAAATTTCCGGTCTTCAAAAATGTTGCATACAACCAATACAAGGATTGCATAAGTAAATACCAGTGCATTGTTGGCTGTCAGCATTAAAACCGCCTGTGGAATCAGAAATCCAAATCCATACAGATAGCGGATTACTTTTGCATCTTTGTTTTTAAAATAAACAAGCATCGCTGCAATCGCCGGGAGCCACAAAAGCAGGCATACCAGTACAACATATCCGGCTGTCCGGTTTCCTTTCACTACCTCGATCAGATAGGCGATCGTAATGACCACAATCTCAATAAAATAGCACCGAAGCGCACCGGCATTTTTCTTTTTGTTTTCTGTTTGATTTTCCATGTTTGGCTCCTTTGGAAGAATTTTCCTTTTTTATGATGTCATACTCGCAAACCCGCAACTACGTTGCAGATAGTTTGTTTTTCCTGATGTCATACGGATTGCTCCGTGCAAGCACGTCGTGTTTTTTGACTTTTGCCCCGACATCATGATTATATCATAAATCAAACCGTATAGAAAGCGTGTTTTGGGAAAGACTATAGAAAAAGGAGGTGCTATCCATGAAAACTTTAGACTATATTGCTTTAACACTTGTCATTATCGGTGCAGTCAACTGGGGCCTGATCGGCTTTTTCGACTGGAACCTTGTTGCAGCACTCTTTGGCAGCATGAGCTGGTTATCCCGTATCATCTATGCAATAGTCGGTCTTTGCGGTCTCTACTTAATTTCCATGTATATGAAAATTGGAACCGTAGACGATGCAGCATAATATAATGCCGGATAAAATAGGAGATTCCATAGGAATTTCCCATACAGATGTCGGGGCAAATGCCCCGACTTTTATGCGCATATCGAGGCGTTTGCCCCTGACATCTTATACATGCTCCAGCACCAGCCCGTGTGCAATACCCGGAACTGAATTGCCTTCGTTAAAGCTTGTCTTGCTCAAAAGCGCACCGGTCGGGACAAACAAAACCCGTTTCCATTCCCCGCTCTGCAGCTTTGGCAGAATATAAGAAGCAAGTGTCACCGCACTGCAGCCACAGCCTGATCCGCCCGATCCCACATCCTGCTCATTTATATCAAACAGCGTCGTTCCACAATCCATATGATTGCCCGCAATTTCAACATTCTTCTCCCGCAAAAGATCGATCAGTGCCTGACTTCCCACTTCTCCCAGATCTCCTGTGATGATCCGGTCGTAATCTTCCGGTTTCCTTTCAAAATCCTGCAAATGCTGCCAGATCAGATCCGCTGCCGCCGGTGCCATGGCACATCCCATGTTCATGCTGTCTTTGACACCCATATCCACGACTTTTCCGGTCGTGATCCCTGTGATCTGTGCCATCGGATCACTCACCTCGGTTGCCAGCAGGAAAGCCCCGCTTCCCGTTACCGTCCAGGTAGAAGATTTCGGTCTCTGTCCGCCATATTCCAAAGGGAAACGGAACTCCTTTTCCGCACTTGCGAAATGACTGGATGTCACACAGACAACCTGCGTAGCAAACCCGCCCCCTATCGTCATTGCACCAAGGCTCAGGCTTTCCCCACAGGTTGAGCAGGCACCGTATACACCAAAATACGGGATCTCATAAGAAGCCAGTCCAAAAGAGCTTGCCATGGACTGTCCGAGCAGATCGCCCGCAAACAGATAACGGATTTCCTTTTCTGAAACCTCCGTCTTTTTCAGCAGGATCGCTACTGTTTCTTTCTGCAGCTTACATTCTGCCGCCTCCCAGCTGTCCGCTCCAAACTGGTCATCTGTCAGTACATGATCGATACAGCTTCCCAACGGTCCCTGCCCTTCTTTTGTCCCGGCGATTGACGCCCCATTTACAATATAAACAGGCATTGGCAGTTTCACACTGCTTTCGCCCATTTCAAAAATTGCTTTTTTCATCCTACACCTTCCTTTTTCTCTGTTTCAATTTCAGCCTTTTCTACTTGCTCTTTTCTCTCTGTTTTTCCTCTCTGTTTTTCCTCTCTGTCTGTTCCTCTCTGTCTGTTCCTCTATGCCATTTCTGCAACGCTTTTTATACCCAGCCCAGCAGCTTCCCGATCCAGTAGAAAAAGCCCAGAATTCCGCTTGTAAAAACACCATATAAAATGACAGGACCGGCAATGGAAAAGATCTTTACACCAATCCCGTAAACCTGACCTTCCGCCTTATATTCAATGGCAGGTGATGCCACGGAATTGGCAAATCCTGTGATCGGAACAAGTGCTCCTGCGCCGCCCCATGCAGCAATTACCTGATATATACTAAAGCCCGTCAGCAGAACGCTGAGCAGGATCAACAGTAGAGAGCACCAGCTTCCTGCGATATCTTTCTCCATGCCAAGCGACTGACAATAATTTAAGATCACCTGTCCGATCACACAGATCACACCACCTGTCAGAAAGGCTTTCAGCATCTGCAAAGCCAGATTTTTCTTCGGCGTGATCTCCTTCATATACTCCTGGTATGCCTGCTTTTCCTGCTCCTTCTTCTCATCTGCTGTTTTTTCCGGATAAGCACTGCCTTCCGCTTCCTCCGCCGTTGTACCGTTCGTATCTGCGTCCAGCTTCCGGTTTTCCTGCATGCCCGCAGCCGTATACACATTTCTGATCTGTGAATTATGATCCATTGTTTTCGCTCCTTTCCTGCTCTTTCGCTCATTTTTACATCTGTTTTCTATCTGTATTTTCCCGTTTTGTAATCTTGTTCCCTTGTAGTATGTGCGCTTCTAAGCAGTTTCAAACAATGCATGAAAATAATAATACAAAGAACCTGCCAGCTTTCCCGCTGCCAGAGCCAAAAGTGCAATTCCGATTCCTCTTTTCATGGAAAACCGCCTTGCCATAATGGGCAGTGCATCCGCAATTTCAGCAATGGATAGTGCCAGACAACCGACATAATTTCCCGTGAAGAATCCGTATAAGATCAAAATGCAGTATTGCAAAATTGTCAAGAATAAGCCAAGGCTGACTTTTCCGTGTGATATACTGTTTTGTACCGGTGCAGCGATCGTATCGTAATACACGGTCGTTATAAGTCCTGCCAAAGTTCCAAGGATCAGCATATTTTCATACAGCAGTATATGGTCTGCACTGCCAGTTTGCTCCGCAAACCGCGGGATCAGACCGACCGCTGTAAACACTGTAAAAACACCGCCTGCCACGACACAGCCACCTGCCAGACCGAACAGCATGATCACAATTTCTTTAATCCACATCGATCGTTTTCTCCTCCCTGCCCCAGGCAGATGTCATCGCTTCTGTCAGATCCTTTTCATAGCTGCGCATAGACACCTCGATCGGTGTCGGGTCCTGTGTGATCCGCCGCTTTCCGATGTGATTATAAAAAAGAATAATGCCAACCATAAGCCCGATGGAATAAGACATCTCCAGCATTGTACAGCCGGAGGATTTCTTACCCATGACAAGCTCGTATAACTGTCTGAACAGATCTGTTATGGAAATATCATTGTGAAATGCCATGATGGAAAATGCACCGCCCGCGAAGCATAAAAGTGCTACAAAGACAATCTTAAGCACCTGCCCGATCCTGTGCCACCTCGGTGCCTTTTCCTCCTGCACCCATTCCACCAGACAATCCGTTTCTCCCAGCAGATGTACACAGCAGTCCGGGCAGGCCTTCCCAATACATTCCAGCACGTAAAGTGCTCCGATCACTTCGCGTTGCTTTCCCCTGCTCTTTTGTTTCCGCCGGAACTGATGGACAAACACCTCTTTAAGCCTTGTTTTTAAAGCATCTTTCCGGGTATAAATTTGTGCCACATCGTCCACGCGGACAATATCTGCCTTCACCTGCACACTTTCCTTTAATACCACGTAAACATCTGTCACCTTTTCTGCCTTCTTTCCGTTCCATAGATACTTTAGTTTGTGCAGATAGTTGTGACTGTATACTTGAAATCACGGATGAGTGGCAACAAAAAGCGCGATGCAAAAATGCATCGCGCACTATCTTTTTCTTTATTAAAAACTAATGCCAAGTGCTTTTACAAGACACCCTACCAAAAAACCGATCGTCCACAGAATACCGATCACCTTCACATTTTCTAATGGTCTCTTATTAACACGCAGCAGGATCAAAATACCGACACCCGCACCAACCAGAAGTCCTGCCAGAAGTGCTCCTTCTCCCAGCATGCCACCGAGATAAAGCTGTGTCAGTGCGACAGAAACCGCACAGTTCGGGATCAGTCCAAGCAGTGATGCCAGCAGGATCACGCCATAGGATTCTCCGATCGTCACATATTCAATACCCGCCTGCCCGATATATGTCATAAAATAATTGATCACAAAAGTAATAACAATGATAAACAATAAAATCTGCAGACTGTGACGAAGTGCTGACCGAAGCACGCCTTCTTCACAGTGACAATGCTCATGTTCACAAAGCTCATGAATATGATATTCTTTATCTTTGTCTTTCTTGAGCCAGTGTGCGACCGTATCGATCAAAATACCTGCCACAATACCTGTGATGAGCTTTGCTCCCAAAATAGACAGGATCACATGCATCGGTACTTTTTCAGAAATCAGGATCGGAAGCATTTCATCCGACGTTGATAAATAAACCGCGATCAGCGTACCCATCGAGATCACGCGGCCTGCAAACAAATTGGAAGCTGCTGCCGAAAATCCGCATTGTGGGAACAGTCCCGTTACCGCTCCGATCACCGGTCCCAGCTTTCCTGACTTTTTCAGCCATGCCACTGACTTATCCCCTGCGTGGTGCTCCAAAAGCTCCATTGCAATGTAGGTCAGCAGTAAAAACGGAAATAACTTTGCTGCATCAAGCAAAGTATCCAAAATTACATCTATTAACATTTCCATACAATATTACTCCATTCAAATCCCGGCACAATCGCCATACGAAGCAATAATAGCATAAAGTATTCCTTTTGAACAGATGGTATATTGGCAGATTTTAAGCCAATTTTGCCCTGTTTTATGTCAGATTTTACCATTAAACATCCCACAGCTTCTGCTGCAGTTCTCCGATCAGACAGGAAACGCCTTTGTCAATCTGGTCATAGGTCAGCCCAAACTTCCCACTGTACCACGGATCCGCAATATCGCCCGGTTCATCCGTAAAATCCAGCAGCCGATATACCTTGTGATCCGGATCAGAGCCCAGGATCCGCATCATATTGCGGATATTCATCTGTTCCATACCGATCAGATAGTCGTATTTCTCATAATCTTCCTTTACAAGCTGCACTGCCCGCTTTTGCCCACAGCTAATGCCATGCTTCGCAAGCTCAGCCCGCGCCGGCGGATACACCGGATTGCCTACACCATCCCAGATCTCCTCCGAGCTTGTCGCGGCAGAAGCCACATAAAACTCCTCTTCCAGCCCCAGCTTGCGGAGCTGCTCCTTCATAATAAATTCTGCCATTGGGGAACGGCAGATGTTGCCGTGGCAGATGAAAAGTACTTTTATCATTGTTACATAACCTCGCATAAGTCCGCATATATTGATTTTACTGGCTTTCTAGATTTCCTGCATTTTAATATAATCGCATATCATCTCATAATCCGGCATAATATCGTCAGCATTAGGGGCATAAACAGGGGTACGAAGTCTTGTTTTGCCCCTACACTTTTACACTGCCTGTATCTTACGCATTTCTTCCTGTGCATCTTCAAATTTAACATGTGTATAAGTATTTAATGTAACACTGATGTCAGAATGCCCCATGATATACTGCAGGCTCTTTGGGTTCATTCCACTTTTCGCCATATTGGAGCAGAATGTATGTCTGCACACATGTGGTGTCACCTTTGGCATTTGCACTCTATAGATATTGTTATATTTCTGTAAGATGTGCTGAAAATATTTTTCCCAGTGGAGTGCAACCATAGGCATGTCGTTCTTATCCAGATATAAAAATCCTGAATATCCATCTACCATCGGTTCTACTTTCGGTTTCTTGCGATTTTTAATGACTGTTCGAAATGCATCCTCAACCTCTGGTGTCATCGGAATTTCCCTGACGCCACTCTCTGTCTTCGGTGCCTCGATCAGGTATGTCATATCGCTTGTCCGGATAAGCTGATGATCCACGATAATCTTGTGATTGGTAAAATCAATATTTTTAATTGTTAATCCTACAAACTCAGAGATTCTAAGTCCGGTTTTAAACAGAATAAAGATTCCTTCATAATATCTTTTAAAATGAGCATCATTCTTTACAAATTCCAGATATTTACGCTCCTGTTCCCGTGTAATGGCTTCTCGCGTGACACTGTCATTAACAATCACTGTAGCTAATTCAAACTCAAACGGATTACGTCTGATTAAATCATCCTCCAGTGCCATCCGAAATGCCGGTCTAAGCACACCTCTTATGGAATGAATCGCACTATAACTTTTCCCATGCTGCTGTTGCAATCCAATCAGCCATATCTTTGCATCTGAAATCCTGACTGTATCGATTCTTCTACTACCAAAAGAATCTTTTTTGAGAAAATTGATTGTAGTTTTATAACCGGCTCTCGTAGAATTTCTGACACCGGTTCGTGTTGCAACATATTTCTCAACCAGTTCCAGCACCGTCAGATTTCCGCCATTTGTAACAATATGGTCAAACATATCTGCCTGAAGTTTTTTCTCCAGTTCTCTTAGTGATGGACCTGTACGCTTTCCTGCCGGAGTTTTATCATTCCTGTCTAAACGCCAGCTATATAAATATCTGTCTTTTCCTGTGCTGTCATAATATTTAAATCGATATCTTCCGTCTTTCTGTTGAACCTCTCCGTTGTGTAATATACGTCCTTTGCTGTCTCTCCTTTTTTCACTCATATTAGTTAGTCTCCTTTCTTGATCAGAAAAGGACTACCCGATACGAAAAGTATATCATATAGGGAGTCCTTTTGACATAATAAAATTGCCGATTTTCCATGGCAGAATTCTGATATATCCTACACACATGTAGCTCTATCCAGAAACCTACCAAATAATTCTCTTTTGATTTTTATATGGGATCCAATCTCCAATATAAAATCCGCTCCTTCATTCTCTGCAATAATCTGATACAATCTTTTTTCTCCAATGCCAAAGTATTTTGCCGCCTCTGGAATACTAAGTGCATACCGTTTCCACAAAGGGACCGATGCTTCCTCTGCCGCATTCTTCTCCTTAGAAAATGCGAGTGTTATCATCTGTGCTTCATTTATTTTTTGATTCAGCATGCCTATCGCCTGATAAGCCATTGGCACAATTATTGGTATTGCTTTGGGAGTTATATTTTTCTCCATATATAAATTAATCTGGTTCATTCTTTTCCTTTCCAAGTCTGCTTACCAGAACATTGTCTGGAAACAAAGTCCGGCAACAGACTCTCAAAACTTAATTTTCATTCCATCTTATAATTGCCAACTCTCTGAAATGCCCTATTTCTCAATATCGAAGGGTATCTCCATCTGCGTAGCATCCACAGATACAAATGTTTCGTCACTGTTTCCGGACTTTGTTTCCACTCGCATCCATCCACGCTGCTTTCCATACCCAGGGATATTTCTCGGATTGGGATATGCTTTCCAACCTGAAACCGTTCCATTCATAATCTGTCCTATTTCTCTAGCTTCACTATTTCTCGGTTTTCCGATTTCTTTCAAAGCTTCGTTATAAATCTGTTGCACACAGACCACTTGATTTGAAGTATGATCCAACCACTCCTGAATCAATCCTGTCCAGGTATCTTCCTGCATAAATGGTCTCTGATACTCTATCAGATTCTTTTCGATTTCTTTTGGCAGTTTCAGCCAGATTTTCCCATCTCCATATAAAACCATCATCTCCGCCCACATCTGTTCAATGTAAACACGGGATTCTGCTTCATTTTCCAGAATATGTACCTCTGCTTTAGATGAGTCGCACATAATAGGTAAAAATCTACGATTTCCACTCCTGTCAAGTGGCAGGAAGTTAATAACATTAGAAGTCCCGGCAAAGACACACTGTCTCGGTATATCTTCCGCCCTCGTTCCATATGGCTTTCTGTAATTGTCGTACTGTTTGCTTAAAAATGCCTTTGTCGCTTCATTGTACTTTGTATTCAGTACAGCCAACATTTCCGCCATTTCACATATCCAGTGTCCCATAAGATGCTCATACACCTTATCATCATCAAGCCTTTTAATATCGTCCGTAAACCACCTGTCCTGCATACATAGAAATCGGATAAATGTAGATTTCCCGGCTCCCTGTCCTCCTACCAGACAAAGCATATATTCAAATTTACATCCCGGCTTGAACACCCTGCTGATTGCACCAAGCATGAATAGTTTCAAGCATTCATACTCATAATCACTCCCAGATGTTCCCAGAAAATGAGGCAATGCATATCGCACACGCCCTATGCCATCCCACTCCAACGATTTCAACCAATTTCTGACTGGATGGTATTCATTCTCCGTTGCCACAATCTGCATAGCATCACGCACAGCCTTATCATTCCTGTAGTGATACGTCTTTTCTATATAATGCCTTATATGAATATCATCTTTATCCGTTACATCCACATAGCTCCTGCTCCACGGCATATTTCCATCCAGTTCTATTCTTTCCCTGAAAAGATTATCCTTGATATTTCCAGCAAATAACGGATCATTATTCAGTATTAAAACTGCATTGTCAATCGTATTAAATGGCTTGTTTTTCTCCGACAATTCCAACATTCTGTATACTTCGCCCGTTGTATTCTTTCCCGTATTTTCGCTCAATTCTTATAACCTCCTCCAATATATGCTTATACTCCTGCTTTCGCGTCTGATCCGATGCTTCCAAAATGTAATATTCATAGATATGATCCACATATTCAAAATCATCAATATAGGATTTCAGGCTTGTAAAATTTCCATTTGTTACCGGCTGTTGCTTCTTTTCTCTTAAAAATGAATGCAATTCCGACAGTTCTTTACACAAATCACGAATCTGCTCTTTTTTCAGTCTCTCCTGATTCTGTTTTATCTGTGCCCTCTTTATCTCTATAGATGCCGGTATTTTCCTGTCATAATCAATTCCAAAATCATCCGCCAGTTTCATCGCAACTTCTTTAAGTGTTAAACCATAGTACTTTGCCACAAAATCTATGGCGTCTCCATGTTCTCCACATCCAAAGCAATAATATCTCTTATCAACTTTCATACTTGGGTGCTTATCATTATGGAAAGGACAGCAAATCATCTTTGACCTATTAGGTGTAAATCCGCAATAAGCAGCTGCCTGACTTGCAGTTACATTTGCATTTACTGCTTCAAATAATCTCATAAAATGTTCTCCTCCTTCGCTTTCTGCTTCTTCTGTTCTTTGGGTTTCTGAGAAAGCATACAGATATCTTGAAGCTGTTTAATATCTTTCGACAGTGTCTTATACCTTGCATAATTTTCTTTTGTTTCAGCTTTCAATCTGCTGATTTCCTGCTGTAAGGCTGTTTTATCCATTTTTCCTAACAGACCTTTTTCTGTGAGAATTCTTTTTGCTATATGATATCTGCGAAGCGTATCGCCATTCTCTGCTTTGATGCGTTCCTTTGCCTTATTGAATTTTCTTTTTTCAATCTCACCTATTACCGGGATTCCTTCTTCATACCAGTTTAAATATCTGAGATTTTCCTTGAATTCAGCAATATCCGCTTTCTTCCGACGATTTACTTGCCCCAGTATTCCAAGCTCCGCTTTCTTACCTTTCACATGCTCATTTAATTCTTCAATAGTCGAAATATGATGTTCTTCCAGATAAACCAATAATTCCGCCATTTTCTTCAAATTTGTTTTTCTTGCCTTGTTTTTTCCATAACTATAAGATTCAGCCATTTCATTTCTGTATGCAAAATACTTTTGTATGCACTGCGAAAGATCTAATTTTGTGGATTTCTCGTTTCTATGCATTTCCTCCGATAGTTCAGAAATAACATCCATAATATCTTTGACCTTTTCCTTTAACAAAAGAATTCCCTGATTGATTTCTTTAATCAAACGATTAAGGCTTCCTTTCTCTGTACGAATTCCTTTTGCTTCCATCTTTCGTACATTTGGTCCTTCATGAATCTGTGGAATCAGCATAATTCCCTGCGCTTCATAACTCCTGTGATCAATCCTCTCCTGCATTCCTTTTTTCTGAAATTCTTCATTCACCATGTCTGCCCAGGCTTTTCTCCATGATTCAAGTGTTTCCGGTCTTCCCCAATCTGTCTTAGGAACTGCATTGAATTTCTGATGTCCTTTACTGTCAAGAACAGGCTTTCCGTTCTCATCAAAGAGATATTCCCTCTTCTGTTTTTCTCCCCATGTTCCATCCATATTCATTGGTCTGATTGGACAGAGCACATGAACATGAGGATTATCTCTTTCCTTTTTGTCGGGCTTATGAACCGCCATATCAGCGATCATTCCTTTAGCAATGAAATTCTCATTAATAAATCTTTTTGCAAGAATAATATTTTCTTCCATTGAGAATTCATTCATAAGTGCAAAATCAAAGCTATATGCAAGCTGTGCTTTGGGATGCTTCTCTACCTTCTCTACTGCATTCCATAATGTTTCCCTGTCATGAAAAGACTCCGGCACATAATCAGGAGCTATAATCTCGGTGTAAACAACTCCTCCTTTTGCTGTATAATCTGCATATTCTCCATAATAATGATCCTGTAGTCTTTCACTGGCTCGATACGCTGCTGCTGCGATTGCTGACTGCCCCTTTCCTCTGGAAACCTGTGTTACATGAAAATGATAAATCGCCATCAGCAATCCTCCTGTCTGCTATTTACTAATGCCTTATGAAACGCTCCATGAAGTGCATTGATATCCAGATGCTCCATCATCTGACCAAGCTGTACTTCCGATAACTCTTTTAGTTCCGGAAAATACTGTTCCATAACCGCACCAAGCACAATTAATCTATGTGTTCTTGCCTTCCTGCTCAGATTCTCACGATACTTCAAACGATTCTCTGCTCTTACAATCTGCCTCTCTGCCTGTTGTTTTTCTTGTTTTGCTTTTTCAAGTTCTACACGAATCTTGTGTAACTTTTCATTTTCTTCCATTTGAAATCCTCCCTATCCAAAATTTATTTTTGTCATTTCACCTCATCATTTCCTGGCAGGTAACCTCTGGTCTCTTTAGCCTTATAGACTATTTTGGACTGTGCCGTTGTCACGCTCTTGATTGGCTCCCCGAATTATTTCTGGATCATCGCCCGACTTCCCCGATGCGGTAGTGATTTGGAATGCTCATGAAGTTGTATAGAGATTTTCTCAAATTCAAAGTGCATTTCCCGTATATCCGAAAGGTAGGATTTTTTACAAAAAAATAAAAATTTCCACTCTTTTGGAAATTCATCTTGATAGGAACGTATGTTCTGTTGTATGATAAAAGGGATTTAATCGCAATAAATAAAAAGGACTCTGCTATATGAATTGTAAATTGACGCTACAGGAAAAATTAAAAGATTTAAGAACCGAACGAGGACTATCTCTCGTAGAACTATCAGAAAAAACTGGTATCTCAAAATCTGCTCTAGGCAGCTACGAGAGCGATGATACCAAGAATGCGATTACCATGAATGCAATTGTTACTCTGGCAAGCTTCTACGGAGTAACCAGTGATTACTTACTGGGTATTACAGAAAATCGTGAACACCATCCTTTCCCGGTTGATGAACTTGGTCTGGATGACGAAACGATAACTTTATTGAAAGAACGCAATCTGAATGTGCGACTGATTTGTGAAATGATAAAGGATCCTCATTTTTCTAATTTTTTATCTGACCTTGAAATCTATGTTGACAATCTGGCATCTGCTCAGATTCGTAATATGAACAAATACATAGAGCACAACCGGGCAATGATAAAAAACAAATATGCACTCTCTGACAGTGACCACTATATGCGCTCACTAAAGGCATCTCTCATTGATGAGGATAATTATTTTGATAATCTGTTGGAAAATGATATTTCTGCGATTGCAAAAAATCTACGTGAATTACATAAAAAAGATTCCAATACCGGAAGTGATGATACTGTTTTTGATGAATTCATGGATACCTGTGAGGAAGTCCAGAAAGCAGACAGCATAACCCAAAAGCAGATGCTGACATACAGCAAACTTTTTCAAATGAATTTTACGAAAATGGATCCTTACGAATTCAAGACTTTTATGGATATTGTGGAACGGTATTCCACAGCATTCAAATCTACCAAAGGAAACGGACGTGGCAAAAAGAAGAGAAAATAGCAGTTTACCGCGTGTATGGATAGCAGCCCTCGTCTGCGCAAGGCCTAGCCTTGACCGGGATTTATCCCGCAACTCCCGAAATAAAATGAGGGCGCACATCACCTGCCGTATAGGTAGGTATAGAAGTGCGCCCTTAGTGGCTAAGGGATTTTTGTTAATTCAAAGAAAAAGAAAGTTCTCCACCGAAATTACTCATCGCAAAGCGGTTATCTTCTAAAATATTTTCCTTTTCTATATGATACTCAAACGGAAACAGATAGACCGAATTATTCAGCTCTTGAAAAGAATAATATCCACTATCGTCAATGTTCATCATAGCATACGCCATAAACATACAGGTCCGTTTATCCTTAACTTGAATCCGTTCAATATGATATTTGCCCGGTTTCTCACACAATAACACACCAAATTCTTTCAAGGTAGCAATTAGCTTGTCGATTGAATGGTATAGCGTGGAACGTTCACCCCATTCATCAAACAACTTTATCTTGAGCTGAGAGAGTGTTATCTCATCTTGAAATTCCGACATCTTACCAATCAGTTTGCATAAATCTATAAACACCGGATATGCAGCAAGCATCATGCACCAATTTATGCAAACGGCATATTCTGGCACACTTTCTATTAACTCGACTGCTTCATTTCGTAATTGAGACGAATAATCATTAGGATAAACCCAAATATTCATCAATATCTCTCGTGTTTTTCGCAAATTTGTTGGACTTTTTATTTCAAAGCCCAGATATTCGTTTATTTTCTCTTTTATCTCCGCATCCGATAATCCTTCAGAAACCAAATCAGCTGTATACTTCAGCCATGGTAACTTTATATTGCGGGATAAGCCAACCATTTTAGCCATTATAATCCTCCGCTCTTATGCTTATAAAGGGAACCACTACTTCATCAAGAGAATTTCCTCCATGTGTCATAACTTCTTCACCTTTTATATCCAGTGATTCGCCCACATTACAAATCAAATAGTCGTATTCTTTCGGCAAATAGTATTTTGGATATTTCAGCAATCCATATTTTTCAATTAGACTTGTTTTATTTGCAAAGTCCTTCAAGACAACCATTTTATGGCTCTTTGTTTCCGTTTCAAGCCCAGCTCCCGTCAATCTTCCCAGTCCAACACTTGGTGTATTTCCATGATCGGCAGAGATATAAACATCATAACCTTGCTTCAAAAAACGTTTGACTGTTTCACTAAGTTTGTTTTGTTCCATCAAAACAGTATCATCATTTAACATACCGACCCTGCCTTGATATTGTGCATGAACCAAATCATCAATATCCATAACTATAACAGCTCCGCATTTTACAAATGATCCAAAATCTGCATTGTATCCTCTTTCATAACCAATCTGATTATCTTTGAATCCCAATTTTCTGGCACATTCCATAAACTCCAGCTTTTCTTTACTCTGTTTCCAGGGTTCCATCAACTGCGATGGATATTTTCCACTAAGTAAACATTGACGAGATACCGATGTGGTGGATGGAATCATCGCAAACACTGCTTCCTGATTATAAGGAATATCATTGAAAGAATGCTTAAGAATCGCCCAATCAAATTCGGACATTCCATCCATAACAATCAATACAAATTTATCACTGCGATCATGGATAAAGTCCATAACCCGACTAACCAAAACAGGAGTATCTTGGTTAATTTCAGATGATAGCTTTCCAAAATTTCTCATTGCATACGAGCAAAAAAGCCGATTGATTTCAGATGTATCAAATGAAACGCCCTGCTTTGCAGCTAACAAGTCAATATTTGCTTTTAATTCTGCTACTCGAAGCCATATCTGATATGATGTATTCGATGATATAAGTGAAAGCACTTCCTGATATTGCTGATGCAGATAACTTTTGATGATTTCAGTCGAATACATTTTCATCCGCAAAAAAGTCTCTGTATCTTTCCGCTCAGTGTAATTTTCAAAATCTCGTTGATAGGCTATTGTAAGCAGTTCAATATTTAATTCTGATTGCTCTCGCAGAACCATATCATTAAGATTCGGAAACAAAAACTTATATGATAATTTACAAACATAGCACTTTTCCAGCACGTCATAAGGAATGTAGCAGTCAGGAGCTGCAATAATTATCACTTTCTGCTCATTGCTATCCAACAAAGCCGAATAATTTACTCGAAAAGTCAAATCATCTATATAGTGAACAATTCGAAAACCATGTGTCTGAAACACAGAGCTATATCTTGCTTTTGCTTCCAGATCATCAGAATCAATCAAGCATATTTTCTTTTTATACTGTCCGGCACTTTTCTCAAACACATAGTCACCAAACAACTGTTACACCTCCAATCTTGCCATCATAATCATTCTGAAATCAGGATAAACCTGTAATCCCTTCTTATATTCGCTTTCAATATTCTCTTTTTCTTTTTCCAGAGTTTTTAACCTACTCCGACGAATATTTTCAATACCGATATGCTCAGCAGCCTCCTGGCGAATTTTCAACGCATACATGTATTTATTATAACTTTCCTGATTTTGCTGAATCTGTTTATCCTTTAATTCCATAAAGGTATCATACGCAAAATCCATGCACATCTTATCAAGTTCAGAATATATACTTTCAGAAATATTCTGCGTCGAAGAAACCGTTAGTCTGCTTCCAGCATCTAAAAACACATCCATAATGCGTTTTCCCGCCATTGGGCGAAGAACCATACTGTCATTCACAAATATAGGGATTATACATTTACCGCTTTCTTTGTCCGAAATAGAAAGTTCCCACAGCATAAAATAACCTACTTCATTCGGAAAATCTGCAATCCGAACGGACATTAACGGAGCAATATGATCTTGTACAATTTCCGTCTTTAGATGGCGAGTTATTTCTTCATCCACTATGCTGATACGATCAATTAAACGAGGATCATGACCTTGCCAGCACTCGTAGTATGTAAGCATCGTGCGTAATGCACTGTCAACATCAAAATTTGATTCCGTTCCGACAAGTTTTTTCAAATCTTTATCTTCACGAATCACATCTTTATATTTTTTGGTGTTTGCCAACTGTTGTTTCATTTCCGATTCTACCGGATACAAGTTTTTTTCAATTTGTGCCGCATGTCCAATAGAACGCATATATACATCCGTAAAATCACACTCTGCAACTTCGCTATCTAAAACATCAGAATACTTGTCCACACCCATTTCTTTCAAAATAATTGAAAGCTTTTCCTCCAAAACTTCTCGTACACGGTTTTCTACTGTATCTGCTACGATAAAGTTATAGATATGAACATCTCTCTGTTGCCCGATACGGTCAACTCGACCGCATCGCTGTTCAATCTTCATCGGATTCCAAGGCAAATCATAATTGATGATGATATTCGCAAATTGAAGGTTAAGACCCTCACCGCCTGCATCTGTGGAGATGAAGATACTGGTTTCATTTCTGAACTCCTGCATGGCTTCATTTCGTTCTTCTATGCTCATGCCGCCATTCAGAATCGTAACACTATATCCACAATTTACAAGGAGATTGCACAGGTAATCCTGCGTAGCAACAAATTCCGTAAAGATAATCACTTTCTGAGTGTGATCTTCACTGAGAATTGTGTCAATCTCATTCAGAAGTGGCTCAGCCTTTGCATCCTGATTCTGGAACTGTGCCTGCTTTGCCAGAGAGATAATCGCTTTTAGTTCTTCAATTTCAAGTTCCATATCCAGGGAGATTGCTTCCAAAGCATCTTCCACACCATCTTCGATATTCAGCTCATCTAAATCTTTCTCTGTCAAATTTCCAACACGAGTACGCTGTTCCTGTAACACACACAAGCGTCGTTCCAAGCTCTGGCGAATCGCAGCTGTGCTGCTTGTAACCATTCTCTGCATAATAATCAGTAGGAAAATCAGGCACATATTTTTCTTGCGATTGCGTAGAGCTTTGTTGTAGGTCTTTGCCACATAGGAACTGACCATCTCATATAATTCCTGTTGAAGATTGTTTCGCTGATCCCATGTGATGGAAACCAAATGAGTAATTCGATTCTTAAACAGGAGATTGCCGTTATTGTCAATCGCTTCTCGCTTTTCTGTTCTGATTAAAAATGGAGCCACCTGTTCCCGCACAATCGACTTTGCATTTGGGAATGCGTCTGCATCTAACAGACGAATCAGGCGGAGAAACGGCTCCGTTTTACCGTTGTGTGGCGTAGCCGAAAGGAGCAGAAGATAAGGGCTTGCCTGCGAAAGCAGATTTCCCAGCTTGTAGCGAGCGACTTCACCAGATGAACCTGCGACACGATGTGCCTCATCAATGATAATCAGATCCCATCCACTGTTAATGATAGAGTAAATGCGTTCCTGATTATACTTTTCAACCTTTTCGTCACTCCAACCAGCATGTTTCTCAATAGGCTTAATAGAATCCATTGGCGAAATCACCTGATCAAATTGACCATATACATCATCATTGTCTGTTATGCGACGAATCGTATCATAGTCAGATGGTAAAATCACTTGGAATTTTTCATGGAATTTCTCTTGCATTTCGCTTGCCCACTGTGTTACCAGACCAGTCGGGCAAACAACAAGTATCCTACTAACAAGACCACGGCTTTTCAGCTCTCGGATAATCATACCGGCTTCAATCGTTTTTCCAAGACCAACTTCATCCGCAAGAATATAGCGAATATTATTATTTTCCATTGCACGATTCAAGACATGCAGCTGATGGGGAAGTGGAATAATCCCACTTGCAAGTGACGATAAAAATCCACCGGCGGTTTCATTCTTGATTTTAGATAACAGTGTAACATACCGCAGGTAATTTTCATCGTGTCGCACAGAACTTCCAGAAGGACTCAACTGTTCTTCATTCGCCTTATAAACTTTCCCTGTTGATGGATTAAAAACCTTGTAAGACACATAGCCCCATGCTTCTATTTTTTCTAAAATCTGTACATTTTCCTTTTTTATTGTATCAAAAACGAAATCACCTGTATTAAGCATTTTTTACCCTTCCGTTTCAATGACATGCCATTCCATATCTCCAGTAGTATTACTGGAAGTCCAGTATTTTCCTATAAGATGCGTATTATCTCCATCCAAGACCATCCTGCAGGTTCCGTGTTGAATCGGATTATCACTTTGAGTAGCCGCTGATGGATTTGTCATGTATGTATAATACAAAATGTTCTGTCCATATTCCTTTACAACCATTGCTGTTGTTGTAACGCTGGAATTTATATCCGTTCTTGTTTGCACATCCACACTAAGCCATGTCTGTTTTATTGTCACAGTAATAGGTTTCTCTCCAGATACTCCATGAAAGTTATATTTAATAACTCCATAATATTTTGACTTCAAGACAGGCGGACGATTCCAAGGTATTATTTTCCACAGATACCTTTCATACAAAAGAAAAAATACTATGACCACAGTAACCGAATAGCCAATATAGGATGTATAATCGCTCCATTCAGCCGGTTTCTTAATAAAATAGCAAAGTACAAAGACACCGGCTGCAATAAAAATCATTGGCTTGATAATTTTTTCAATTCTATCATACATACTAAACAGCCTCCTTATTCATACTCATAGAATAAAGCCAGCTGATCTAAAAATCTACATAGATTTGTATAATCATTTGCTGTCGGGCATAATGGCTTAATTCCATTTGCTTCTTTGTATCCTTCAAAGTCGCTCTTTCGATTTCTTAATGTTGAAATCAACTGACTAAATACAAACACTTTGCGGTAAGTTCCACAGTTTGTAAAATACCAAGAATCCTCAATATTCCAAAGCAATGATTCAAGCATAAACGAACTGACGTTTTTTGCCGCACTACTATATGCCGTATTATAGCTATCTTCCATTAGATAACGCATTTTCTTCATAATACGAACCATCTTCTTATAGTAGTGATTCGTGTTATTATTCTTTTGACGTCCATTCGCAATATGCTGTTCTGGATAATTGATGATAGTTCCTCCGTCATCTGGGTAAATTACTACACCCCCCAACGAAATCACTTTCATCTTTTCTAAAATCCTTCCGATAGTCACGGTACCTACGACAAGGAACCGTGTCTGCGTCCTTGCGATATGTATTACCATGAACTTTGATAGACTTATTCTTTCGTTCTACATCTGAACCAAATTTGTCCACTAAGCACTCCTGAACTTCATCTTTAAATTTCTTTGGTGGAAAATTCACAGAAGAAAAATTGTAATCTGCATCATTTTGAGGATACGATGATGTAGATGAACGATATTCAGTTCTGAAAACTTCCTCTTGAATTACTGCTACATCCACATCACTCGCAGTGCGTACATTCGTATTATTTGCATAGGAGCCTTGCACAAATAGCTTGATTTTACGAAAGTCTGATGAACGACGCATTTCCAAAGAATATGCAAGTGTATCAGAATAAAGCGGTGTAATAGCCGCATTATCATCGGTAAAACCAAGTTTTTTCAATGCATCAGCCACCATGCGAATTGCATTTTTGCACTGTCCATCCTCAGTTGCACTAAGTGGCTGAGAATAAGCATCTAACATAGATTCCGTAAATTTCAAACTAACCCCTCCTCACATTAAATACGTCCCAAGCTAATATCGTAATACATCAACAGATTCGCGTCTTCCTGGATTGTCTGTTCCGGCAAGCGTTCCGCGATGTCTACAATAGCCTTATAGTTCTTTTCTTTCCACAGTCGAGAGAAGCCCACACGGATAGCTTCGGAACGGAACAACTTCAGCTTGCCCTTGCTATTCATGTAACCTTCAAACTCTTTCCAAAGATTCTTCTCACGCAGCTTTGCCAAGTCGCCTTCCTTAGTTACATCTGGAATATACCAGCGACCCTTTTCGTCTTGCAGGAAGTTTTCCTCCAAGATGGTAGCCAGTTCCGGCATCTGCTCATATTTGTCAACAGCCTTAACTTCCTGCATGAACTTCGGCTGAAGCTCTGCGTAAGTCTGCGGGCCACAAAATTGCTCATCCAACTGCTGATACAGCCAGGAAATAGCAGACTTTTCGTTAGTAACAAACAACTCAAACTGAATATTTTCCACTTCGGTGGTAATACGAGCAGTATCATACTCATTAACCTGATCTGGCAGGAAGTACATGTTGTCACGCTTCAGGAACTTCTCATCCAAGCCACGGTAAAAATCAGTTGCATCAAGCGGCACAGGGATACCCTGCATAATGTGATAGGCAACCATACGGTCAAAGAGAAGATATGCTTGACGCTCTGCAATAACTTCAATTCGATCATTCTTTACGACAACCACAGGAATATTGGAAAGATGCTGACGAACAAAAGCCCAGGCAGTATCCTCGTTACCAGCATTTTTAATCATATCCCGCATAAAGCTTTGCTTCGGCTTATATGCTGAAATAACTAAATCCTGCTTAACAGCCGTTGCAGCCGTAACCTGCTTAAAGCTACTTCCTTGTTTGTCTAATGTTCTAACATCTGCAACTATAAAACCAGATTTTTGAAGTGCCTCTTGGATTGCATTCCAAACAGCATTTTGTGAATTGTGAAACTCCACAGTCATCCATCTATTCGGTTTTAATACTCGATAATACTCTTGAAAACATTGAGTCATCAAGCTCTGATATTCTGGCAATGCTTTTCCAGCAGCTCGATTTACAATGGCTTCAAACTGACTGTTCGTTATCAATCCAATCCATGCTTCCCACAAAAAGCTCAGTTCCGAATAGTTAAGATTTGCACCAAACGGAGGATCGGTGAAAATATAATCACACGAATCATTAGGAACTATAAGTTGAGTGGTTGAACCGGTGGATATACATGATTTATTTCCACCATTATCCTTTAATGCAAGAGCAAATTTCTTTATTTTTCCTTCATAAGCATTAAAAGGATTAGCTTCGCTTATCATAGAGGAAACATACAATGTCCCACTCAGCGGATTATATGGGAAAGAAACCTGTGGTCTATACCGATTCATTTTGCTAATATTGATGATTTGACTCGTAAACCAAATCTTAAGCATGTCAGAATGTTTTGACTTCCGGATCAAATCAAACATTTTCGACAATGTCGCTAGCGTTCGCTTGTAGAAGTAATGATGCACATGCGTTAAACCAATTTTGTCATTTCGGCGACTTTCTTTTCCCTCACACATTCGCTCAGTTGGATACCAATAAGGAATATTCATTGTGTCAATTTTTTGAAGAACACTGAAATCTTTTTCATCCGGCGCTTTGAAATATTTTTTCCCAGCATATTGATAGCAAATGAGAACTGGCTTTTGTTTTACAATCTTTCTTGTTTCCTTCAACCTTTCATCATAATAAGTATCAAATGCACAATCGCAATCTCTTTTCTTCAATGAAGCTCCACAACTACTACATGAAAAGGAATCTTCAACTTTTCCTGTTTTGGGATCAGCCGCTGCTGAATAAAAGACGATTTCATTGCCGCAGTGAGGGCATATATATACATCTGACCACACTGTATAGTTAATGCTGCCAAACGACTCAACAAGCGAACGCTGTACATCCTCTGTTGGAGCTGTCTGATACATCCACCCGCATTCTTTATATGTATCCTTTATAATCTGCGTTGCTTCATGTTCAAATTCTGAAATCTCAAAATCAGCATTATAATTTCTGGAAATTAAGGTAGCAATCGGTGATAAATCATTAAGAATAGGAAAACGCTGCCCCCAATTCACATACGGCATATCATGTTGAATTTTCATTTGAAATTCTTTTTCTGGATGTGCACACATATTAGCAGCCACACCAGTCATTCCAGTTCCACAAAATCCGTCCAATACAATATCTCCAGGATTAGTATAGTGCAATATATATCGCATTATTGCTTTATGTGGCACTTTTGTATGATAAGTATGTGCATTGTAGATTGCGTCACTTTTGCCTTCGCTTACATCTGCCGCAAATGGCTCCCGATGATAATTATCCGTTGCTTCATCATAAGGTGTTCCATTCTCTTTGATGAACTCCTCGATAAACGGATTCGGGCAGGCAGTATAATACTGTGCGTCCGAAAGAGCGATAATATCCTCATCTGTACCGATAGGGAAGCCCTCAATATTACGCACTTTATCTATATCTTCTTTGGTCAGCTTTCTGCGTTCCATATAGATTCCTCTCTTTCTGTTAAATTGTGCAGACGGTGTCTGCACAATTTACTTGATTCTCTTCTGAATATCCTCAACGGACGGAAGTTGCTTTTCCAGCTCTCCAGTCAGATTACTTGTTACTTTGTATTCACTTACGCCAATCGGTTTAGAAATATCTTTCAGCGAATATTCCGCTACCAGATTGTTTTTACTCTTGCAAAGCAACAAGCCAATGGAAGGATTATCACTTTCTTTTTTCAAAATATCATCGACGGCAGACAGATAAAAGTTCAGCTGTCCGGCATACTCTGGCTTGAAATCTCCGGTTTTCAACTCAATTACCACATAACAGCGAAGATTCAGATTGTAGAACAGCAAGTCAATATAAAAATCATCGCCACCTACATTCAAATGATATTGATTGCCCAGAAATGCAAAACCTGTGCCGAGTTCCAGCAACAGCTTTGTAACATCCCTCACAAGTGCCTGTTCAATATCACGCTCCAGCATATTCTCCTGGAAGGGAATAAAATCAAAGACATACGGGTCTTTCATGGTCTGAGCAGCAAGTTCGCTCTGCGGAGACGGCAATCTGCTCTCAAAATTTGAAATTTTATTTGCAACAACCTGCCGCTGATACAATCTGCTTTCAATCTGATGTACCAACACATCATGTGACCAACCATTTTCAGCAGTTTTTTGAATATACCAGATGCGTTCTTCAGGCTCTTTTACTTTTTCCATGATAGCAATGTTATGTGACCATGGAATTTGTGCAGACACCGTCTGCACAAATTCACGATCTGGATAAATCGAAGCAAATTTTGCCATATACTTCAGATTTCGTTGGGAAAACCCTTTTTTCTTTGGAAATTCCAGACGAATATCTCTTGCCAGATTCTCAACAAACTTGTTGCCCCACACTTTATGCTCATTGACGACACAGCCAATATCATGATAAAGCAACAGTAATTCCTGATTTGCATGAACTGCTGCACGATATTGTGCCGCCTGAATTTCTTTTTTGATATTATCTACGACAGAGATATACTCTGTTGAGTTCATCAACATTTCAGTTCTCACCTCACTATCAACGTTTTACAACGATACGAATCTTTCTGGTGTCTTTGCCTTGAGTGTACGCTGCCACAATTTCATTCAGTTTCTGCTTAAAGGATGCTTCATCCATCGGCGGCAGCTGTTCCAGCTTTTCTGTCAAATCGGCGGTATTGATAACTACCGGCTCAAATCCTTGCAGCAGTGCCTTAATTGCCTTTACAAAGAAATCATCCACTCGCTTCGGCAGGGAACCGGAGGATACAAAATCATCCACAGCCTTTTGCTGCTCGGCACTCAGATAACCTTTCTGGCTGGAAACAATCGGATCAGAGATTGTATTCAACAAAGTCTGCGTCCACTCCACCAGTAAATCATCAATACGGGTTTCCAGATTATCCAATCGTCCGGCTACATTTGGCACACGATCACCAATATTATAATGGCAATGTGGGCAGATATGGGATGTTTTCAATTCGGTAGGTATAAGCTCATAGCATACTTTCAGATCCGCCATATCCTGCTCGATTGCCGTGAGTTTTGCACCAGACAGAATTTCAATGCTGCGGAGTTTACGCAGATTAGCCAATTCCAAGCTTTCCTGTAACTTGCCACGCCGCTTGGCATCGTCAATGTCCAGGCGTTTTTTCCTATGCTCTTCAAAATAGATTCCGATATACTCGTCTTTAATCTTTTCCAACTCGACATTGACTTTCTGTGCTGCTGCATCTCCAGATGTCCCGTTTAAAATACTATCCCGGATTTCACGGAAAGCTGTTTTTGCTGCTTCCAATTTCTGTTTGAAGTTTGCTCCCATGTCGATAATCTCAATATTGCTCATGTACGAAGCATTATCCTTACATTCTGTCTTGAATATGTTATATTCACCAATAGCCTGCACCAATTTAATTTGCTCAGCCAGTTTTTCAATATCATCTGCTGTCAGACTGAAATTATTCAGTTTTGCAGGCGTATTAAAGCGTGCCGAATAATTGCTGAACTCATCCTTAACAACAACACATGCTTTCTGCATTCTCGTCAACTGCTGTGCATTGACAAGTGGCTCGCTCCACAGCTCAAAACCATTGTTCAGTTTCTGATTTGCCAATACAGCAGAATTGCTCATATCCTGTGCTTTTTTCAAAAGCTGTGCAACACCAGCATCTCGGTCATTCGGATTATCCAGAAGTGCCGGGTTGATTCCCAAAACATCAAACAGCTTTTTCAGCTCAGCCATTGCCATCTGTGCAGGGCGAGACAAATATTTAAACTCGTACAGATCCATTACCCCTATACGTGGTACTGTGTCCAAATTTGACGCACTCAATACCGTTCCATTACGAAGCGTAATCGTTGCATAACCTGCATAAACCATCGATAGGAAGATAATTGGTGTAAACAGATAATTAATCTTAAATTTCTTATCTTCATACTCATCCGTATACTTTGCTTCAAAAATATCCGAATAATTGATAACTCCCTGTGGCGGAAGCTGCTTGAGTTGGTCAATATAGTAGGCTGCATACTTAGAACCTTCTGGACGAATTTTCTCACCGTCTAAAATTCCAAAGCTCTGAAGCATCTGCGATGCAATCTGTGTTTTACGTCCAGCAAAATAATCAAATGCCTGTCGCACATTCTCAGCCATATTTTTACGAGTTATTTTGGTTTTCATAACCGGGCAATCTGGATATTTGCCATTGAAGTAATCATCCAGGCAGAGAGAAGCAGCCAAATCAACCGTATCCTTGAAATCCATATCACGGTTATATCTACCCTTCAATACTTCGATCATCTGACGCTTCTGACCTTTATACTGGACATTAAAACAGGTGTTTTTGTTCTCGCCTAAATATTTAATCAATTTTTTGCGGAACATCCCAGCTTTATTCAGGTAAGCATCTTTATCTTTTCCTTCACTAATCTGTGCCTGAGCATTAGCAGCTGCGAACAGTCCCAAAATTTCTTTAAACTCTGCGGTAGATTTGAAGAAGAAGTAAACTTCATCTTCAAAATTTTGCACTGCAATACCACCAGCATTATACGGCGGCATAATATGCATGTAAAAATCTCTCTCTGGCTGTGCCGTGCTTCGCTCCCCCGGCAGTCCAAGGAACAGGTAGCCTTCACGGAAAATATTATGACTTTCCCAATTTAAGTCTCGCTGATAAATTTCAAATCCTGGAACATATTGTTTTGCATCCCAATCAAGGCAACTGTAAATAAGCTGATAAAAATAACGGTTTAGTTCGCCATCTGCCATAACAGAAGATTTCTGCTTGATTTTTTCATCGTAATCAACGACCTTATCAACATCAATATAATACTGATTGTTCGCATCATTATAAATGATGAACTGACCAGAGACAGTCGTCATGATGTCTTTCAGTGTCGTTTTGATCAATGCCAATAAGAAATCTGCATCTTGTTCTGGCATAGGTAAGAACAAACACAAATCATCTTTCAGGTTCTCAGCTGTCAATCCAAAATGAACATCTAAACCATCGGTAGTAAGACGATGTACGCTCAATGCGTAGATGATTTTAATTGCCAACGGCTTATAAGCAGCTTTTGGAAATGCACGGTTAATAATATCCTCCAGCTGTCCGCTTGCTGTTACTACACGATTGATCGTTACATCACTTTTCAGCAAACCATTTGACTTGATTGCAGGCCAATAATTATCAAAAGAAATAATTCCTGGTGCTTCTTCTGATACTTGCTGATTAAAAATATCCCGAATTGTAGTTGAAATATTTTTCAGAATATGACGATTCTCAATCAAATAAATCTTGTTGAACACGTCAATATAAGAAGGATGAATTGGGAATAAATCGACAAACTCATCCATGCGAGAGGACATACCTGTATAAAGCATCGAAAATTTTTCCAGATGCTTACGGATCAAAGCTTTTTGCTCTGGAGTTTTCTTTAAAATACGTTCCGATACAACATAAGAAGTAGCTTCTTTGGTAATAACTAACTGTGTAAAACGGTCGGATACATGCTTCAGTGTATCTGAAACAAAACTGAATCGAGGATTATCAAAAATTTTCTCCTGCACACCAAAAATAACTCGTAGCTTGCTCTTGGAACACATTTCACCTAATGCACGGAAAAATTCAAGATCAAGAACAATCTGTCGTTCATCACGAGATGTCAAATAACTAAGGAACTCATCGACGACAATCAAATATCCCTTGTCAGGATACTTAGCGGAGAAAGCCATCATCATATCCTTAATAAGTTTTTTGTTATCACGCACAGTAGAAAAATCCGGTACGTCAAAATCAATTCCTCTTTCAGCAAAATCATCTTCAATAAATCCAAACAGGATTTCTCTAAGCGACATCGTAACACCACCTATTTCGATACGAAGCACTTCAAATTTTCCAGCTATACATTCCATTTCTTTCGCAAATGTTTTGTTCTGGAGATATTGCAGATTATCTGCATCTTTCGCAATAGAGGAGATAACGCTCATCAAGTGAGATTTACCTGTACCATAATTACCAACAACAAGCACACCTTTATTATCAACAACTTCATCCATCTGGAGTTGATCCAATACAGGGCTTTTCAGGTTCTGTGCCATTGTGTCTGACATCACATACGTTTTTACATATTCTCTTGCTCGATTTACATCATCTGCAGTTGTAAGCTGAATGACATCCTCAATCGGGTTAAAGCTGATTAAATCTGAATACTTCACAGTTTGTACCTCCTCAAATGACACAGGTTATGTCATAATTATTTACATCGAATTCTTTGTAATCCGCATATCTATCTTCTGCATAAATCAATTTTCCTGCCGATAGCTTGCCTGGCCATAAAACAGAAAAAGATTTTTTTCTATTTGCTGCAATCAGTATTTGCAAAACATCTACTTTGTAGTTAGGATTAAACATCACATCAAAATTTTTCACAATCACATCATCCGGTAATCCTGATAAAATTTGATTGAAGCATATCTCCAAACGAATAGAACGTCGTTCTGGTTTTATTTTCATTAGTTTTTCAGCTAATACTTGATTGATGTCAAACACATTCGTTTGATTACAATATGCCGGGTTACAAAAAATAAGTGGTCGCATCAATCCTTGAATGTTTTGCCCTGATAATTTTGAATACTGCACAATATTTCCCATTGCATCATCTTTCCTTTATCATACGTCATTTGATGTACCATTATCAGGACAGTCAGGCAAAATTTCAAGAATATCATCAACTGTACAGTTTAACTTCAAACAAATTCTTGCGATGATTTCCATTGAAACAATCTCATCCCGTCCCATCTTGCTCATGGTACTTGGACTGACATCCGCAAGTTCGCATAAATCTTTTTTCTTCATTTTTTTATCAATCAAAAGCTTAAATAGTCTGTTGTATGATACTGCCATCTTTCCTCGCCTTCTTGTCTAATCCAGAATTTATACTATGCTACAAAATTGCATTTTCATTATACCATGTCCCATGTTTTAAGTAAACAAAAAATGCCGACTTCTCACAACTTGTCTTTTGGTACCAATATTTATAATCGAGTAGGAGGCTAACCATTAGTTGATTAGCCGGCCTCTCACACCACCGTGCGTACGGTTCCGTACACGGCGGTTCCTTAGTTTTCACAAACTATCAGATAATAGCCAAGCATGGATGTGTATCCCAGCCTGGCTATTATTTTATTTGAAAAGATTTGGTTCAGCACTTGTGCCATTCTCCAGCAACCTTTTCTACTGCACGCAAGTTCCTTGGCTTTCCAGTGTTCGAGTCCTAGTGCTTTCAGCATTCGGTATCTTGTCTTGATTTTCTTCCACTGTTTCCAATATACAGCTCTGATTCTGCGCCGTGCCCATTCATCCGTTTCTTTGAGAAGTTTCTTCATGTCTGCAAGTTTGAAATAATTTATCCATCCTCGCACGTATTGTTGATATTTTTCTTCTCGTTTGGCGTTGCTCATCCCGTTATTTCTATCTGTCAGTTCTCTGATTTTATTCTTCATCTTTTCAACTGACTTCGGGTGTACTCTGAATCTGTATTTTCCCTTGTATCTGTAAAAACTGTATCCAAGGTATTTTACTTTGCTGATGTGCACCACCGCTGTTTTCTTCCTATTCACTTTAAGGAACAGCTTTCCCTCTATGAATGGAATAATGTTTTCCAAGGTTCTTTCTGCGCTCTTTTTGCTTTTACAGAAAATCATACAGTCATCTGCATAGCGGACAAATCTGTGTCCTCTGCGTTCCAGTTCCTTATCCAACTCATTCAGCATGATGTTGCTTAACAATGGACTTAGTGGTCCACCCTGTGGCATTCCCATTTCTGTACGTTCAAACATTCCATCTGCTATAACTCCCGCACTCAGGTATTTGTGTATCAGCGAAATAACTCTGCCGTCTTTGATGGTTCGTGACAACACCTCTATCAGTTTACTCTGGCATACAGTATCAAAGAACTTTTCCAAGTCCATATCCACCACATATACATAGCCTTCGTTTACATTCTTTTGGCATTGCCTGAGGGCATCGTGCGCTCCTCTTTTGGGTCGAAATCCAAAACTGTTTTCTGAGAATTTCTCCTCATAGACTGGTGTGAGTCCCTGTGTGATTGCCTGCTGTATTACCCTGTCAACCACTGTCGGCACTCCAAGCTTGCGAAACTCGCCTTTTGTTTCTTTGGGTATCTCTACCCTTCGGACTGGGTTGGGTTTAAACTTTCCATCCCTTATCTCCCGGATCAGGGTCTCCTGGTTTTCTCTCAGGTAGGGCAGAATTTCATCCACCTGCATTCCGTCGATTCCACCACTTCCCCTGTTTGATTTCACTCTCTTATAAGCCGCATTTAAATTGTCTTTTCGCAAAATCAACTCCAGTAGATTATCCGTCCAATAGTCTGTGATGACACCGCTCTTTTCAGTAATCCTTGAGTAGTCTAACACTTCTGCATACTCTTTCTGTTCCGCAGATACCATTTGCAGATAGTCTTCGATATGAAGTTGTCTGTTATCAAACCCACTTTCGGTTACATTCATTGCTTGTGTCTCCTAAAGTTCAGTCCTTCCCTTGGTGTTTGCAACCACCTCGGTACTATGACCTCTGCTGACTTCTCGCCATTCGTTGTTACTCACGGTTTTCATACACGGACTGTTAGTCCGTTTGTTTCCATCCGCTAGCGAGACCTCCCTTGGTACCACACGTCTCTTTCTCTCCATATATCTGCCACATTTACTACAGTTAATTCCGAGTAGTTATTGGACTTTGGTTTGTTATGCAATCTTATCCTTAACTATAGCCTGATGTGATTTCTGTTCGTCAGACCAGAGATTTGCCTCCACTTTCCTTCAGATTCCACCTCACGATGGACACCCTTGGTTTTGGCTATATCCTTCCCACTACTAGGGTGGATTAGGGACTTTCACCCATTAGAGACGTGCGCCGCAAGGCGCACATATAAAAAATCCCTCAGCCTGTTCATTCGGCTAAGGGATTTTTCCTTATCTGGTAGTCTTATAATTATTAGGGGCAAAACAGGGGCAAATTCACCCTGGCAATTTCTTAAATCATTGATTTTGCAGGCTTTTTAAGCATTTACACAGATATTGCCGTGGCAGATAAATAGTATTTTTATCATTGTTTTATTTCTCCTTGATTTGCCCCAGAATGCCCTGTTTTGCAAGGGTTTTCGAGGTTATTGTAAAATGCTCTGAAATTACAGATTGCGGCAAATCAGAGCAGAACCCTGCAAGTTGTTACTACCTGTTAGCAGTAAAATTGGTAGTAAAATGTGAATTGTTACTACTAAGGATTTTGCTGTTTCTTCTTTATCCTCGGACATCCTAACTTACTGAATTTTACAAGAATCATAGTATTTACTTTGAAACATATAACTGCAACAAAATATACGCCATTTAGCATTTTTATCTAATCAAACAATTCTTTATGTTTCTTTATTTCTTTAGAATAGCAATAGTCATATACTTTCACAGTCACTTTAGAAACATAAAAACTAAGCCCTTTTACAATTGAAATAATTGTTATTACCAAACATATAATTGATACAGAACCAACATAAACATATGACCACACTAGGCTAACTTTTGTTAAATCAGAGATTTTCCAAGTTCCAATTGCAAACAAAATTGTAATTCCTAAAGAAATCACAGATAGCACAACATATATCAATATTTTTGTTATCTCTTTAATCAAATTTGCTTTATTCTTAGCTTTATTAATTATATGCCTTTGCTTTGTTCTTACATATTCAATCTTTTTCTCATATTCCTCTTTTTCCTTTGATAAGGCATTTCTTTTCTTCTCCAAATTGTCCATAATAATTTCTGTATCTTGCTTTAACTTAGAAGTTTTTCTTTGTTCACCTATCAATTCATTTCTTCTTTGTTCAATTGCATCCCTATCTTCTTCAACTTCTTTTCTTTCTTTTTGTAATTCGTCAATTTCTTTTTTTAATTGCACCTTTACATCTTTCTCGGCTCTATTTTTTACCCGTCTTTCCATTTCGTAAATAACTTCATCTGTAACAGCTCCCTCTTTATTATGCAATATTTCACTCAAATCATTTATAGTAGCATAGTGTGACCTTAACATAATTGCCATTTCTTGACTAATTTTTTCGCTCTCCTCTAAAGAGTGTACCTTTGCAAGAAATTCTTTCATTATTAATCTTGAAGGCATGCATGCACTATAAGCATGTTCCAAAAGCTTCATCTTCGGTAAATCACTATTTTTCCCAAATGTTGATAACCAAATAATAGAAGTCAAGTCTACATCTGACATTGCAAAATTTACTTCTCCATTTCTGAATCTATCGTTTTTATACAGTCTAAAAATAGTGTTACAAATATCTGTGTTTTTTGTAATAAAAATAGCTTTACAGTTAAATATAGAACAATGTTTACTATTCCCTCTTTCATATGCAATTGCTTCTATTGTATCTACATCATGAATTAAAGCATCTGAATAATACTCCTCTCTCTTTGTCCTATAATCAATTTGCTGATTTAATACATCCCTTAATTGAGCATAATCTATATGCCATTTTTGTGCATTTATATTTTTCCCATAATTAGGCTTTTGAATAATCGCTACATTGTATTCTTGTAATCTATCTTCTATCGTTCCTGCATAGGCAGAAACATCTTGAGATGAATATCTACTTCTCACAAACCAATTTAAGCTTAATTCTAGTCTTGTTTCTGGTGACTTTTCAAAACGATGTATAATACCTCTTAGTTCTTCTACATAATAATCAAATGTAACAACTTTTCCTCCATGATTAATAATTAATTCCAGCAACTCTCGTGCAGCATTACATTCTTGCTGTAAATTTAACCCAAGAACATCAATAAGCACTCTTGTATCTAAAACAAATCTTGTACCTTGTATTCGTTTTTTTGAAATATCATTCTCAGAATCCATAAAATAATATATAGTTTTTGCAATTAATGAACCTTTAATAATTTCTAAAATATCTTGAAATTCTACAGTATCATTTTCATATTCTGACAAAATAAACTGTGCCACATAATAATTCGATTCCGAATTTTTATTTATTGTGATAGAATCTAAACTCTGCGTATCATCAAATACAGAATAATTATATGTATCAAGAAATACTGCCAAATACTCTCTCATTTTGTCTGGCGATACATCTTTCATATATTTCTCTTTATACATATACTTCTGCATTTTACTAATAACAGCATCTATTGATTTTTTTATTTTTATAGTTCTTTTTTCAAATTCATCTACATTGTAAATATTATTTACAGCATATCCCAATGGTATTTTTTTTACTACTGCTCCTCTTTTTTGTTTACACAACCTTATCAGTAATTTTTCCACAACATTAACAGGAATATCCAAACCATATTTGTTTTTAATCGCATCTTGAATTTTTTCCAGCTCAATAATATCATCTATTTTCTCTGGCAAACACATACATACAAAAGGAAGGATTAACTCCAAATAATCTTTTGTTTCTACTACCATATATGATGATAACATTGATTGTGTAATAAATGTATCATTATTCTTCATTAGCATCACCGTCCCATATATCATTTTATCATTCTCCCTTATTTATTACAATAAATATATGTTTGACTTGTATAATTAGCATTCATCACTTTAAAGTATTTTAAACATTTTCTGCGACATCGGTTTCTCCTTCTTCTGTTCAACCTCCGCCTGTGCCTTCCTAAACTCTTCCATCCGTTTCAATTCTTCCTCAGCATCATCGAATCCGATATGCGTGTACACATTCATTGTGACCGATATATCCGAATGCCCCATGAGGTACTGTAACGTCTTAGGATTCATTCACGATTTTGCCATATTCGAGCAATAGGTGTGTCGGCATACATGAGGCGTAATGTTTGGCATCTGCACCCGGTAAATGTCAT
>ENA-UPTB01000230-UPTB01000230.1-human-gut-metagenome-genome-assembly--contig:-NODE-230-length-60985-cov-13.908009_pt1 | contig 60985 bp, 57 predicted proteins | sample MGYA00250046_ERZ773369 | MGnify/ENA primary metagenome ERZ773369 (study PRJEB29103, sample SAMN06111938) | human gut metagenome | biome: human gut; feature: ankylosing spondylitis patient; material... | reverse complement strand
GTGATTCCGTTGGGGTTCGAACCCAAGACCCACAGCTTAGAAGGCTGTTGCTCTAATCCAACTGAGCTACGGAACCATCCTTTTTGCGGCTGCAAAGTTAATAAATTTGCTTGGTATTTCCAAATATTTACTTATATTTCTTCAAATACTCATCAGCTCTTTCATCTCCCAATTCCTTGGCTTTCATGAGAGCTTTGGTTCCTTCTTCCTTATTCTTTGCCACCATATTGGCCACGCCCAACAAGATATATCCATCGGCATACTCAGGTGCAAGTTGTGTACAGATTTCTGCACTACGGATTGCCTTGTCGGTCTGGCTGAAGCGCAAATGCAGCGAAGCCTTCTCTGCCCACAGGGTTGGAGAATCACGCTGCAGCAATATGGCACGGTCCATATCATTGAGCGCCTGCTGATACTGATGGATTTCCATTTCTGCCTTATGACGGATATAGTAGAAATTGCTGGTAATGGGCCTACCCTGCATCAACGAGTCATACTGATTGAAATCTATCACCGCTTTACGATACTCTCCTATATTATAATAATGTGTAGCACGAGCAAGAACATAAGGCGCACCCACAAAATTCAGCGGCTGGGGAGAGACAGCTATAGCACTGTCCAAGAGGGCTACGATCTCTGCATCGGGAGCCTTCATCTGTGTTTTGCACTGAGCTGCACTATAGAAGAGGTCGCCATTGCGAATAGGGGTCTTGGTGAGTTCCATAAACTTGTCGTAGGCAGTAGCGTAGTCTTTCTTCACAAAATAAGCCAAAGCCTGCTGATGCACATAGAGAGGCTGGTGGTCTATATCATACGCCTTATTGGCTTCCTCCAGCGCCTTATCCGCATTCCAGGAAGGATAGATGCTGTCTGGAAGATTGGAAACCTTGTTATATATCAGACGGGAATAGGCCGAATGTACATCCTCCTTCTTGGCAACTTTCTCAAGGGCAGTCTTGATGGTAGCATCTACTCCAGAAAAATCAGCCTTAGCCAGCTGTCTGTTGGCCAGCGCATTATAGCCTTCCACATAACCAGGGAAACGCTGGATGAAAGCCTTTACGTACTTGTTATACATCAGCGTATCTCTCTGTTCTGCTGTGAGAGTCAACATCACCGCAGCCTGCTCATGGTTCTTGGGAAAGTCGATAGGGATAAACGATTGTCTGAGCACAGGATTGGCTATGGCCAGACCGTTCTCCACAGTCATATCGTTCATGAAATTGGCATCAGTAGCCACAATCTGCTGTCCATCCTTGGAAATCTGGATGACACCAATCACCTGACCTTTGGAATTGACAACAGGACATCCATCTGCACTCTCATCGATATTAGACGAAAAGAGATAATAGGCATACTTCTCCATAAACGGCTCCACGCTCTGCACATTGCGCTGTTCTATCAGGGGCTTGTTGACCGAATACTGCAATATCCATACCTTTTCACCCTTCTTGCTGGCTGCGGTTGCTACAGAAGCAGGCTGTGTGTTGCCATCCACCTTAAACTTGCAGACATTATACAACTCGTTGGCACCTATCAGCACACTTACTACCGATTGCTTGCCTTTGGCATCGATTACCACCGCACTGTCGGCACCCACAAACGGCTTCCAAGAACTTATCGCTTCGCCCTTATCTCCCACAAACACGCCATGGGTTGATGCAAGCAAGGTACCATCTTTCTTAAAGGTTGTCAGAGAGAAAACCGATTTGGCGGCACTCTCTATCTGCGCACTACAATTGGTTGCAACCAAGAGTGCGAAAGCTATATAAATGATTTTCTTCATATTCTTAATAGGGATTTTGCATTTTCTATTGCGGCCGGAGTTATGTCACTGCCGCTCAACATCTGAGCGATTTCCTTGATTCGCTCGTCATCTGTAAGTTTTGTCATCCTACTCAACGTCACATCACGATAATCCTCTTTGGAAACCTTATAATGAGTCGTTCCCATGGCAGCAATCTGTGGCAGATGGGTAATGCTGATGACCTGACGGTCCTTGTCGCCCATCTCCTTCATAATCGAAGCCATCTGCTCGGCCACGCGACCACTCACGCCCGTATCAATCTCGTCAAAGATGATGGTGGGCAATTTGACTACTCCCGAAATCATCGCCTTCAACGAGAGCATCACGCGGGCGATTTCGCCGCCCGAGGCTATCTGCGATATGGGCTGCAACAGACTGTTTTTGTTCGCACTGAACATAAACTGCAACTTGTCGGCGCCATCAGCACTCAAGGGCTTTTCCTCCATCGATACCTCAAATCTTACGTTGGGGATTCCTAATGGTACCAGACGTTGCTTAAGTTCCTTTTCCACAGTTCTCGCCGCTTTCTCGCGTGTCTGCGTCAACTGTTTCGCCTTTACCAGACATTCCATGTATGCCCGCTCATATCGCTCCTTAAGCGCATCCAACTCATCCGAACCATTGTCAATAAGACCCAGTTGGTCAGCGATTTTCTGCTTGAGTTCATTCAGTTCTTCTATCGAACCGAGGTGATACTTCTGTTGCAGAGCATACAATCTATCCAGCCTGCCGTTGATTTCCTCCAACAAGGCAGGATTGAACTCAATCTTCTCTCCTCCCCCATTGATTTCGTCGGCTATATCTTTGATTTCGATATAAGCACTTTCCACACGCGCAGCCAGTTCCCGAGCTGGCGCATATACCGATTCTATCGAATTCAGATTGGAAGCGATGTTCTTCAGGATAGACGCCACATTGTTGTCTTCGTCAGCCAGCACGTTATTCGCATCAAAGAGCACCTGCTTTATCTCTTCTGCATGAGCCAGCATCTCACTGTCTTGCTCCAACTGCTCCTGCTCGCCTTCTTTGAATTCATCCTTGGCCAACTCCTGATATTGGAAACGCAGAAAATCTTCATTCTGCCTATCTCGTTCTATCTGCTGTGTCAAGTCATCCAACTCACGTTTACACTTTTTCTGCTCTTCGTATGCCTCGGCAAACGCACGACGCACCTCGCCATTCTTGGCCACCACATCCACAATGCCGAGCATAAAATCATCCTTCTGCAAGAGCAGGTTCTGGTGCTGACTGTGTATGTCTATCAGGTGCTCGCCCAATTCCTTGAGAACAGCAATCGATACAGGTGAATCATTGACAAAAGCCCTGCTCTTGCCATTGGCATTGATTTCCCTTCTCAGGATGCAGTCCTGTGCATCATAGTCTATATCATTGTCAGAGAACAGACGCTCCAGATGACTGTCAGCCAAATCAAAATGTGCCTCAATGACACACTTCTTTTCGCCGTTCTTTATCTGCTTAACATCAGCACGATTTCCCAAAAGCAGACCCAATGCGCCTAAGATAATGCTCTTTCCCGCTCCCGTTTCTCCAGTGATTACCGAGAAACCTGGATAGAAATCAATGTCAAGCTGGTCTATCAGCGTAAAATCCTTTATATATAAATGTCTTAACATTATTCCTTAATTTTATCCCATGCCGCATTCTGACTTGCGTTGATACCAAACAGAATGTCATATACTGTTTCCTTCTCCTTGGGCGTTCCCTTACCTTTATATATATTGGCAATTTCATCCCGCTTATAGTCCGTCCATATCTGCGGAACAAGACTCAGCGGCTTGTTATCATGACTGTTCTTCAACAGCTCCATCGCCTTGGTTATATTGGCACGCCCTCGCTCCGCATTGCCAGCCATCTCGTCAAGCCCGGTACGGTAATAGTCATACTGAAACTGTCGGAACGGGCGCATACCTCCATCCAGATAATCATTGATAAAGGCATACCTGTTTCGACTGTCATCAAAGGCTTTCCATCCGGGATAATTCAGATTTTGCGCACTGTTGGCAACATTCATGCACTGTTGCAGCACCTCGTCACCACCCATGGCAGCAAAACTGTCGAGATTGATACCGATTATCAGATAAGCATAATAGGCAAACAGCGCAGTAAGCTGATTGTCAATATTGTCTGGAGTGAAGACAATTTGATCAAACTGGGTATATTCGAAGTTGAAGTTGTTGTCAGTGTTGTTATAAAGAGTGGTTGTATAAGCCGAATTATACACAGGACGATTGGCTTGTATCAGCGCCTTGCAAGTGAAGATATTCGACGAAGCGTCATATTTGGTTACAGTGATGTTGAAATTGCATACGATACGCTCATTCTTCTGAAAATGCAGATTGGTCCATTGCCGCTCATTGACAAATTGCTCCAACTGCTTCTGCAATTCATCAAACACACTGGCATCCGTTCCCTGTATCTGCGAACGGTTGATGGTTATCTTGGCATTGAGCTCCTGAGCCTTTGCCGGCATTGCCGCCAGCATTATCATAATGCAGCCCATCACCATCACGCCTTTCATCCAGAAGCGATTTCTCCGCGTAAATGTCCGTATCAATATGCCGAGATTACTGCCCACTATCCTTTCTTGTTCATAAATTCACGCATACGGATACGCGTGAGCACTTGCTTGGTGTTGTTCGTAAAATCAGACGACAGCATCCAACTATAATAACCTGGGTCCTTGCGCAGCACATCTGTCACATACCAGCCCTTGTACTTACCAAAATTGAAAGCCTCCTGCTTGCACGGATTGCCTTCACCATCGAGCAGCGGCTTGCCATTGGAATCGACCATGTCCTTCCACACGATTCTGCCTGCAAAGTCCACATTGTCATTCGATTTTGACAGGGCTGCCAACTCATCCATATCGTTGTGCAACACCTTTTCAGGGTCATCGGCAGTCTCTGGATTATACTTGTCCAACTGAGCCATCAGCACCCGATAGGTAGCCTCTGTGTCATTATCGGCACGATGCGGAGGGAAATCATCCTCCATCTTGCGACCGCAATAGAACTGATAGGCAGCAGCCAGACTCCTACGCTCCATTCTGCAGAAGATACTGTGCGCATCTATCAGACGGGCCTTGGAGAAATCAAAGTCCACGCCCGCACGAAGGAACTCCTCGGCAAGCATTGGAATATCAAAAAAGTTTGAGTTGAATCCGGCAAAGTCACACCCCGCAAACGCGTCTTTCAGATTGGCTGCAATCTCCTTGAATGTCTTGGCATCCTTCACCATCTCATTGGTAATGCCCGTAAGCGCTACCACCTCATCAGGGATTACCCGCTGAGGATTGACAAAGATATTATTTCGTTCTTCCCGTCCGTCCGGCATCACCTTGATATACGATATCTGGATGACACGGTCTTTTACAATATCCAAGCCGGTAGTCTCCAAATCAAAGACTACCAGCGGTTTTGTGATATTAAGTTTCACTATTACTATATATTATAGTGGGTTCTGACTATTAGTTTGCATCGTTCAACAACATCGGCATGAGCAGCATCAGCACATCCTCATTCTCGGGCTGTTCTGTAGGTACAATGATACCGGCACGGCTGGGATCAGCGAGTTCCACCGTAACCTGCTCACTGTCCAGATTGCTCAGAATTTCTGTCAGCGAACTGCCCTTGAATCCTATGCTCATCTTCTGTCCTGCATAGTCACAGAGGATAGTCTCACGAGCCTTGGTTGCATAGTCTATATCCTCAGACGAGATTACCAGACTGCCTGCGTCCAACTTGAACTTCACCAACTGGCTGCTCTTGCTACCAAAAGGCAATACGCGCTTGAGAGCACTCAGCAGAGCCTTTCTATCTATCGTAAGCTGATTGGGGTTGGCTACAGGTATCACCGAGTTGTAGTTGGGGTAACGTCCCTCTATCAGTCTGCATGTCAGCACGCCCTCGTCGAAGGTTACCTCGGCATTTCGTCCATCAAACTTGATGACAACATCACAGCCATCCTTGCCCAGTACACTTCTCAACAGGTTGGCTGGCTTTTTCGGGAGAATAAAGGCGGCAGGAGAATCACTCTTCACCATGAAGTTCTTGTTACGCACCAGCTTGTGTCCATCACTGGCTACGATAGCCAACGCATCCGGAGTCAGGTCAAAGTAGATACCATTCATCACCGGACGCAGCTCATCCTGCGCAGTGGCAAATATCGAACGGTTTATGTTGGCAGCCAGCACGCCCGAATCAATCGTGATTACATTGACATTCTCAGGCATCGTCAGCATCTTGGGATATTCTGCAGCGCCCATGATGGTAAAGTTATATTCACCGCCTTGATATATCACCTTGATTGTAGCCAGTTCGGTATCAACGACTACTGTCAAAGGCTGCTCGGGCAGCTCTCTCACAGCGTCAAGCATGGTCTGGCTCTGAATGGCAAAAGCCCCTTCTCCAGAGTTACTGTCCAGTGCCACAGTAGACTTCATCATGTTTTCGCTGTCCGACGAAGTAATCGTCAGCGAACCATTGTTCACCTCAAACAAGAAACATTCCAGTATAGGGAGTGAGTTTTTACTACTGATAACCTTTGCCAGGGTTTGTAAACGGCTGCTAAGAGCGTTGCTTGATATTGTAAATTCCATGCCTATATTATTTATATGGTTTTTAATTGAATATAGGCACAAAAATACAAAAAAGCTGCTTGCGGTGCAAAAAAATAGGCAAATATTTTCGTCTTTCTCATAAAATTTAGTAATTTCGCGGAAGATAATAATCTCGAAAACAAATATATAATTATAAAATGGAACTACAAGGTAAGGTAATCGCAGTGCTGCCCGCACGCAGCGGCGTTTCAGCACGTGGAGAGTGGAAGAGTCAGAGTTTTGTAATCGAAACCCACGACAGCTTCCCTCGCAAGATGGTATTCGATGTATTTGGCGAAGAGCGTCTCACTCGTTTCAACATACAGTTAGGCCAGGAGGTCAATGTTTCTTTCGACATTGATGCTCACGAGTATAATGGCCGTTGGTTCAACAATATCCGCGCATTCGACGTTCGCTTGGTCGACCCCAACACCGTTAGCGCAGCCCCTGCAGCCCAGGCCGCTCCCGCAGCGCCTCAGCAGCCCGCCAACGCCCCATTCCCACCCCAGCCCGAGCAGAGCAACAGCGATGATGACCTGCCATTCTAATGACAGAACCCATATCATGAATATGATGACAACTCCCAAGGCCCATTAGGACTTTGGGAGTTTTTCTTTTCACGCCACAAGAGCCCGAACCACCAGCCCTCACGAGCCACTCATACCCAGACAAGAAAAAAACCCATAAGAGTATATCTTCTACGATATCTTTCACCACTTGCACTTTACAAGGACACGCCATAGATTTCCCCACCCATGCAGAGAGATACATATATAATAAGGTATATAGAGCATTTACGCAGGCTCAAAATACAACGAAACTCATGCTCCATCCACCCCACACATCCAGAAGGTGAACCACAACTGGTTGGCATTCTCGCCCCTTGGGGAGAGTTAAATAGGGACACCACAAGCAGCTGTTTTTCACCGCCAAAGGCGGACTTTTTGAACGGCTGACGGCCGCTTTTTGAACCGTGATGGCTGTTGGCGTCATGCAATGCATGACATTAGTGATGACGGTGATGACAAGAACGAAAACTTGTTTTCTGACTGGCGTCACCATCAGCCCCAATAAGGCGAAGCCGACAACAGCCACCACGGCTTTTTGTCTTTATCTCCATCCCTTAATCGTTAAAGCAAACAGAGGTAAAAAACATGGAAACTCTCCCACAAGCACCAACAGTTACAGCGTTGTCGCCAGAACGAAGCTCTGTCACACCCCCACCCCATCATTTCACCAATAACTATGCGTAACTCACCAGGTTAACATTCTCGCCCCTTGGGGAGAGTTAGAGAGGGGCTTCCGCAAGCAGCAGCAACGCTGTAGGTGTTGCGTTTCCCCAGCCCAGGGTTGCGGGCGAAAGCACGCTACCCTGGGTCCATACCATCCCCACCATCATGGCAACGCTGTAAGTGTTGCGCTTAGCCGAAGGCGTTACCCGCAGTGGGCAAACAACCCAAAGATTTCGGTATCAGACCGAATTTCGCTACAAAAGATTTTGGTATTAGGGCATAAATCAATAAAAAAGATTTTGGTATCAGACCGTATTTTGCCATAATAAATTTTGGTATCAGGGATTTTTCATGTAACTTTGAGGGCAAAAAGGGAATTATGTCAGATGTAATATTCAAGCGTAAAATCTATTCCAAACTAAAAGAATGGAAAGAGACCTCTAAAGGCAAAACAGCCTTGCTTTTAGAGGGAGCAAGGCGTATAGGTAAGTCTACCATTGTAGAAGAATTCGCTCAAAAGGAATACCGTTCATACATTTTGATAGACTTCAATGAAGCCTCAAAAGAAGTCAAGGGACTCTTTGACAACTTGATGGACATGGATTATATTTTTTTGTTCTTGCAGAATATTTATAAGGCCACATTGTACGAAAGAGAGTCTGTAATAATCTTTGACGAAGTACAACAATGCCCTAAAGCCCGACAAGCAATCAAATACTTGGTAAAGGATGGCAGATACGATTATATTGAAACAGGTTCCCTTATTAGTATTCGAAAGAATACCAAAGATATTAGCATACCCAGTGAGGAATATCGACTTGAGATGTTCCCAATGGACTATGAAGAGTTTCGATGGGCAATGAGTGATGAGACAACAATGCCACTGATGCGTAAGTTCTTTGAAAAGAAAATGCCATTAGGCGATGGCTTAAATCGTCAGAAAATGCGCGAATTGAGATTGTATCTGTTGGTTGGAGGAATGCCACAAGCTATCAACGCCTATTTAGATACAAACAATTTGCAGCAAGTTGATATGATAAAACGACAGATTATACAACTGTATGCAGATGATTTTAGAAAAATAGACCCTACGGGGAAAATTTCGAAACTATTTATGGCTATACCCTCACAGCTAAGCCGTAATCTATTGCGCTACCAACCTACACCTGTAATTGGAAAAACGGGTGCTGACAAAATCGACGAGATGATTCTTTGCCTGGAAGACAGCAAGACTGTCAACGTGGCTTATCATGCAGATGACCCCAATGTTGGAATGTCATTGACAGCCGATTATGGAAAATATAAATTATATATAGGTGATACAGGATTGTTTGTGACAATGGCATTTTGGGATAAGGATTTTACGGAAAATATCATATACCAGAAACTGCTCAACGACAAATTGTCAGCCAATCTGGGATATGTATATGAAAATCTAATTGCACAAATGCTCCGTGCATCTGGCAACAAACTGTTTTACTATACCTTCCCCAAAGACGACACCCATTCTTATGAGGTAGACTTTCTCTTGTCAAGAGGCAACAAACTTTGCCCCATTGAAGTAAAATCGTCTGGATATAAGACTCATGCATCGTTAGATGCTTTCTGTCTCAAATATTCAGATAGAATAAACCAGCCATATCTACTTTATACGAAAGATTTTCATAAAGACGGGAACGTGCTGTTAGTGCCAGTTTATATGACCCCATTGCTATAAAGCTAAAAGTCCAATATAATCAACGCCGAACAGAAGGTGAGAGCGGCCACTTTGGGGAAGGACCACAACAGGTTGGCATTCTCGCCCCTTGGGGAGAGTTAGAGAGGGGCTTCCGCAAGCAGCTGTTTTTTCACCGCCAAAGGCGGACTTTTTGAACGGCCTGCGGCCGCTTTTTGAACCATGATGGCTGTTGTCGTCATGTAATGCATGACATTGGTGATGACGGTGATGACAAGAAGGAAAACTTGTTTTCTGACTGGCGTCACCATCAGCCCCAATAAGGCGAAGCCGACAACAGCCACCACGGCTTTTTGTCTTTATCTCCATCCCTTAATAGTTAAAGCAAACAGAAGTAAAAAACATGGAAACTCCCACAAGCACCAAAAGTTACAGCGTTGTCGCCAGAACGAAGCTCTATCACGCCTCACGCCCCACCTTTTCACCAATAACTATGCGTAAATCACCAGGTTAACATTCTCGCCCCTTGGGGAGAGTTAGAGAGGGGCTTCCACAAGCAGCAGCAACGCTGTAGGTGTTGCGTTTTCCCAGCCCAGGGTTGCGGGCAAAAGCACGCTACCCTGGGTACACGCCCCCCCCCACCATCATGGCAACGCTGTAAGTGTTGCGCTTAGCCGAAGGCGTTACCCTCAGTGGGCAAACAACCCAAAGATTTCGGTATCAGAACGTATTTCGCTACAAAAGATTTTGGTATTAGGGCATAAATCCACAAAAAAGATTTTGGTATCAGGCGGTAATTTGGCAAAATAAATTTTGGTATTAGGCTTTTTTTACCGCCAAAGGCGGACTTTTTGGACGGCCGACGGCCGCTTTTTGAACCGTGACGGCTGTTGTCGTCATGCGAAGCATAGCGTTGGAGGTATTGGTGACGACAAAGAGGAAAACTCGTTTTCCGTCAGGCGTCACCAACAACTCCAACAAGGCGAAGCCGCCAACAACCACAACGGCTTTTTGTGTCTATCACATCCTTTAATAGATGTAGCAAATAGAGAACAAATGGCAAGAGACTTTTCCCTCAACCAGTTTCCACGGGAACGTTCCGCTATGCCTTTCGGACGCCCACAAGCAGCAGCCACTCAGAACCGAAGGTCACCGACGCTGTACGACGCGGAAAGATAATGTCGTTGCGTTTAGCCGAAGATGTCACCCGCAGTTGACCTGCTGTTTCATGTATAAAACACAACACTTACAGCGAAGCCAAGAAAAAGCGCGGAAATTCGGATGATTCCCAAGGTATTGCGCCCCACATAAATGCATAGAGCCGGACTCCCTTACTATGGAAATCCGGCTCTATGCACCATTCTATTGGACACATATACGGCAACAACTATTCGTCGTCACCCGACTCATCCGCAAACAGCAGATGCACCCGCCGCTTATCGCTCAATTCTATCAGAAGCTGCATGTGCTCATCATCCAGTTTGCCGGCCTTCATCTGTTTCTTGTTATACTTCCACCAGTTCAGAAGGCCACGCTTATCCGCTTTCTTCTTATTGGGAAACTGCCCATGTTCATCAACATAAGCCAATAGCTCCTTGTAGCTTTCCTGCCAATTGGCCTCACGCTTTGACATATTCTCCATAATCTCTGCTTTAACACAGCAAAAGTAACAAGTTCCATCGACACCGCCAAATATACCGGCCACCTATTTATATATGTAGCACGAATTATCTGCAACCGCTCATCGCCACAACGCAATTATTTCTTTAGCGCTTCGAGAGCAGCTACCGCATCTTCTTTGGCTATCTGCAGACAACGAGCCACATACTCAGCACTTATCAATTGCATGGCTCCAGAACGAAGCTCCATTTCCACAAAATCGCTTACCCGTTTTACCAATTCTTCCATAATTTTCAATTCCCTATTATCGTCGCCGGTTTCATCAGATGACTTTTGATTTGGGCCAAAAAGGTGGAAATCACACTGTCTGTATATACTATACGATGTTTCCAGAGATTTCCCTTCCACAATTTATACCGCGCAATGATATACCCCACCCCAGCAGGCTCTTTTACCTTGTATCGCGACGAGAAGCAGTCTTCCAGCACGCGTTCTATCAGTTCCGTTTCTTCTGTTCCGAAGTTAGAGTATACCGCAGGGATATGAAAAACATCAAGCGCGAACCCCAGATAGCGATGAGCTATATGAGCCATGCACAATACGAATTTCGCCATGCCCATAGCCTCACATATCTTCCAAAACTCGTTCCAATCTATATCATCCTTCCGCTGATTTGCCAGCAGCACCCAGTCACACAACATCCTAAGCGTCATCCCCTCTGCCGCGAAATGACAAGCCGAATGACGAGCCACAAAAAGCATATTCAGCAGAGGTGAGGGCAATATGATTCTGGCACCGTTATCCAGCATATATGTCTCATGCCCGGATGCAGCCAATCGCTTGAACAGCCGTTCTATCCATCTGCTCGAACGATGCGAATGTACGTTTACAAAATCATAATGATTTTCAACCATTACTCCCCTATAGGTGAACACCGAATGATGATGGTGCCCATTGTCCACCTCGATACCCAACCGCTCATGCAGCAGCTGGTCAGCCTTCTTCCACACCTTATTGCCATCACCCATCAGATAGATGTCTATATCACCGACAGGTCTATGATTAGGTACAGGCCAATACTTAGACAACCCATACCCCTTGAGCAACATCATGTTTATGCCATTCTGCTGGTAGAACGCAGCCAACTCTCCTATCACCTTCTCATAAGCAGCATACTGCCGCTCCATGTTCATCACCATTCCTACCCACTGCATTTTACACAGCCTGTCACCGGCCGCAAACGGCGATGGAGACACATCCTTTACCCCGTCCAGCACAATAGCAGGAACGCCCTGCTGAACAGCCAGGTCCAGCAAAGCGTTCCATTCTATTCTTTCCACAAGGTCACAGACTCCACCATTGCCTAACCCCATTCGGACAAGGCGCAGCAAGAGTCTTTCTTCGGCAGTAATCATCGGTTCCTATTCTTTATAAAGCTACGTCTTGGCTTCCTTCCATGCAGACGCCTCTATATATAATAAGGTATATAGCTCTGCATTGATTCGTAAGGGCGGCGGGGCAGATGCGCCCCATCCCCAAAACGTAGCTGCGCAGACTATAATCCCTTTACGATCTCCACGAAGTTACTGATTACATTCTCCACATCCTCATCAGTCATTTTGGTATTCAGCGGTAGCGTAATCTCGTTCTCAAACGCATGGAAAGCATTGGGGAAATCCTTGATGTCAAAGCCCAACTTCTTATAGGCCGTCATCATAGGCAGAGGCTTATAGTGTACATTGGTTGCAATGCCACGCTCTGCCATCTTTTCTATTACCAAGTTTGCTTCCTCACGCGTCTTGCCGAGCAGACGCACCAGATACAGATGGCCAGACGATGTATAGTCCTCAGTATAATGCTTCAGCACAGCCACATCAAGTCCCGCAAAAGCCTCATCATAACGAACTATCATCTGGCGGCGACGCGCCAGCATACCCTCATAGCGGTCCATCTGCACCAGTCCGATAGCAGCTACCACATCAGTCATATTACACTTATACCATGTACCGATGATATCATACTCCCAAGCGCCGAGCTTGGTCTTTGCCAGCGCATCCTTGTTCTGACCATGCAGACTCAACAGCTGCGCCTTGCGGTAAAGGTTCTCATTCCAGGTCTCGCCCGCTATCTCAGGCACACCGCTGAAGGTATTGTCCTCATTCTTGTCCAAATCTTTCACCACCAGTTCATTGCCGAACGGCAGATTCCACGACAGTGCACCACCCTCAGCAGTAGTCAGGTTCTTCACGGCATGGAAAGAGAACGATGAGAAGTCTGCTATCGAGCCCACCATCTTGCCCTTGCGCGAAGCACCAAAGGCATGAGCTGCATCGCAACAGATGGCAACACGACCTATCATCTTCTGCAAGTCAGTCTTAGGAGTGAAGATGTCCTTCTTGCGCTCCACGATCTCGAACAGACGGTCGTAGTCACAGGGAATACCGGTCAAATCAACAGGGATAATAGCCTTGGTATTAGGAGTTACGGCCTTCTCCACGGCGTCATAATCCATCTCGAGGCAATCCTTCTGCACATCGACAAAGACGAGCGTAGCCCCAACATGTTCCACCACCGAAGCACTTGCCGTATAGGTATAAGCAGGCACTATCACCTCATCACCTTTGCCTACGCCCAACAGCCTCAGCGCCATTTCGGCACAAGCCGTCTGCGAGTTCAGGCATACAGCCTTGTTCACACCCACAAATTCGGCCACTTCCTTTTCCAACTTCTTTGTGCGCGGTCCGGTTGTTATCCAACCAGACAAAATGGCATCACGCACTTCTGCCGCCTCAGCCTCCGTCATATCCGGCGGAGAGAAAGGCACATTACGCAATTTCATTGTCATAATATGATTATAAATATCTATTTGTTAAAATTATTTGTTTGGATAATTTCATTTTTCGGCGATTTATTTGTTTGGATAATTTCGATTTTCGATGATTTATTTGTTTGGATAATTTCATTTTACTATCTTTGCAACTGAAATACAACTATTAACGAGTCACCATGTACTACAAGAGAATTATAGATAAACATCTATCAGAATGGGCTTCACGCGATACACGTAAACCCATTCTACTTCGAGGGGCACGACAGGTAGGCAAATCTTCCGCTGTGCGTCATTTAGGCAAACAATTCAAAAACTATTTAGAAATAAACTTTGAGATGGAGCCTCAATATAAAGCTATCTTCATGCCAGACCTAAATGTCAATCGCATCGTTATGCAGATTTCTGCAATATCAGGCTCAAGGATAGAAGAAGGCGAGACACTTCTCTTTATGGATGAGATTCAAGAGTGTCCAGAGGCCATCATGTCATTACGTTTCTTCAAAGAGAACATGCCAGGGCTTCATGTTATTGCTGCAGGTTCACTATTAGAGTTCGCCCTTGCTGAATTACCAACATTTGGCGTAGGTAGAATACATTCTATGTTTATGTATCCAATGACCTTTGATGAATTTCTTCTTGCCAACAAAGAAGACATATTACTCGAAGCTCGTAATGCTGCATCTTCACAATCACCTCTTCCTGAGCCATTGCACGAAAAGTTAGTCCGTCTACTTCGCACATATATGCTTGTAGGAGGTATGCCTGAGTGTGTTGCCAAATGGGTTGAGACCCACGATTACCTGCTTTGTCAGGAAGTTCAAAATGATATACTTGTAAGCTATGAGGACGATTTTCCTAAATACAAGAAAAAGGCTGATGTCAATTTGCTTCGCAACATATTGCGTAGTACCGCCGTACAAGCCACAAAAAAATTTGTCTATACCAAAGTAGGCGACTATAAAACAGCAGAAGTCAAGAGTGCGCTCAACCTGCTCATCCTTGCAGGATTACTGATTCCCGTAACTCACACCAGTGCCAATGGATTTCCTTTGGGTAGCGAAGCAGACAATTCATATCGCAAGATTCTATTCTTTGACTGTGGACTTATGCTGCGTCTTTTAGGCATCACGATAGGAGACACTACCATGCTTACCACCCAAATACTTACAGCCACTGCAGCCGACCTTGTCAACAAAGGTACTATGGCAGAGCTTGTAGCCGGTTTGGAAATGCTCCACTATATGACTCCCAACTTGCGTCATGAGTTGTATTACTGGATTCGTTTGTCAAAGAATTCATTAGCAGAAATCGACTATCTCCTTCCATCTCATCTTAATATTCTTCCCATTGAGGTCAAAGCAGGAAACCAAGGTGGAATGAAAAGTCTGTGGGCTTTTATGCGTGAGAAGCATATCACCGAGGCCATTCGTTGCTCTTTAGAGAATTTCGGAGAGTTTTGTTATACTGACAAAGAAGATAAAGATACTGTTCGGCATGTCAGCGTATTCCCTCTATATGCTGTTTCGCAGATAATTAAATCTACCACATCTAATACTATGTAAACTATTCCACATAGCTTTATGCCTCTTACGTTTTCTCGTCATGAGCACAACAACCTTGCTTCGCTCATGACGAGAAAATGTTTTAGATTTTTACTTTGCTTTTTTACCGCAAACCTCTTTGATTACATCCACATACTTCTGTGTTCCCACCTCTCGCGTCAGGTTGTCCAAAACAAACTTTCGGCCGTTATGTCCATATTCCTGACAGAGTTCACGATGGTTATACAGCGTCAGAATACTCTCCTTAAATGCGTCCTTGTCACCTGCTTTGGTGAATATTCCACAGTGGTTGTTCTCTATGATGGTCTTCAATTCATTCTCGTCAAAATTAGCAAGCACAGGCCTGCTCGCGCTCATAATGCTCCACGTTTTCGAGGGCACACTGTTCGCCCCCACTCCGGGCTTGGAGATTACCAGCGAGGCATCACCCAGCGAGAACACATGACTAATATCCTCGTACGGCTGGAATGGCAACAGATGCACATTCTCCAGTTGTTGGTCTGCCACTTTGCGCTTCACCTCGTCCAGATATGCGCCATTGCCTACCAGTACAAAGTGAATATCCTCATACTCTTCCTGCAACTCCTTGGCCACATCCAGCAGCATATCCATATTCTGAGTCAGTCCTATATTACCATTATAGGTGATATAAAATTTGCTGCGATCCAGACCATAAGCATCAAACAGCTTATTCTCTTCTCGCGGCACATCCACCACCTTGTTTTGATCCACCCAATTATAAATTACCACAATCTTGTCCTCTGGCACTCCCTTTGCCATTATGTTCTTCTTGAAGTCCTCAGAGATAACGATTATCTTGTCCGCATGTTTATAAGTGAAGTTTTCTATTAGACGACCAATCTTCCAGATTAATCCCCCTTTTCTTGCCAAGCCCGTACCAGCCATCGAGTCAGGAAAGATATCTTGAAGATTATATACAAATGGAACACCTTTCATTTTCTTTAGCAAGCCCCCCATAACACCTTGAATAGGGGGAGTCGAAGCTAGATAAACCACATCTATATCATGAGCAAGCAGGCCTCTATAAAGTTGCTTAATCCAACATAACACATAACGAAAAGCACGCATTACGGGTATTGTTCCTTCTGCATAAAGTGAAAACCTGTACAGTATCATCTTTCCTCCATACAGCTTCTCCACTCTATGTTTTTTTTTACAATACACCTTCCTCTCCTCTGCCGAAATCCCTCTACACGGAGTTGGAACAAATACTATCATATCCATACCAGCTTGTGCAAAAGCCTCATTCCTGTTGTCTGAGAGATATAGACTTGCAGCTTTCTCAGGATAATAATAAGCGGGTAATAGCAATAATCTCATATCTATTAAATTGATGTGTTTTCTGTATCCTTAATTTTTGAAATACCAGGATTGCCTATTGTGACAGAGTGTGCAGGTGCCGACCTAATAACATTCGTTCCAGCCCCAACGATACTATATGCCCCTATCACCACCCCATCTCTTACAGTTGAATGCAGCCCTACAAAACAGTTGTTTTGCACTTTTGCATGTCCTCCAAATGCCACACATGATGAAATGAATGAATATTTTTCAACAATATTTTCATGGCTCAAGGTGCATCCAACAGACAAAATAACTCCATCGCCAATTATGCAACCATGTCCAACGAAGACTTTATCGCACAGCAAAATATTCTCGCCCAATTCAGCAGTTTCAAAACATATAGCATTAGGTGATATATAGTTTGCCAAACTATACCCAGATTTTCTTACTTTCTCACATACAATCTCTCTATAGTAGTTGCATCTGACATAACCAATTGCAACAAAAATGACACAGTCTTCAACCCCATACAATTCTTTTACCTTTTCAAAAGTATAAATTGGCAGACCACAAAAAATCTCTCCTACATCATCCTTGTCATCTATAAAACCTACGATATCAAATAACTTATCGCGTCTGTTATAATAATAGATTTTTTCGCCAAGGGATCCAACCCCATAAACAAGTAGTTTTTTTGCCATTTTTATATAGTCTTCATATTAACTTCTAAAATCAGTTGCTCCGCAAGTTCAACTGCCTTTTGAGGAGTTTCTTCTGTCACAATAATATGGCCAGAACGACAAAGACTGCTCGTCACCTTTGGAATTTCATCACCCGGTTTAACATAAATGTCGCTCTCATATACATGCTCTTTTTTCAACACATCAACATTACTGATACTAACTAACTTGCCCGGTTTCGGACAGAAGTAACGGATACATACACTCTTAGGCTCTTCTTTGGGATTCAAGTCAGGCTCAACGCCTAATGCCACATTGATTGCAGCAGCCACCATATCTATGCCCGTACTTAGATGAGTCAGTTCCGTAGAGATAAAATCACCGCCCAGTCTGGCACCAATCTCCATCAGATATGCCTTACCATCCATAAGTTTTGCTTCCGCATGACATGCACAGTTGTTTACCCCCAAAGCCTTCACGCCTGCCACAGCTGCAGCTTTTAGAGTCTTTACCACTTCTGCCGAATAACACGAAGGCTGGTTATGCCCCAACTCCACAAAATGTGGAGCACCTGTTGTCTTCTTGTCTGTTACCGTCAGTACATTTACCTTGCCGTTCCAAACGATAATTTCTATTGAGAACTCAGGACCTTCAATAAACTGCTCCAACAGAACCGACTTGTCGCGACTCTCATTAAGAGCTATATCATAAGCCTTAACAAAATCTGCCTTGTCCATATCACGAGAGACCTTAGCAATACCTCTTGACCCAGAATTACGAGACGGCTTCAATATGCCATCAGTAGAAAAATCATTCTGTAAATGCTTCCAAGCATCCTCTGAATTCTCTGTTAAAATACTTTTTGGTGAAGGCGCACCTCCCATCTCAAAAGCCTCACGCATCAAATGCTTGTTCGTAGCTCGAATGGCCTGTTCACGAGTAATCCCCGACAGCCCCAATTCGTCATTGAGTCTGCCCATTACATTCATGCTCACTTCCGAACAGGGATGAATCACACCGTCTATCCGTTCCTCACGAGCCACCCTCAACACATCCTCTTCAGATGTAATATTCACCACAATGGCTTTATCTGCATACTTGAGTCCCACTGCTTCAGGGTCGCCATCTGCAGCTATGACATATATACCCATGTCTTTGGCTTTCTTTATCACCGGCACTTGAAGGATGCCTGCAGCCAATACTAATAGTCTTTTCATTTCTTGTATGATTGTTCTGTGTTTATATTTTCTCTAAATAATACCGATTTAATTGTTTTGAACACAATCTTTAAATCCATAATAAACGAGATGTTGTTTGCGTAATAAGCATCCCAATGAAATTTCTCTTCATTTGTAATGGAATTACGGAAATAAGCCTGAGCATATCCAGTTATACCTGGCTTTATCTTATAACTATCACGGTGATCTTGATTCATCATTTCAAGTCTCTTGGCTGGGTTGTATAGTTTTGGCCGTGGTCCCATAAAACTCATGTCACCAATCAGGACATTCAAAAACTGAGGGAACTCATCCAAACTCGTTTTACGCATAAATTTTCCCACAGGTGTTACACGAGGATCGTTATCGCTATTAAATGTTGAACCATCAGGATTTTTCAAATCTGGTGAATTAACATACATCGAACGAAGTTTAAACATTTTGAAAGGTTTATAATCCTTTCCTGCACGAGTGGCATTATAAAACACAGGCCCCTTATCTGTAAGAAAGATAATAGGAGCAAAAATTATTACTACTAACACTACAAAAGGCAGTGCACACAGTCCAATCAAAATATCGATTAGACGTTTAAAAAAATGTACATACATAAGATTATTTAGATAGTTATTATGGCATATAAAAACAGAATACAAACTCACATTGCCATACGGGAGTTAATATGCCGTTCTCAATTTTCTCAAATCCAAAATCCATGGAATAAAAGTATTAATAAATAATGTAACTATATATGCAATTGACATAGAGACGAGCCAAACACAAATCGCCCCAAACCAAGTTGGTTTTCCGATGATATGATTCATTGCCAAACCTATCACTATCGGCAAAGCCCCACTCATAAAGTAAAAACAAATGGAATTCCGACCAATATAAGTCAACAATTCAATCTTTGGTAAATACTTGCACACCTCTATAAGGAGAACAGAAGCAAAACATCCGGACATATAACCAGTCAAATTAACATCAAGCATAGAAACCAACACCCGCAAATCCTTGGCAAAAGAGGCAAATAAAGTAATGTATACAATAATCATCAGGACTATTATTAATTTATTCATATACTTTTTTATGGTGTCTTCATACTTCCAGTAAAGACCTCCTGCTGTCAAAAAAGGAATAGCATAAAGGCCATGCTTAAATTGCCATGGATCATAAGACAAGCCAAGTAAATTCATCTTTTTATCAACCATGAATATACCAATAACAAATATACAAAGAGAAGACACCCAATATACCCACATTGAGCGACATCGAGACAGGAGTATAACCAAAAGTATGATCTGAGCAACGACCAACGCACTCGTAAACCAATAAGTCCGTCCCCCAATAGTTTGCCAGATACAATCAATCATTTCAAAACCTTGACCTTTCAGTATATTCTTGGGGATAAACTCAATCATAGAAAACAATATTGATGGAATAACGATACGAAACAATATATTGTTAGCCATATTCTTACCCCCCCCTATCACATATTGTAATACTCCCTCTTCTATTATAGGAGAGCTTAATTGCTTGCGAAACAAAAGGTAACCACTTACAAAGAAAAAGGAATTTACATAAAAAGGATGGATAAAGTCATTAACTTTATCAAGCCAACATCCATAATACAATTGACTATGAACAAAGAATACTGCCATAATGGATATGGCCTTTGTTGCATCAATCCAATTAATAATCGTTTTCATCTTGTATATACCAAAAAGTTCCTAAACCCTGCTACCATTCTTGTAAGTAGGAATTTGAAATTATATGCAAACGGGTTTTTACTCCATACTCTTAAATATGCACACTCCAATTCTACAAGTTGCTTAAGTTCCTGCCAATTAGAATGTTTGGTCCTCATAGCAGAACCTTCTCGTATCCGCTGATAATAAACAGCCGTATCTGCCGCTAATCTCATTTCTGATATTTTAGGAGTCAATTGAAAGCAGAAAACTGAATCTTCACTTTTTTTTAGGGATACGGGGAACCGTGTATTACCAATTATATCTCTATGAATCATCTTTATAACTGGTGGCGATAGAAACTGGCGATAAGAATAAAGAGAGTAAGGCAAAGACTTACACCTATCAAAGGCCCTTGACATAAAACTCTCCCTCCGTTCTGATATATCATTTACAAATGCGTAAGAAGTTGAGCATCCAACACAAGACGGAGTACTTACAGATAACAAATCTGCGAGATATGTAGAAGAAACAATATCATCATCATCAATAAAAGCAAGATACTCACCACACGAACAATCTATACCAATGTTACGAGCATTTGACACACCCGGCTGGTCTGTTTGATACAAATAAATATCTATAGATGAACATAAATTGATATATTCCTTTATTTGAGTAGCATAAGGTTCTTTACATCCGTTAAGAATAATAACTATATCAAACAATTCCTTTGATAAAGTCTGCGTTTGTAAAGAATCAAGACACTCCCACAAATATTGCTTTGGCTTATATGTAGGAATAATTACAGATACTTTCTTTGTCATAATGCACAAGATACAAAGCTATTTTCTTCTAACCACTGTAAATACCGTGGTAACAATGCAGAAGTTTCATCTTGATGTAATTTGCAAAAATGAAATAAAACTATATCTCCTTTTTTTGTCTTTTTCAGTCTTTTCATAGATTTCTTATAATCAAAATCATCTAAATCCGAATCACCAGAAATAAGACTCCAATATACAATTCTGTACTTCAAAAAGAGTCGAATAAACTGTCCAAACTTCAACGCACCAAATGGGGGTCTAAATAGCCTTGTTTTTAAAAAGTTGTTAGCTAATTCTACATCCTTAATATAATCTCGACTATCTACCTGAAATCCATGAGAATGAGAATATGTGTGATTACCAATTACATGACCTTCATCCAATATCCGCTTTAATAAATATGGATGCTTTTCAGCACATGCTCCCACACAAAAAAAGGTAGCTTTTGCATTATATTTTTTCAACTCATTCAAAACGAACTCTGTTATTCCATCATCAGGACCATCATCAAAAGTGAGATAAACAACCCTTCTTTTTGTCCTAACTCGCATCAGTTCAAATAAATGTAATGCCTTATTAATATATAAATGTAAAGACATATGTATTATTTTAAATAACATGATAATGTGGGTAGAGTGCAAGATGGAGATCAATCCATTCTCTCATTTCTTTAATCTGCTGTTCGTACGATGGCACAACAAATGAAAAATCTGAGCGAGAACATCTCAAAGACTTGTCTAATTTGAGATTGTCGTTAGGATTGACTACAAGTTCAGAATTGCGGAAATACTTGTTGAAAAGCGAACATAAGTCATACTTACTAATAGATTTATTATTAACAAGATTGTAAATACCAGTCAAATTTTCCCTAAGAGATTCCTCCATTGCCTTTGCAAGGGTCAGCGTAGTGACCCCAGTCCAAATGGCTTCAGTATATCCATCTATTGAACCATTCTGTTTCATGAACCAATTGAAAAGGCCAATGCCGGTTTCCTTAATATCTGGTCCAATAATAGAGTTTCTGAATGTAAGGTCTTTTTCATTACTAAACTCGCCAATAGCTTTTGAACGGTCATAAAATGTAGTTCCATCAGGGAATGAATCTTCATAATAAGGTCCACTATTACCGGCAAAGACGCAATCGGTTGACATGTGGATAACACGAGTCTTTGTATTCCTTGTACACTCGACTAAATAGTGAGGGAGATACCCATTAAGAAATACAGCCATAGCTTTGTTTTTCTCTGCATTCTGATTGAGAAGACCAATACAATTGATAACAGCATCATACATACCTTCATCAAGGATTTTTTTTATAAGAAAGGTATCTGAGGCGTCTCCAACAATAGTTGTATCAAGGAGTTTTGAAGCCGAACGTGCAAAACCAACAACTTCATGACCACGTTCTTTAAAATATAGTGAAATTAAATGTCCTGCCATGCCGTTACAGCCAAGCACTAAGATTTTCATATCATATTTGTTTATTGGTTAAAGATTTAAAGAGTATGGTAGTATTGCCATATCATTACAATACTATTATCTATCAACAATATTACTCAGATCGAATTTCTTTAGATTTCGCACGTGGCTGAAGGCCAAGGTCCTCTCTGATAAAAGTGAGTTTGTGAAGAAGTGCCTTCATACCTTCAACATCAAGACGAGCTGTATTGTGGCTATGATACTCTTCCATCTTATCAATTTCGGGATTTCCGACCTCTACCTTATCATAGTTGAGGTCACGACCATCACAGGGAATACGATAATAATCGCCACAATCAATAGCACGAGCCATCTCTTCACGAGTAACCAATGTTTCATAGAGTTTTTCACCATGACGAGTACCTATAACCTTAACTTCTGTTTCAAGGAACTTTGGGTCTATCTCTGCATAAGTCTGCTTAAGGGCCTCTGCAAGGACATCAAGAGTAGCAGCAGGAGCCTTCTGTACAAAAAGATCTCCATTTTCACCATGCTCGAATGCATAAACCACGAGGTCAACAGCATCATTGAGAGTCATCATAAAGCGGGTCATATTGGGATCTGTAACTGTAATTGGTTTCCCATCCATCATTTGCTCAACCCAAAGTGGAATGACAGAACCACGAGAAGCCATAACGTTTCCATAACGAGTACAGCAGATAGTGGTTTGTGCATTAGGGCCGAGCTGTCGTCCTTTGGCAGTAGCAACTTTTTCCATCATTGCCTTGGAGATACCCATAGCATTGATAGGATAGGCTGCCTTATCAGTTGAGAGAACTACAACATTTTTTACTCCATGTTCGATGGCGGATTCTAACACATTATTAGTACCATATACGTTTGTCTCAACTGCCTGCATAGGGAAAAACTCGCAAGACGGAACTTGCTTGAGTGCCGCCGCTGAAAAGATGTAATCCACACCGCCACGCATTACGATATCCACACTTTTACGATCGCGAACATCGCCAATATAGAATTTTACTTTACTCGCAACAGTAGTAGGATAAGTCCCCTGAAGATGGTGGCGCATATCATCCTGTTTTTTTTCATCACGCGAGAAAATGCGAATCTCCTTAATATCACTCTCAAGAAAACGCTTAAGTACCATATTACCAAATGAACCGGTACCACCTGTAATTAACAGGGTTTTGTCTTTAAAGATAGACATAATTGCTAATAATTATTGAATTTTAAGTTTATCGAATGAAAAATCTTTGATTTGTTGTACAAGGTAAATTTCAGCATCTGCAAGAGAAGACAGCCCTCCTTTTGTAATGTAAACCCCATTTATTTTGCCATTTAATCTCGCAAGAATCTTATGATAGAAAAACTTGAATCCTTCTTTTACAAAATATGATACAAATGACAATAGAAAAAATAACTTATTATCGGCATATTTGTATGCAACATCAAAGTATGCTTTATGAACAACGACTAACCTTGACAACATTTTGTTCTTATTGAAGTATTTAATATAGTCCTCTCGTCCCATATATTTTAATGCATTCAATGCGCCATCTGGCCAAATGATTTCACTGGCCCACATTGGAGGAAACCCTGGAATCCAATTACGCCTATCACTTTCGGTAATAAATGTAACTTCAGAAAGCGTGAGCACACGCCCCATAACCCCTCCTCCAACATATTTTGACATACCAGGAATTGTTACAGGAATATTCAGACATGCAAATTTTTTAACAATAAAACTTAAAGCCACCGCACTAGAAATATCGGGAGTTGGACCAGGGAAAAGCGTACCTCCTTTTTTATAAACCTCTTCCAATGCAGTCTTCTTAACTATTGCATGATATAATCTGACGAAGCCATAAAAAGAAGTTACCCCTTGAGACAACACCTTCTGTAGTTCCAACTTGGGGGATTTAATACTATATGTAGGAGATATTTTCCCATGATATATGCTACCATGAGATTCACCAAGATGCTCATTCCATAGGTACTGCATATATAATGGACTAACAGCATCTATCTCATTAGTTCTCATCCACTCTGCACAATCTGCAATGGTTCGGCAAACACCGTCATCATCGCCCATAAAACAAACATACTCTCCAGAGCTATTAAAAACTCCTTTTTCAGCGTTTCCTCCCATAGAGAGTTTGTCAGAGGAATAAAGGTATTTAGTGCTAATTAACTTCTTTCCTAATAAAAAATTCAATATTTCACGATTATCATCAGAATTATCTTGAATCAACAATTCTATGCGATCATCATTAAATCCTTCTACCAGATTTATGAACTGCTTTAAATATTTATATCTATTTTTCGTTGGAACGACAATAGAAATCAAAGGTTGTTTACACATATCTCAATTCTAACTTTTTAACTATTAAATAAACTACATAAGTCATAACCCAAGCAAGAGCCCGTCCAGAACCGAAACAAAATACCCCGTCAAGTAATGTGGCCATATAAAAAGCAATCATAATGGTGTCTGAAAGAAATATGTTTTTTTTACTAAACCACTTGCGAATAAACAGCACCGCCAATAATGCTACTATTATAGTTCCCACTGGTCCCCAATCTATGAAAACGCCGCCTACAAAAGTGTAGAAAGCCGTACCATGAGTTGCGCCTGCACTTTCTAAATTATAATAACTATTTCCGCCAAACAAATCAATAAACCAACTAAAGAAACGTTTTCCCCAAGCATAGTCATGAAGAGTATTAAAAACTCCATCATTAAAATAAATCATAGAATGACCAAAATACATGAAAAGAGAATTACCTGCATCCTGATCGCCAAAACGCGAAATCGTAACAGCAATAGAATATGCAAGAAATCCCAATAGAAGAAGTAACGATAATGAATAAATGAATCGTTTTCGCTTAGCTGGTATTCTATTTTTAAATATCATGTAAACTACACCTAATTTCACAGCTAAATGCATTATCATACCCCTAGAAGCCTCAACCGTAGCAGCCATAAAGCCTGGTCCTATAATAACCATAAATAACAAAATAGTATATATCTTTCTTATCTTTTTTCGGGTTAACTGATAAAACGCATATACCATGGCAAATGGGGATAAATAAGAATTTAAATTCTTAACAATTCTTTCAGATTGGCTTGAATAATACTCTATTCCCTCAGCTCCTTCATCCAATTGATTTCGTAACGCTCCCCATTCTCCTGATTGAATTAGTTCAACAGTATGTTGAAATGACATCGTAATATTAATCGCTCCAATGATAATGAAGAAAACTCCTAGAACATATATCGCCTTATTGTCTCCTATAACTATATTTCTTTGTTCTATATCAAAGCCTCTAACAGGAGAGAAGAAGATACATAAAACCCCGAAAAGATACAAAAATGGAAACAGCTGAATATCATGACGTATATTAGGATTCTGACTATAATACAACAAGCATAGAACCGCTGTTATACTATAAACTATCATAACCAACATATACATATCAAACTTATATCGTTGTTTCCAATATGCAACAGTTGTAATGCAATATAATACTGCATTTATGAAAAGATATATCATAAATAACAAAATATTATGGTCGGCAAAGAATCCATTTACCAATCTCATGTACACACATTACCCTATTATATCTATTACCAAAATGTTTGTACAAAAGATAGTGAATCATGGCTTGATTAAAATGACCATTAATTCTATTAATCACTTTCTTCTTTATAGCTATAAACGATTTTAACAAATCTGGATAATATGGTGATATTGTGTTGATAAACTCATCAATTGTTTCGGAATTATTAGTTTGGAGCAACCTTTCAAAATGCAATTGCACAAAACGAGAAAAACTTCTAAGCAAAAACTGTTTGTCTTCTCTCGCACTTATCGCCTTGAATACTTTATTAAATAGATATATTGTTGATGTACACTTATCTCTACTAATAAAGTTAGAACACATATTATTACTGTTTTCATTATTTTTTACAAACTTCCTATAAAAATAGTCATAGTCTGTAAGTTCGCTGAATTTATGCCTTAAACCAGAAAGAATACAAGGCACTATATAACTAAAATCAGTATATATTTTTACATTTTCGTCCCACAGCAAGTTTTTAATTGATTCTCTGCGATATATATTACACCAAACAGAAAAAGGATAATTAGTAGACAAAAAATAAAAAAGCAACTCTTTATCACCTAAACTAACTCCATAATCAGCCTTTCCATCCCACAAAGGTAAAGCCTCACCATCATTGAAGCACTTCGCAGGAAATGACGCATAGTCACAATCCGGATTCTCATCCATGAATTGTACTCGTTTTTCAAAACACGTATCCGAAATAAGGTCATCCGCATCAAAATGAATGACATATTCTCCAGAGGAATGTTCAAATCCGATATTACGACATACCACAGATCCTTTGGGTTCGCGATTACGAACTATTAACTTTATACGATTATCCTTTTCTGCATAATCCCTTACAATTTGAGGAGTAACTTCATCTGTTGACTGATCATCTACAACTATCAATTCCCAATCTTTAAAGGTTTGTTTTAGACAACAATCCATCATTTCTTTCAGATAAATTCCATTATTGAAACAAGGTATTATAACTGATAATTTTGCCATATTCGATATTTGTTATGTTTATATATTAATAAAACCGCCTATTTTTTCATTCCACTCGTCAGGAACTAATTCGCCTAATCCAGCAGCAGGATAAAAAGTGAGTTCTCCAAAATATATTTTGCCTTTAATGTTATACAAGTCCACTCGCAAGAACTTAAAGCCATCGGAAAGCTGTTCAGCTAGAGAAATCATCTCGTTAAGATTCTCTGGCATTATTTCAATATGATTCGGATCTGGTTCGAGCCCTTTTTCTCCGAATGGCAACAACTCGCCTTCTGGAGAATAGTAGTTAGCATGATGCTCCACAAAACGCCCAAAATCAATCTTGAAACATTTCACCTTACCGTTAAAGCAAAAAAACTTATAATCTTTCAATTCACCTGAAGGGCTTGCTAAAAAAGACTCCGCTATAATCCGTTTAGAAACATTCTTATAAGGCCATTCGCGAAAAGTTTTATACAAGTCACTGCTCAAAGACTTATGTAATTGCTTACATACTGCCTTTATATCAAGTTTTGTTTTATCTTTACAAACAATAACACCATTACCTCCACCGCCATGAGTTGTTTTGAGGACAAACTGATTAGGCAGTTCCTCCCATTCAATATCTTCAGGAGCATCCCAAACGCCTAACGTTGGTATGATATATTCATTACCTATTTTGTCTACCACATATTTCTTTACTTCATACTTATCTACCATTCTTGCATATTCGGGCTTTCTATCATATAACTTTAGCCACTGCAACTTTTCACAAAAAGTTTTTGGATTCTTCAAATCAAGTGAATACCCAAATCTAAGCATAAAAAGAGCTTTCAAATACTGTTTATCAGACAAGCAAAAGGCAAACTTCAAAAGTAGTTTAGCCAAATATTTTTTGGGCTGTAATGCGATTCTTACTATTATATTATTCATAAGATATTGAATAGTACAAGTAGTAAGGACCAATCATTACTACTTGCGTGTTTTTATTTTTCTGGCAGGAATTCCTACATAGACTCCATATTCTTCAGTACTATGTGTTACTACTGCGTTAGCACCTATTATACAGCCTCTCTTTATAGTAACTCCATCTAAAACTTTAACTCCAGTACCTAACCAAACATCGTCTTCTATAACAATTCCTTGCTTGGAAAGACCTTGCTTAAAAATAAATTCATTAGGATTATCATAACGATGATTTGATGGAACAATTGTACAATGGGCGGCAATACGAACTCCATTGCCTATTTTTACCCCCCCCTGACCGTAAATTATTGTATATGGATTAATCGTTGAATAATTACCTATTTTTATATCACCTCCATGAGTGAGCATTATCGCACCAGATGAAATATAACAATCTTTACCTATAATGATTGTACCTCCATACTGAGAGCGCAACATTACATTTGGTTCTACAATTGTTCGTTTATCTATAAAAACCGAGGGTACGAACAGATTTATCAGCACTCGCTTGAAAGATACAAACAGAGAAAACACTTTTATTAAACATCTATTATAGAAATTCATATTCTTTGAATTTTTGATTTAACTATACGAGTAACAAACTCTCTTTCATTCGCAGAAAACCCTAATACAAATACTATAACACATATCAGGATGACAATACATAGTACTTCTATGATGAAGCTAAAGAAAGATTCTGAAAAAAGGGTATTCAAATAATATGAAAAGCCAAGTGCTAGGATTGTAACAGGAATTGCCCTTATAGTAATCATCATCAAATAACTCTTCATCGGAAAACCGAGGAAAGTTTTAATATACAAAACTCTAATTATTGCCGCAATTAAGTTAATAATAACCCTTGCAACAAAGACAAGAACAGGAGAATAACCCAATAATAGTAAAAACCATGCTATAGGAAGATTTAATATGACCAAAGAACTTGACCAAAGACTATACACTTTTATTTTTCCGGTAGCAGTGATTGACATCCAAAGAGGTGCTTGTATTGCATCTATAAGACTATATATCAACATCCATTGACAGAACTGCACAGTATAATCTGGAACATCCTTAAGCCACAACCCTAATACATAGTCAGCTTTAAGTGTAAAGGGTATAAAAATAATCAACAATAAGAAATAGGATATTATTGATGCTCTATTTACAAGAGCTATCTGATTTTCCTTCTCTCCTGCTGCATATAATTTAACTATCTGAGGTTGAAATGCAAGTTGAAAATTAGAAACAAAAGAGTAAATAACAGAGGATACTTGATTGGCAATACCATAAGCAGCATTTACAGAGACTCCGCAGAATATATTTATTAATATATTACTACCACTCTGAGATACCAAAGTAGAACCAGCACCCAACATAGACCACCCTGAAAAACTGAACAGTTTCTTAAAGAGAGAAGAATCCCAAAATGCGATATATCTACAATCTGCGAATTTTTTTATACAATATATATATGATACCAACAAGCAAAGAACTGAAATCAAGCACTTCAATCCTGCAAACAAGATCAATTTGTCTAATCCTAAATTAAGCAAAAGGATAAATACAATTGCAAGATTAAGCAATACTTCAACTATGCTTATATAGGCATAAAAAGACATTCTTTCAAAAGATATTATACTCGCATTATATGGAACACGCACAATATTGAAAATGAATGTAAATACACTAAATTGATATACCCAATGAGCGGCAAACATCCTATCTTCAGGAATATTCATCTGAGTGCACATGAGCCACAACCCTACAGTTTCCAATACTAAAAATATGACTGCAGCCATGATTGCGTGGCAATTTATACTCATACTGGATGTTCTTTGAAACATCTCGCAATCATTTCGCCCTATTTCATAAGAAAGAAAACGTTGGGTAGCTCCATTCATTGCATGATTCAAGAAAGAGAACAGAACTACGATTCCCCCTATCACATTATAGATACCGTAATCTTCTGCACCAAGAACATCCAACACGACTCGTACTGTGTACAATGACACTATAGTCGTTATCAACATTCGAAGGTAAAGATATAAAGTATTTTTAGCTATACGCTTGTTGTTTGATTCCATTCCTAACATTGGCTGTTAATTTCTTCTTTGAATTCTGCTTGAAAGTAACAGGTAAATAGCTATTGTCAATTGCTTTTTCAATAAGCCTAATTGTGTGAAATTGTAGAAATCTATTAGAATATCTATTAAGAATCCTTATCCAGAATCTCATTCCTTACTAATTAATGAAAAAGATATGTATAAAATCACTGTCAAAAGGCACAAAAGGCTCGTCAAATTGGATTATAGATAATAGTCTGGCTCTAATGTTCAAGCAAACATGTTCAAATAATACTACTATTTTTTATAGCTAACACTTCAACTATCCGGCGGCATGCCTGTCCGTCGCCATAAGGATTGACTGCCTGCGACATCTTGGCGTATGCCTCGACATCATCAAGAAGAGTGCTAACCTCGTTCATAATCTTGTTATAGTCGGTACCAACAAGGTGTACGGTACCTGACTTGAGAGCCTCAGGACGCTCGGTGGTATCACGCATTACGAGTACGGGCTTGCCAAGACCTGGGGCTTCTTCCTGAATGCCACCTGAATCGGTGAGAACGATAGTCGCCTTAGACATAAGATGAACAAACTCCAGATACTGCAATGGTTCAATGAAGAAGAAATTGGGACGAGTCAAGTCCTTACCAAATACTTCATGAATAGGCTTGCGCACATTGGGATTAAGGTGCATAGGATAGACGAAATCAACACCAGGATACTTCTCCGAGAGGTCCTTCATGGCAGTTACCATACGGATAAAGCCATCACCAAAATTCTCACGGCGATGTCCGGTAATCAGCACCAACTTCTTGCCGGTGTCAAGACGAGCGACATCATAACCTGCCTGAAGAAGAATCTCGTCCTGCTCCTTGGAAAGTGCTGCATCATTGTTGAGCTTATCAACAACCATATGCAATGCATCTATTACAGTATTACCCGTAACATAAACCTTACCATGAGCCTTCTCTTCGAGCAGATTCTTTTCAGACAATGGTGTCGGAGCAAAGTTATACTCGGCAATACGCCCTGTTATCTGACGATTCATCTCTTCGGGCCAGGGGCTATAAATATTATGGGTGCGCAGTCCTGCCTCTACGTGACCGACAGGAATCTGCTGATAGAAAGCTGCAAGGGCAGATGCTGTTGACGTAGTAGTATCGCCATGCACCAGCACGACATCAGGCTTGCATTCCTTAAATACATCACGCATACCAGTAAGAACACGAGCTGTCACGTCATACAAGTCCTGTCCTTGTTTCATGATATTCAAATCATAGTCAGGTTTCACATCAAAGATAGTTAGCACTTGGTCAAGCATTTCACGATGCTGCCCTGTCACACACACTACGGTTTTAAAGTCTTCCGTATGTTTCTGGAACTCCTTAACCAATGGGCACATCTTTATTGCCTCTGGACGAGTTCCAAAAACGAGCATTATTGTTTTCATAATTATCTGTTATTATTAATTGTTACTACTGGTGTTTAGTTCAAAATAATAGACTTTACTTTTCTTATCTTGTTAGTGCTCAATTTAGGGCATCCCCCTTTGTATAGGCACTTTTGTGAGTGCATATATATTGAGAGGTTAAAAATTTTACTTGTTTATTGACGATTACATACATTTTACACACAAGTGATTTCTTTCTAATTTAAGCCCTAATTGAGTGCTTACTCATATCTATTAGAATTTGTAAATCTTACTGATTACTTGAATATAGGGGTAATATTATAATATAAAGTTGTCTCACAAGAACATCCTGAGGCATCTAGATATTTCCAATCCTCTTTGCCATCACAGTATTTTTTGCCCTCAACAACTTTATGAGTTCTTATTGCCTCTAAGATTTCGTCAGTTAGGAAGAAACCACTACCTGTACAATCTCGATTGAGACATTTATGATACCAAAACAACTTATCGTTTGGATTCAATACAGTATTGCCAACCAATGGCTTAGTTTGGCTAACTCCTGTGTTAAAATTTAGTTTATAATGTATTTCGACTTTAAGTACAGCACTATCAAATTCGCTTATTTTTCGAGCAGAACGCCTATATATATCATAGGTTCTGTTTCTTGCTTCTATTATCTTGTACTTATTCATAATTACTTGATGATTTAATTTTCAAACGTTTATACAACTACACAAAATCTAATGATTGAGTTTGACTGCTATATTAAATCTTTGACTTTATCCAAACAAGAATCCTTATTCATATTTAACTACACCACAAAGTATAGCCAGTTACCACCTAAATCAAACCAATTATATCCTTCTTGACTATTAGGACACAAAAAACCTACATATTCAAGAGCCATCGTATATATGGAAAAAACTTTATTCTCCCCCACTAATAGAAAGGATAAATTATTTGCTTCATCATATCCTAACATTACATTCTGTATTTCTGATTTAATCAAATAGAAATCACATGTAAAGCCTGCTGTACTGATGACATATAATCCGCAAAATGTTGGATTAAAAGGGCTTGCATTTATATTTTTTAAAGGGTTTATTTCCCAATTGAGCAAAGGATTGATCTTCCAATTACGAGCAGGGTTAATCTGCCAATTACGCAAGGGATTTATCTTCCAATTACGAGCAGGATTAATCTGCCAATTACGCAAAGGATTGATCTGCCAATTACGAGCAGGGTTTATCTGCCAATTACGCAAGGGATTGATCTTCCAATTACGAGCAGGATTAATCTGCCAATTAACACTGGGATTACGAAAATCTTTTCGAATAGATATAGACATGACTACAATTCGGTAAAAATAGCAATAGGGTCAATTATACATTCGTTTGAAGAACGTCCGTTGAATTGCATTTCAAGATTGGCAATCATTTCATGCATACCTTGTGTCGCAGTTTTCATATCTGCACCTTCGGTAATAGGCATCTTTGGCTTAGGATTGCCAACTTGAGTGATGACACCAATAACAGTAAATTCTTTTTCTGTTATTCGCGAATACTTTGAGATTAACACATTCTCATTCTCTTTCAGACATTGTAGATTTATCACTGCAGAGAATAATAATGGTGAATTTTCTAATATGATTCGAGCCTCAAATCCGTCTTGATAACCGAATCTCATAACTGTAGATAGGTTCTTGACGTATTTCTCATCCAACACAAGACCTGCATTCTTCAAAATTTCTTCAATCTGCTTTTCACCATATTGTTGTTGTCTGTGACGCTTTTCCCTATCTCTTGTTTCGTTAGCATTTTGTTTCAGCTCTTCTATTTGCTTATAGAAAGCTTCCCCTTGCAACCTTCCTAAGGCACGACCTATATTATTGAAATTATCAATTATATATTGCATACGTGAATAATCACAAAAAATTATTTTACCACGTATTCTAACAAAACCTTTATCTTGCAAATTAGAAATATTATCATTACATTTTACGTCATATAGAATTCCACGGTTTTCCAATTCCTTCTCAAAGAGATTAAATGCGAAGTCATGAAGGTTACGCATTTCTGATTTACTTCTTGATTGGAACATCATGTCAGCCATAAAACGACCAGAAAGGAAATTTCCTTTTTGGCTATTTACATCGTTTTGACCTTCAGTTTCCTCTTGCAATATGTACTGAGTCATGCCCTCAAACAATTGCGAAGAGATAGAATACATCTTGTCTTCGTCGAGGTATATGAACGACTTTATCTTGCTGCTTTCTTTATTTTCCATTTGCAAATCTCTTTTGTCTTGATTCTTTACTGCTAAGATAGTTCTGAATATTCTTTTTCCGATATCTCACTATCGAAATAATTATATTAATTACTGCAATTACAAAGAAAAGCAAAACAGTAATTAGGTATATTAAACTAATATTATTCATCTGAATGGGTGTTAAGTTTAATGATCAACTTATAACTAAGTCCAAATGACAATATACAGAGTAACACAGAAGTTGTATTCAGTGTAAAAGTATTCAATATTTTTGTATCAGAATTTTCCTGCACATAGAGAAATCCTAAATTGATGCTTAAGAATATCAAGCTCATGATTGACCAAAAGTTATTTTTCAATTTGTATATTGAATCCATATCACCTTCTTTCACATTCTCCATCTCATTTATGCAAGATAGATTTAGCGTTAATCCGAAAAACACAAAATCTATTGGTGAGAAGAACATATCAATTGATATGTTTGCCATAAATAAAGCTGTGATAGCTCGTATAATAATAGGGAGAGCTCCAACTATGGCTGTATAATATATCCAAACCTGTTTTTTCATTTTCACACGTTAATACTCAATTTAGGGCATAGCCCTTTGTACTGGCACTTTTGCAAGTGCCTATATATTGAACTTTATCACTTATTTAATCCTGTACGCTTCAACTTTGCTTCCAAATATGCTGCCTTGCGTTCTGCAGCTTTACGTTTCTTGGTTTCTTCCTGTATAGATGTTTTTAAAGACTCTACACGAGAAAGCATTTCATCAAGTTTGGATAAACGTTCTGCATCCTTTTTACGCTGCTCAAGGAAATCCTGCAAAACAAGATTCATTGCACGCTTCTCCAAATCCAACTCACGAAGACGCTCGACAAGAGTGTTGATTTGTTGTTGTCGTTCTTCAGATGCCATAAGATTAACAGAATTTATTGGTTGTATTTTAGAGTTGCCCTTACAGGGCGCATTGCATGTAAATACCTTATACACCGGGCAATGCCTATGAGAATTAGGAATTATGAGTTATGAGTTTTGAGTTATTCTTGGCTAACGCCTGCGATTGTGAGTTGGGCAATTATGAACAAGAATTAATTGTTGTAATATCGAGCGTACCATTCAGCAAAGCGTCTCAATCCTTCTCTCAGACTTGTGTTTGGCTTGAATCCGAAGTCTTGCTCCAATGGGATTGTGTCTGCATAGGTTACTGGCACATCACCTGGCTGCATAGGTACAAGTTCCTTGTGAGCTTCAAAATCATAATCCTTAGGAAGAACTCCTGCACGCACCAGCTCTTCCTGCAGGATGGTTACGAAGTCAAGGAGGTTTTCAGGGGAGTTGTTGCCGATGTTGTACACCTTGTAAGGGGGGATGGGGAGTCCATCCTCGCCGTTCTGCTTCTCAGGGGCGTGCTGCATGATGCGCACCACTCCCTCCACGATGTCGTCTACATAGGTAAAGTCGCGCTTGCAGTTGCCGTAGTTGAAGATTTTGATGGTCTCGCCTTTCACCAGTTTGTTGGTGAAGCCGAAGTAAGCCATGTCGGGACGGCCGGCGGGGCCATAGACGGTGAAGAAGCGGAGGCCGGTCGAGGGGATGTTGTAGAGCTTCGAGTAGGCATGGGCCATCAGCTCGTTGCTCTTCTTCGTGGCGGCGTAGAGGCTTACGGGGTTGTCCACCTTGTCGTCTGTCGAATACGGCACCTTCTTGTTGCTGCCATAGACCGATGATGACGAGGCATAGACCAGATGCTCCACTTCATGGTGGCGGCACGCCTCGAGGATGTTGTAGAAACCGATGAGGTTGCTCTGGATATAGGCGTCGGGGTTGGTGATGCTGTAGCGCACGCCTGCCTGGGCGGCGAGGTTAACCACTACTGCTATCTTGTGTTCGGTGAAGATTGCCTCCACGGCTGCCTTGTCGGCTATTGAGGCGTGGACGAAGGTCCAGTCGCGCTGCAGCGACTCTATATCCTTCAGGCGTTCATACTTGATGTTGACATCGTAGTAATCAGTAATTGAGTCAATACCGATTACTTTAATGTCCTTCACATCGTGAAAAAGGCGCTTTACAAGGTTGCTGCCGATAAAGCCGGCGGCGCCTGTGACGAGGACGGTCTTGCCCTCGAGGGTTACGTTGTATTCTACCATTGCTGTTTACTTGACGATTCCGAGATATTGTTGTTGTACTTCCTCATAGCTCTGCAGGTTGCCGATGTCATAGCGGCGGCCGGGCATCTCCATGGCGTGGACGGCGGTATGGCGGCAGAGCCAGGCGATGAAGCTGCCGGGGGCGTCGGTACCGCAGCCGTCGGCGATGGCTGCGGGGATGCGGGCGGCATCTTCAGCGGTGTAGTAGTAGAAGGGAGGGCACACCCAGTGGCTCTTGGGCCGCGCGGGTTTCTCTTCCATGGACACGATGCGGTCGCTGTCGTCGATTTCGAGCACGCCGCACTTGTGTAGGCGTTCCTCGTTGGGTTCATGGAAGCGCATCACGCAGCTGGTACGCTTGGCGTCGGCATAGCGCACGAAATGCTGCAGACTGAAGTCGAGCACGTTGTCGCCGGCGATGACGAGCATATCGCCCGTGAGGCCGAGGCTGTCCACGGCAAACCGAATGTCGCACACGGCGCCGAGGCGGGTCTCGTTGGTCGACGTGCCGTCATCGACCACGGTGATCTTCTGGCGTTTGCCGGCAGCCCACTCCTGGAAGTGGCGGGCAAACTTGTGGTTGCTGATTACGATGTATTCGTCGACAAGGCCGGCGCCGTCGATGTCGTCGACGAGCCAGTCCAGGATGGTCTTGTCCTGCACCTTGAGGAGGGGCTTGGGGAAGTTTTCGGTCAGGGGATAGAGCCGCGTGGCATAGCCTGCCGCAAGAATAAGACACTTCATTGCTGTTTTCTTTAGAGGATTAGGCCGTCGGCACTGTGGCAGACGACGTACTGGTATTTGCCCTTGAGCTGGGGGAAGGCACGCAGGTACTGTTCTTCCACCTGGCGCCCGATGCTCTCGCTGTAGGCGGGGTCGATGAGGGCCATGCAGCATCCCTTGAAACCGGCGCCGGAGAAGCGGCCGCCGTAGATGCCGTCGGTATGGGTCATGATGTCGTAGAGGGTCTTCAGCTCGGGTGAGCCGGTCTCGTAGTTGTAGATGCTCGAATGGCCGCTCTCGAAGCTCAGGCGGCCGAAGGTGTCGAGGTCGCCGCGACGCCAGGCTTCGGCGCCCTGCTCCACGCGCGCGAACTCGGTGTACCAGTGTTCGGCTCGCTTGGCCCAGTTCTCGGGCAGGCGGTGGCGGTACTCGCGGAACACTTCGACGGGGACCTCACGTAGGTGCGTATCGCCAAACTTGCCGTACTCCATGCCGGCGAAGGCCTTGAGGGCGTAGGCGGCGCTGCGGCACTCGTCCACGCGCATGTTGAACTTGCTGCCGGCGAGGGTGCGCTCCACACCGCTGAAGAAGATGGCGATGGCATAGGGTTTCATCGCGGGATGGGTGGGGATGAGTTCATAATGGTCGTCGAGGGTGTCGAGGTAGAGCAGATGGTCCTTGCGCGAGAACAGCTCGCAGCTCTGGTCGAGCTTGCCGGAGCTTACGCCCACATAGCGGTTCTCCACAGCCACGGCCATCTCGATCATCTCGAGGTCGGTGAGCCTGATGCCGTTCACGCGGCAGAGGGCGCTGAGGTAGACGAGCGTCACGGCTGCCGATGACGACAGCCCGCCGATGGGAAGGGTGCCCTGGATGACGCCGCAGAGGCCGACGCTGAGCGGATGGCGCATGCCCAGCTCGAGGGTGGCGCCGCGCAGGTAGTCGGCCCAGTCGTTCTGCCGCACCTCGGGCACGCTGTGGATGTGCCACTGGGCGCGCTTGTCAAACTGGAGCGAGCAGAGCTCGATGACGCCGTTGTGCTTGGGTTTGTAGGCGAGATGGATGCCGCGGTCGATGGCCAGGCCGGTAATCTTGCCCAACTGGTGGTCGCTGTGGGCGCCGATGGGGCACACGCGGTAAGGACAGAAGGCCATGCCTTCGGGATCCTTATGGTAGAGTTCTGAGAACTTCTCTTCGCATTGTAGCATAGTCGTTGCGGGGGTTATGGGGTCAGTCGCGGCCGAAGATGTCGCGGGTGTATACCTTGTCTGTCACATCGTCAAGGCTCTCGTCGTAGCGGTTGGCGATGATGGCTTTGGAGCGGCGCTTGAACTCGTCGAGGCTGTTGACGACCTGACTGCCGAAGAAGCTGGTGCCGTCTTCGAGCGTGGGTTCGTAGATGATGACCTCGGCGCCCTTGGCCTTGATGCGCTTCATGATGCCCTGGATGGCTGACTGCCGGAAGTTGTCGGAGTTGGACTTCATCGTGAGGCGGTAGACGCCGATGACGCACTCGTGCTCCTTGGTGGCGTCCCACACGGCGTTCTCGTTGTAGTAGCCGGCCTTGCGCAGCACGGCGTCGGCGATGTAGTCCTTGCGGGTGCGGTTGGACTCCACGATGGCGGTCATCATGTTCTGCGGCACGTCCTGGTAGTTGGCCAGCAGCTGCTTGGTGTCCTTGGGCAGGCAGTAGCCGCCGTAGCCGAAGGAGGGGTTGTTGTAGTGGCTGCCGATGCGGGGATCAAGACCTACGCCCTCAATGATGGCACGAGAGTCGAGACCTTTGACCTCGGCATAGGTGTCGAGTTCGTTGAAGTAGCTCACGCGTAGGGCGAGGTAGGTGTTGGCGAAGAGCTTCACGGCCTCGGCCTCCTTCATGCCCATGAAGAGGGTGTCCACATCGGGCTTGAGCGCGCCTTCCTGGAGGAGGGCGGCGAAGGTGCGGGCGGCATCCTTGAGCATCTCCACATCGGTGACTGACTCGATGGCGCGGTTCTCATCGGCAAAGTCGGGATGCGACATGATCTTGGGGTAGCCCACGATGATGCGGCTGGGATAGAGGTTGTCGTAGAGGGCCTTGCTTTCGCGGAGGAACTCGGGCGAGAAGAGCAGGTTCAGCTTCTTCACACCGCGCTGGGCGTACTTCAGGTAGAGGCTGCGGGTATAGCCTACGGGGATGGTGGACTTGATGACCATGACGGCATCGGGATTGACCTCCAGCACCAGGTCGATGACTTCCTCGACATGGCTGGTGTCAAAATAGTTCTTTACGGGGTCGTAGTTGGTCGGGGCGGCGATGACCACGAAGTCGGCGTCGGCATAGGCCCGGCGACCGTCGAGGGTGGCGGTGAGCTGCAGCGGCTTCTCGGCCAGGTAGCGCTCGATATAGTCATCCTGGATGGGTGAGATACGGTTGTTGATCTTCTCCACCTTCTCGGGAATCACGTCAACAGCCGTGACACGGTGGTGCTGAGAAAGTAGTGTAGCAATACTCAGACCGACGTAGCCGGTACCGGCAACGGCGACACGTATGTCTGCAAAATTACGCATATAATAAATTGAGATAAAAGTTGTGCTGAAAGGGGATGGGCTGGCCAAGGCTGTAGCGAGGGTGGCAGTAGCTGTTCTAATGGTTGTCGTCGGTCACCGTGATGACCGTCTTTGTTTACACCTTATTATATATATAGACAGGGGTTGGGTGAGTTCAGCCTTCCACTACCTCAAAATCTTCGTTGTGGACACCGCGGATGGCTACGGCGTAGCCGGCAAACTCCATGACGAGTTGGCGGTCGCGGTCGATGCGTACGATGTAGCCCTCCAATCCCTTGAAGAGACCGGTGAGGACACGCAGCTTGACGTGGTCCTTGGCAAACTTGACAAAGGGGTCGCGCAGGAAGGTCACATTGTCGGGATGACCGGTAATGGCCTGCATGAAGGGTTGCATCATGCGATGGGAGATAACCGCAGGATGTCCTGTGCTACAGTTCTTAATGAGATGAGTTTGAGGATGATAGGTGCTGAGAAACTGCTGCAGTTCAGGGGTGTAGCCCTGCAGGAATACCAGACCATTGATAGTAGGCAAGAGTTTTTTGACGACTCCCTTGCCGTTGGCTTTCGGTTTGTATTTGTATGAATAGTGGACAAAACACTCGTGCCGCGCCTCGGGGTGGGCGGCATTGTAGGCGTCGACCTGACGCTTGAAGAGTTCGACCTGTTTGTTATGGATATGGACATATCCCCAAGGAGCTTCTGACAATGACGCAGAAGCCATGCTGAGGGAGTCGCAAGATGATACATTTTCTATTCCCGACCCCGATGACAACTCGGCTTCGGTAACGTGGATGCCCTTTGGAAAACAGGAGATTACACCACTGTTTTCGTCGGCTATAGAAAGAGTGATAGAGCAATCCTGCGTCATTTCCTCGTTCTATTTTATGTCATTGATGATGAAAAGCGTGTCGTTCACTACTCTATTGTGGAGCGGCAGACGAGCGCTATCATTGTCGGCAATCCCCGTATCAGAGAATAACGCCGATAGTGCAACGACCTTGTTCACAATAACATAAATATTAAAAAAATCAGTCCAGTTGAGATATAGCCAGACAATCACAATTGTCATAACCTTACGTTCCAATAAAATATTGCCGTCTTCTCTAACTGTATCAACAAACGCCGCAAGCGGCGCAGTCTCATTTGGCAAAGTTAACACTTTTATTCCACTTAAAGAAAAAATGCTAAAGAAATATTTTCGTTTCCTGCATTTTTATACAGCAGGCAGACAGGGGGGATGGCTGCCACGACTGCCTATACATTATTATATATATAGACAGACAGACGAGCATCGGAAAAAAGTGGGGCTTGATGTACAGACTGGCGACACTTCATCAATGACCATCGAGCAGCACCAACCGAGAAAAGCAGCTGATCCGAAAAACGAGGGACCGCTCCCTACCCTTCTGCCAGCAACCGCTGCCACGCCAGGATGGGTCGTCGTCACATCTGCCATCGCCATCAGGATTCTATAAGGTGTCTTCGGCGTCGGCGAAACGCAAGATGATGTTACATTTATGTTACAGGAATATTACGAATGATAACTTTTACGGCGCAATAAGTACGTTTTTGACACCACAACGATAAAAAATGTAAATGTTTTATATTTTTTCCACCATTTTTCATTGTTATTATAATAATTATCCTTATCTTTGCAAAAAATATGGGATCCATGTGAATGGTGAAAGTATTTACTTTAATTTGTTTTAGTAGATTAGTTTTTAAGTAGTTTGTTTTAAAACCGGTTATCGTGATGATAGTCGGTTTTCTTTGTAATAACAAAAGTGTATAACATGAAAAAGGCTCTGCCTGAGTGGCAAAGCCTGAATTTTGTACTCGGTAAGGGAATCGAACCCTTATGCCAAGATTGAGAATCTTGTATCCTAACCGTTAGATGAACCGAGCGTTAGGTCACATCATGTAGAACGCTTGCTGCGGAAGGAGGGGGATTCGAACCCCCGGTACGGTAAACCCGTACGTCAGTTTAGCAAACTGGTGGTTTCAGCCACTCACCCATCCTTCCTGGGGGTTCAAGTTTCCTTTAACCGAGCATTGTTCTCAAATGCGATGCAAAGGTACTAACTATTTCTGAAACCTCCAAACATTTTCCATTCTTTTTTTTGAATATTTTTAATGCTTCAGCGGCTTGCTGCCTACAATTGGCTAAGTTTCATAGAGTTGTATTAAACTTATTTTTAACATTGCCATTGGGCGATTTACATTGCCAATGCTCCGCATCGGATACATACACCCCAAAAGCGCATTTGCAAGCAGAAATGACCATCGACGGAATCGTAGAGGGTATCTCTGCAAAATTTATGATTATATCTGCAAAATTTATGATTAACTCTGCAAAAATTATGATTAACTCTGCAAGAATTATGATTAACTCTGCGAAATTTATGACCATCTCTGCGAAATTTATGACCATCTCTGCGAAATTTATGACCATCTCTGCGTCCAGCGCATTCATCCTGCGCGTCCTGGAGCACACTCCCCCACCCGCCACGCAGCGCGCGCGGGTGACGGAAGAGACATTCACCGAGGCAAACAAATACTTTGTGCAGACCTCTGCCGTTTTATAGAGTGAGGCGTTACACTTACGACGCCTGTTATAAACTCTAACAACTATGGCAACTATTAAATTGAAATTCAGGACTTCATCGAAAGATGAAAAGGAGGGTACTCTGTGTTACCAGGTCATTCACAAGCGCAACGTGAGATGGATTACGACAAGACACCGCATCCGTGCCAGCGAATGGAACCATCGCACATCCTCCATCACGCTCACCGGCAATCGAGAAAGAGACTGTCAGCTGCGGCTGATACAATCGTCGGTAATCTGGGAGATGGAACAACGGAAGCGAATCATCAGACAGATGGAAACGGAAACCAAGGACTATACCATCGAGATGCTCTTCCAGGCGTTTGAGCATCTGCCGGAGAGTGTCACCGTGTTCGACTTCATGCAGAAGCAAATAGACAGAAAGCGGGAGATGAAGCGCTTCGGCACCGCGAGGACCTATGCCAACACTCTGCGCAGCTTCCGCGAATTCCGAGGCAACAATGAACTCACGTTCATCGAACTCACGCAAGAAATGATGGAGCAATACGAAGCCTGGATGACCCATCGCGGACTGAAGCAGAACACCATCAGATTTTATCTGCGCACGCTCAACACGCTGACACGCAAGGCTATCGACGAGCATCTGATGGAAGACCGTCAACTCTTTGCCAAAGTGCGTCTGTCGTATGTGAAGACGACAAAGCGTGCCATCACCGAGAGCCAGATAAGGCGCATCGAACGGCTCGACCTATCAGGAAAGCCCGCGCAAGCACTGGCGCGCGATATGTTTATGTTCAGCTTCTATATGCGTGGCATGTCATTTGTGGATATGGCTTTCCTGCGCAAGGCAGACCTGAAATATGGCATGCTGAGCTACTGCCGACGAAAAACCAACCAGCACCTGACCATCGCGTGGCATCGGGCGCTGCAGGACATCATAGACAGATATGCCCACCTCACCCGCAACACGCCTTATCTGCTGCCCATCATCACCCGAACAGACGGCACGGAGTACAAGCAATATCGCAACCGGGAAGAGTGTATCAACAGGGCACTGAAGAGCATCGGTGTGGCTGCGGGACTCAAGATTCCGCTCACCACCTATGTGGCACGACACTCGTGGGCAAGCATTGCGCGCAATATGAATTTCTCCATCGCCATCATCAGCGAGGGCATGGGCCACCAGTCCTACCGCACCACCCAAATCTACCTCGACTCCATCGACACCGCACGCATAGACGATGCCAACAACCGCATCATCCATCGGATAAGCATGGGGAAATAAACGGGCAGGCGACAGACCGACGACATACACTCACACCCGTGTCGGCAGTTATGAGCAATGCGAAGCACGCAGCCTCATCATATTGGTACACAATGGTTTGCAATACTCTCTAAACCACATATAAAGTAAATGCGAACCATGAATTGCAAAATTCAAGGTTTGATTTCACCGTTTCAGAGTTTGCATTACGCGGTTCAAACCATGAAGTCATGATTAATGTCATCGGCGAAGAATTGCCGCTGCGTATTGCCACCAAGCAAGAGATGGGCAGCGCCCGCACATTGACCACCTCCGTCCGCACGTTGACCACCTCCGTCCGCACGTTGACCACCTCCGCCAGCCCCGTGACTACGCCCACGACAAACCACGAAAAAAGCGGCCAAGACACAATGGTCTTGACCGCTTTCTATATATACGTTTATCTATTGGTTTACATCATGCCAGGCTGGGCGGGCATAACTGGAGCCTTCTCATCGGGCTTGTCGACGATAAGGCACTCGGTGGTAAGGAACATACCAGCGATAGAAGCCGCGTTCTCAAGAGCTACACGAGCAACCTTGGCAGGGTCGATGACACCGGCAGCACGCAGGTCTTCATAGATGTCCTTGCGGGCATTGTAACCGAAGTCGCCCTCGCCCTCACGTACCTTGTTGACTACGACAGCACCCTCGCCACCGGCGTTGGCTACAATCTGGCGCAGAGGCTCCTCGATGGCGCGGCATACGATATTGATACCAGTCTGCTCATCGGCGTTGTCGCCCTTGAGATCCATGAGGTCCTGCTGGGCACGGATATAGGTGGTACCACCACCGACAACGACACCTTCCTCGATGGCTGCACGAGTAGCGCAGAGTGCGTCGTCAACGCGGTCCTTCTTCTCCTTCATCTCTACCTCAGAGTTGGCACCCACATAGAGCACTGCTACACCACCAGCCAACTTGGCCAGACGCTCCTGCAGCTTCTCCTTGTCGTAAGAACTCTTGGTGGCAGCAATCTCGTTCTTGATCTGAGCCACACGGTCCTTGATGTTCTCCTTGGCACCGTGACCGTTGACAATAGTAGTGTTGTCCTTGGTTACATTGACCTTGTCGGCAGAGCCCAGCATTTCGAGGGTAGCCTGCTCCAACTTGAGTCCCTTCTCTTCGCTGATAACTACACCACCAGTGAGCACAGCGATATCCTCGAGCATGGCCTTGCGACGGTCGCCAAAGCCAGGAGCCTTGACAGCGCATATCTTCAAGCCACCACGCAGACGGTTGACAACCAGAGTGGTGAGAGCCTCAGAGTCTACATCCTCGGCGATAACCAGCAATGGACGGCCGCTCTCAGCAGCAGGCTGCAGGATAGGCAGGAAGTCCTTGAGGTTGGATATCTTCTTGTCGTAGATGAGGATATATGGATTCTCCATAACGCACTCCATCTTGTCGGCATCTGTCATGAAATAAGGTGAGAGATAACCGCGGTCAAACTGCATACCCTCTACGACACCGATATTGGTGTCACGGCTCTTGCTCTCCTCGATAGTGATTACACCGTCCTTGCTGACCTGACGCATAGCATCGGCGAGCAGCTTGCCAATCTCAGGGTCGTTGTTGGCAGAAACGGTAGCCACCTGCTCAATCTTGTCGTAGTTGTCGCCAACCACCTCGGCATTGGCCTTGATGTGCTCTACCACCTTGGCAACAGCCTTGTCGATACCGCGCTTCAGATCCATAGGATTGGCACCGGCAGTAACGTTCTTCAGACCCTCGTTGACGATAGCCTGAGTAAGGATGGTGGCAGTAGTGGTACCATCACCAGCATCGTCGCCAGTCTTGGAAGCCACGCTCTTAACGAGCTGGGCACCGGTGTTCTGGAACTTGTCCTCGAGCTCCACCTCCTTGGCTACGGTAACACCGTCCTTGGTAATCTGGGGAGCACCAAACTTCTTCTCGATAACTACATTACGACCCTTAGGACCGAGAGTTACCTTTACTGCATTGGCCAACTGGTCAACACCCTGCTTGAGCAGGTCACGGGCATCTGTATTGAACTTGATATCTTTAGCCATGATTCTATTTCCTTTCTTATTGTTATAAATGAAAACGGTAAATACTAATTATTCCTCAACAACAGCGAGCACGTCGCTCTGGCGCATCATCAGATACTTTTCGCCGTCATACTCGATTTCGGTACCTGCATATTTGCCATAAAGTACCACATCACCTGCCTTGAGTATCATGGCATCATCCTTGGTGCCCTGACCTACGGCTACGACCTTGCCACGCTGTGGCTTCTCTTTAGCTGTATCGGGAATAATGATTCCACCTACTTTTTCCTCGGCTGGTGCGGGAAGAACCAGCACTCTGTCTGCTAATGGTTTAAGTTTCATAATCTAATATTTTTAAGAGATTTATATTTTTTATTTTATCTATCTGCCATCTTGTCTGCCAAAACTGTGCCAATCCTGTCAGTCATGACAAAAAAATAACAATTCACTGCATTTTTATGGGTAGCTTGTCAGCATTACTCCTAATTGTGTCACATTTTGGCGTCCGCAATGGCAGTATTCCCAGGCATCACTGCCTGCTCCGCACCACCTGCCCGCAAAGAAAAAGAGGGAAAAAGTTGGCAAGTCGCAATATTATCCGTAAATTTGCGAATATATATCTTAACCACCTATACTCTCACGACTATGGCCCAAAACTATAAGAACATCAAAATTTTTATCAGCAGCACGTTCTGCGATATGGATGCCGAGCGCGACGCCATCATGAACCGCGTATACCCAGCAGTGGCACAAGCGTTGGCTCCCAAGCACATCCACGTTGACTTCATCGACCTGCGCTGGGGCGTAAGTACCCAGCAGATAGCCGAAAACGAGCGCGAGAACCATGTGCTGCGCGAGTGCATAGACAGCATCAACGAGTCGAGACCGTTCTTCATAGGACTCTTAGGCGACAGATACGGTTGGGTTCCGTCGCAAGAGAGTTGGGACTGCATCATCGACGGCATGAGTGACCATGAAAAGCAGTTCATCAACCAAGACACTGCCGAAGCCCGCAGTGTGACAGAGCTGGAAATGCTCTTCGGTTCGCTCATAGACAGTGACAATCTGCATCGCAGTCTGTTCTGCTTCCGCAACCCTGCGGTATATGAGCACATGGACAAGGAACACCTATTTATATATATACAGGACGACGAAAACGCGCAAAGCCATCTGGCCAGACTCAAGAAGCACATCATCGAAACCATGTCGAGCCACCAGCTCAAGCGCAATGTGTGCCAGTATGATTGTCAATGGGACGGCAACCGCCTGTGCGGCATGGATGGACTGGTGGACTTCCTCACCCAAGCGATTGTCCAGGAGATAGAGCTCTATGAGTGTGAGAGCGAAGAGGGAAACCCCGAGAATGAATACGACTCGACTGCCGCTCGCTTTGATGCCATCATGGACCACCATGACGCCAACTTCTGCGGGCGCGAAGACTTCGTCGCCAACCTTACCGATGTGGCAGCCACCACCCAAGCTAAAGCCATCATGCTGACAAGCCATTATGGTCTGGGCAAGACTGCCCTACTCTCCCACTGGTATCGGCAGCTGTGCAAGGACGACCGCTTTCTGCCCTACATCTACTTTGCCGACCGTCAAGGCAATCATGGCAAAGTGGAAATGCCACTGAAATACTGGTTAGCAGATGAGCGTACCGGTGCCACGCAACGTTTCGGCGCTGAATCCCAATACGATTTGGGGTTGCTGGCCAACAAACTGGAAGAAGCCACTGCGGCTGACAGCCGTCGCAAACTGCTCATCATCGACGACATACACCTGCTGGACAACTACCACAAATGGTTTGACCCTCGGCTCTTCGCCGACGACACACTGATAATATGTACTGCCGACAGCGAACAAGCCCCTCGTTTCGAGCATCTGTGCGACAACATTTATCTATTGCCTCCGTTGAGCACGGACACTGCGCGACAGCTCGTCGAGACACGACTGCAGCGGGTAGGCAAACAACTGCAAACCGCCGTAATGGAAACTCTGCTGAGCAAACAAGAGGGGAAAGTAAAGCCTGCCGGCATACCGCTATGGAGTGTGATGATGACCAGACAGTTGGTCTTGCTCGACGGCAATTACTTTGCCCAGCAGCGCAAACGCCAAGAAGAAGATGCCGAACTCAAGATACAAAACTCTCTGATAGACATCATCGCACAGGCGCCTATATATCCCGAGCAGCTATTCATGACTTGCGTAGAGTCGGCTGCCACATTCGTAGACAGGCAGTTCGTCTTGGACGTGTTGCGCTTCATCGCCATCACTGAATTCGGAATCCGCCCGCAAGACCTGAAGGCACTGATGGGCGAGAAATGGGACAACCTGAAATTTGCCGAACTCAAACGCCACATGGGAAGCCTGCTGGCAATCGATGAAGAGAGCGGCACGATAGACTTTGCTTACAGTAATTTCAGAAGCGAGATATACATCCAAGCCGGAGAGCAGCTCGCTCCCTACTTCGCCGCACTTATCACTCATCTGGGCGACATCTCTAAAAACGAGATTGACAACAACATCATTGGCAACGAGATACCCTATCTTGCGGTAAAATATACCACTGCCGCCGTAATGGACTACATTCTCGACAACGACCGCGGTCATCTGCGCGACAAGAGCATCTATGCGCTGGCAGACCTGACATTCAGAAAGTCACAAGTGGTAAAAGCATGGATGGAACTGGCAGCAGAGCGAAAGCCCAAGGAGACGATAGCGCTTGCCACCCAGATTATAAGAACCCACATGGGCTGCCGGCACTACACCGCTGCGGCCACGGTCGCCTCATGGGTTATACCCAAGATAGACAGTGGCAAACTGGACCAGGAGGCACGCCGCGACTACTATACCTTGGTAGTTCTCTATATGGAGTCGCTCTACCAGACGGGACAATATGAGAATGCCGCACATCTGTCAAACCATCTGCTGTCAGAGTGCTACAACGAGCTGGACAATCCAGACTACTACGAGATATGCGGCATGGCTATTCTGGTAAAGACACGCATCGAAAGCAAGAACCCCAACGAGCATACCCTGGGGTGGGCTGCGAAGGGCAACGACCTGATGGACCGCCTGGTGCTGGAAATGCAACAGGTGCAGATGATTACTTACCTGCGCGAGTTGAGCGAGATATATCTCACCATCCCAGGAGTAAACGAGCCAGAAGCGGAAAACAGGGCACAGTTTGTTGATGATTACCTGTCGGCTCCGCAATGGATGTACCATCTATACTTTATGATTGCGCCGCTGAGGAAACATGCTGAAATGCTGGAGCAGCATGACGATTTCGCCGCTGCCATCCTACGCCAACAGGCTGATGACTACGAGCAGACCCTGCTCAACGCCTATCCCGACAATCCCCTCTTCAATGGAAACTGCACTATCCCCTGTGAACAAGACGGGCACGAGCCCGACAGCCTCTCCCGTAGTTTCCCTGAGAGTCTGAACCACTACTACAGCCAGAAGAACCCGTCGATAGAAGACACGCTCAAGCTGCAGATTGCCTTTTATCGTATGTGCTGCCATACCGAATGGAAACTGAAAGAAAACAGAAATCGTGGAGACAAAGAGCAAGAACTACATGAGTTGCAGAGACTCCGCCTTGACTTAAGATATATGCAAGCCACGGGGGTATCATCTCCGTTGGTCATGATGGGCTATTCGTTGGCAAACAGCTGCATGGCCTACTACTACGAACAAATGGGCGACAAACAAAACATGATGTATCACAACAAGCAGCATGAATACGCACTGTGCGAAGCCTACAGCCTCTATCCCAACATCGCAGAACTGAAGCGTCGCTATGCTGCTGCGATTGACGAGACCGGTCGCCTCTTCCTGATGCTGTATGACAACTTCAAGGCAGGCGAAAAGTGCTATGCCAAGGCCAACGAGATGTTTGCCCAGCTCTTTGAGCAATCGCAGGAGGGAACACTCGTGGACGATATGGCGCTAAGTACCTACAATCTTACGACCATCTATCTGATGCAGAAGGACTATAACAAGGTGTGCGATACGTCGGCGAGGCTGCTGTCTATACCGCAAATAGAAAGCCGCATCGGACAGCAGGACTTCTTGGCTGGCATCTACGAAAATCTGTCAATGGCAAAACTCGCCATGGGCGACTCTACTGCGGCCAAGGAATACCAACTCGCAGCCAAAGGCATCTACAAGCGTCTGCTCGAGGAGCATCCAGACAACGAGAAATACATGAGAGACGTGGCGATAAGTTGTATACGCCAGACCGAGCTGCTGATGTCTATCGGCGGAAAGGTGGATGATGCCATCGCCGAAATCAACGAGGGCGAGGATATGCTGCAACGGGTGCTGACACTCATCCCCAACTCGCCCAAGGCCATCAACAACTATATCGGTCTGCTGTCGTGTAAGACAAAGCTGTATATACGACTGCACAACAGCGACAGGATGATAGAGGCATACGACAAGTTTGAGGCACTTACCCTCAGAAATATTATCGAGACACGCAACCCACAGCACATCCCACTCATGCTCAGCGAGATGGAATCGTTTGTCGTCACCGCACAACAGTCCAAATGGGAGGAGATGGCACATGCCTTCATGGAAGTAAAGCAGCAAGCGCTGAAGCTCCTGGTAGAAAACCGTCTGATAAAGCCGCAATAGTCCAAAGGCAACCTGGGGAATAAGAAAAACCGGCACAGCAATGATGAGTTTGGCAAAAAATGAGTAATTTTGCAACATATTATTAGCATTGAGAATATGGAACTGAGACAACTCAAATACTTTCTGAAACTTGCCGAGAGTCTGAATTTCTCTTCGGCTGCCAAGGAGCTGTTTATTACCCAAAGCACGCTGTCGCAACAAATTCTCAATCTCGAACGCGAATTTGACCAACCTCTCTTTATACGCAACAGCCACGAGGTGCAGCTCACTGAGGCTGGACGGCTGCTTATGCCCCATGCCCAAGAGAGCATCAATGCTGCCGAAAACTGCATAACTCTTGTGCAGGAACTCAAGCACATGCTTGTGGGCGAATTGAATGTAGGAGTGACCTTCTCGTTCAGCAATATCATGGCCGAGACCATGGCTGAGTTTCTGAAGAAATATCCCAATGTCAAGCTCAATGTATGCTATGACTCCATGGCTGTGCTTATGGAGAAACTGCAGCACCATGACCTGGATCTGGTCCTGGCGTTCAAGCCCCTAAAGACCGACAACCGCATCGACAGCGAGGTCTTGTTTCATACGCGCGCTTCGGCAATAGTCAATGAGTTTCACCCACTGGCCCGCCAGTCGAAAGTGACGCTGGAAGAATTGCAGAAATATGGATTGGCGCTGCCCGCGATAGGCTTGCAGGCTCGCAACGCTTTTGAGAAGGTGATTGAAGGTAATGACATCACCTTCAAAATCAAATCGGAAATCAACAACGTGAACCTCCTGTTCAAGCTCGTCAAACAGACCAATTATGTGACCGTGCTGGCGGCGTCGACCGTCATCGGCGAGAGCGGCGTCTGCGCCATTCCGATAGACCTGCCCGAAGCCGACATGGAAGGATGTATCCACACCATGAAGAACGGATATACGAAGAATGCCGCACGCGAGTTTATCAATATGCTACACCCCCCCGCAACTCTGTGGAAAGAAATAACCCTGCCCAATGGATAAATCACATTGAGCAGGGTTATACCTTATTATATATAGATGACAGTAAAGGGAAGCAGACTTAATCCATACGATTCCGATAGTCTTCGTAGGAGAACTGGCGCAGCACTTCCAATTCATTGTCGGTATGCAACAGGGCTATCGACGGATGGCTGATGCCATTGAACATACAGGTCTTGACTGTGGTATAATGCAGCATATCCTCAAAGATAACATTCTCGCCTACTTGCAGTTCATGGTCAAACTGCCACATTCCCATAAAATCGCCCGACAGACAACTGTTTCCTCCGATACGATAAACATGAGGAAGGGATGCGTCGGCATCCATGGGCAAGGAATGAGCTCCACGTATTTCAGGTTGGTAAGGCATCTCGAGACAGTCGGGCATATGGCAGGTAAAGCTGACATTGACAATGGCTGTACGGATGCCCCTATTCTCAACCACATCTACCACTTGTGACACCAATGGTCCTGTCTGCCAACCGAAAGCGCTACCCGGCTCAAGTATGACATGAAGATGGGGATAGCGGGCATGGAAGCCTTGAAGCAAACGTATAAGCCTGTCGACATCATAGTCGGCGCGGGTCATAAGATGGCCACCACCGAAGTTAATCCACTCAATCTGCGGGAACCACTTGGCGAATTTCTCCTCGATATGCACCAAGGTGCGCTCAAAGACATCAGATCCGCTCTCACAATGGCAATGACAATGGAAGCCACGGATATCGGACGGAAGAGTGGCAGGAAGTGCGTCGGCCATAACACCAAACCGGGTGCCTGGCGCACAAGGATTATAGAGGGCAGTACCCACCTCGGAATACTCGGGGTTGACACGAAGTCCCAGCTGGATGGTAGAGTCTATCTCCCTGACCCACTCATGATAACGGGAGTACTGAGAAAGAGAATTGAAGGTAAGATGGCTGGAGCAACGGGCGATATCATCGATTTCATAATCGGTATATGCAGGCGAATAAGTATGCGCACGCGCTCCGAACTCATGAAAAGCCAGCATAGCTTCGCCCAAAGAACTGGCTGTAGTCGAAGAGATATATTCACGGAATATAGGGAAAGTCTTCCATAGAGCGTAGGCTTTGAACGCCAATATAATCTCCACGTCGGCTTCGGAAGCCACACGCTGTATCAGCGCCAAATTTCTACGCAGTCTCTCTTCCTCCAGAATGTACATTGGGCGATGGATTTCGCCATATGTCAGTCTATTTACCTTCATCACTGTCTTAACCTAAGTCTATATTTTGGTGCAAAGTTAATTTTTTATTTGATTATAATTGCAGATTTAATGGTTTTTTCATACATTTGCATCGTAAAAACGAATGCAGATGAAACTAGTCATAATGACCAAGTCCACTTTTTTTGTGGAAGAAGACAAAATACTAGCCAGCCTCTTTGATGAAGGTATGGACAATTTGCACCTTTTCAAGCCAGGTTCATCGCCCATGTATTCTGAGCGTCTGCTCACATTACTCCCTAAAGATTTTTATAAGAAGATAACCGTCCACGAGCATTATTATTTGAATAATGAGTACCGTCTGGGCGGTATACATATAGACAACCCTGCCGACATTGCCCCCAAAGGTTTCAAGGGTCAGCTGGGACGCACATGTTCAGACCTGAGCATGTTGCGACAGATGAAGAAGGAAAGCAACTACGTCTTTCTGAAGAATGTCTTCGACTGTATGGAATTCCCGGAAGAGAAATCCAACTTCAATCTTAATCAATTGGAGGATGCGGCCAAAGCCGGGTTGATAGACAAGAAAGTATATGCCTTGGGAGGAATGAGTCTGGAAAGGATTCGCATTGCCAAAGCCTTAGGTTTCGGTGGTGTAGTGATATGCGGAGACCTGTGGAACAGATTTGACATACACAACCAGATTGATTTCAAAGAGCTGATTGGTCACTTTCAGCGTTTACGCAAAGCAACGAACTGATAAAAACCACTTGTATAATTAAAATAACGCATAAAAATGAGTGAGAAAAACTCTTTTTTGGTGTTCTCGGGAACAAACACGAGATACCTTGCAGAAAAAATCTGCGCAAGTCTGAATTGCCAGTTGGGTAACCTTAACATTACCAAATTCTCTGACGGCGAGTTTGCTGTATCGTACGAAGAGTCTATCCGTGGTCGTGATGTATTCCTGGTGCAGAGTACATTCCCCAACTCAGACAATCTGATGGAGTTGTTGTTGATGATAGACGCAGCCAAGCGCGCATCGGCAAGACACATCAATGCCGTAATTCCCTACTTCGGATGGGCACGTCAGGACCGCAAAGATAAGCCACGCGTTAGCATTGGCGCCAAACTTGTGGCCGACCTGCTGAGTTGTGCCGGTGTAGACCGCGTCATTACAATGGATTTACACGCCGACCAGATTCAGGGATTCTTCGACGTACCCGTAGACCACCTCTACGCATCTGGCGTCATCCTCCCCTACCTGCAGAGCTTGAAACTCAAGGACATGGTTATCGCCTCTCCCGACGTAGGTGGCTCAAAGCGCGCCAACTCGTATGCCAAATATCTGGGCTGTCCACTGGTGCTGTGCAACAAGACCCGCGCAAGAGCCAATGTGGTAGAAAGTATGCAGATTATCGGTGATGTGAAAGACAAAAATGTCATCATCGTTGACGATATGGTTGACACCGCAGGTACCATTACCAAGGCTGCCAACATCATGAAGGAAGCCGGCGCAGCCAGCGTGAGAGCCTGTGCTTCACACTGCGTAATGAGCGGCCCCGCCAGCGACCGCGTACAGCAGTCCGAACTGGAAGAGATTGTATTTACAGACTCTATCCCCTACACCAACCGCTGCTCCAAGGTAAAGCAGCTGTCTGTAGCTGATATGTTTGCAGAGACCATACGTCGTGTGGTTGAAAACGAAAGCATCTCTTCACAGTATCTGTTATAATGAAGATAACTTATAAGACACTACTTATTGGAGTGGCAACCGTCTTGTTTATGGGCGGTTGTCACTCCAATGCGTCTAAGGCTCCTGTCGAAAGCAGTGTAGCGAAAGACACGATAGCCAACGTACAACTCTATGACCTGCAGCGCAACACCGCCAACCTCTATGACGAGATAAGCAAGAACAAACTTACCGTAATAGACTTCTGGGCATCCTGGTGTGGTCCTTGCCGTATGGAGGCGCCCAACCTGATAGAGATATACAACGACTATAAGGACAATGGGCTGGGATTTGTCGGCATCTCGCTTGACGGCGAATACAAGAAGTGGACTGAAGGCATCGAACAGCTGCAATTGCCCTGGCCACAATACTCGGACCTCAGACAATGGGATGACACTCTGGCAAGAATGTATAACATTGAAAGTATTCCACACACAATCATCGTCAACAGCAAAGGCGAGATTCTGGCCCAAGGACTGAGAGGCGATGAGTTGAGACGCTTTATCGACACCCAACTATAAAAAGCGGAGTATGGCTGTATCCATGATAATAGCCATAACGCAAAATATACAAAGAGAAAAGGAGACATTCACCACATTCGGCGATTGTCTCCTTTTCTCTTTGTTGTCCAGTACGTGCTATTTGATAATTTCGGCTATGGCTTTAGCCATCTCGGCCGCACCTTTGGCTGATGGATGTACGCCATCGCTCAACATAAACTCCGGCTTAGAAGTCATACGCTCGCGAATGTCTATAATCTCACACTTGTTCTTCTTGGCCAACTTGCGGATAATGGGGATAATCTCGTTTTCAATCACCGTATTATTGATGTCATTCGGATTGACCATCTTGTTGGAAGCAACCAAGGGAAGCATCAGATAAATCTTAGGAGAAGAAGGCAGACGCTTCAGACTGTCTATCATCTGCTGCATATCATGGGCATACTCCTTTCCATATTGCCAGTTATGGGCTTTGGAATCATTGGTACCCAACTTAATGATGGCAATATTGGGATTGAAATCAAGAGCCTCACGCCATGCCTGCTCCTTCATATAAGGATGGTCACCCTTGTTGAGCATGGTACGGGCGCCGACGCCATAATTCTCCACATGATAGCCTTCGCCAAGCAAATTCTGCATTTGGGCAGGATAGCCAAACTGAGAGCGCATATCAATACCCGAACCGTCGGTGATGCTATTACCGATACAAGCTACACGGACGGCATCGCGGCGATGACTGGGCAACTGGTTGAGCCATGAGGTAAGATTGCCAAGCATCTCATCGTGATACTTGAACTTGGAATTAAATCCAAACCCATGTCCACCAGAGGGATAAATATAAAGTGCGCATTTGCCACCCTTGGAACGCATGGCAGAATAATAAGCCACGGCATTGGTCACAGGAGGAACGCTCACATCGTCATTGGCCAACAAGAGAATGGCGGGCGGAGTAAGATGACGCTGCACATGGAGCTGATTGCTGAATTCCTTGACGAGCTCTGGATTATGCCATTCCTTTCCCAACAGGTTTTTAGCCGAACCGGCATGACCTTTCTTCTCGTCCATCGAGATGACGGGATAGAAAAGGATGGAGAAATTGGGACGATGGGCGAAATCGGCATGGGTAGAGATAGTCGAAGCAAGATGTCCGCCAGCCGAAGAACCCATAATTCCGACATCATAGGGATTGACATGCCATACATCAGCACTATCGCGCACCATCTTCATGGCAGCCATAGCATCGCCGATAGGAAGCTGACGGTTACCATGAGGCAAACGATACTTCAACACAAAGCAGGCTATTCCCTGCTGATTGAAATACTCTGCCCAGTCGGTACCTTCATGCTGCATAGCCACAATCCAGTAGGCTCCACCAGGGCAGACTACCACGGCACGACCGGTGGCCTTCTCTGCAGAAGGAAGGAAACAACTGAGGGTGGCCTTGCCATCCTCGCTCACCGGCACTACAAACGAACGGCTCGTAGATTGAGCCTTGACCATTATCGCACATAAAGCGATGAGAATGAATAAATAAACTCTTTGCATTGTTTTGTTAGATTATCTTTTGATTCTTAATTTTCATGGATATTACGCTCCTCGCCCACACCCTAATAACGATGCCCAAGCGGAAGATGCCGCCAAAGGCAATTGGGCACAAGGCGCCAAAAGAACACCAAAAGGCGATAACGCCAATCGATAACCACCACATGGCGCCGACGATAAATGCTGCGGACGATGTAGCGAGCCACCACTTTAGGCTTCATCTTCATGGGAAAGCCAGAACCGGCAATGAGCGCAGTGTCAACAAAACCAGGACGGATGTCAGTAAACCGAATGGGGAGTCGCTGGGAATAAGCCAACTGCTCCAAAGCCTGGATATAGGTATTCTGAAAGGCTTTGGTCGCACTGTAGGAAGGCGCCGGAGCAAGTCCTTTTACACCAGCTATCGAAGAGATAACGGCAATATGCCCTCCCCCATGCGTTTTCATATACTGAAAGGCAACATTGACAAGCCGGCAAAATCCCACCGCATTGGTATTGACGGTATTCATCTCTATCTGCGACTCCAAATCAAGGTTCTGCGAGCCGATACCAGCCGCATGGAAGTACAGGTCGACACCACCAAGGCGGTCTATAAGTGTCAAAAGACGGTCAGGCGCATCAGGCATGGTGACATCGCACAGCGCATAGTCAACACGGTCATCAGCCATTTCGCGAAGAGAGACAAGAGGCTGTTCTCTACGCGCCATAAGCCCCACTTGCCATCCATCACGGATAAGACGGCATGCCACTTCACGGCCAATACCCGATGAAGCTCCTACTATTATTGCCTTTTTCATCGTAACAAAATTACGAAAAATAGATGGAAAACAGAGAAAAACTGCAGATTATTTGTTTTTTCACGCGATTTCTACTATTTTTGCATTATATTTATATATTATAATAGGTATATCACACATAAATATGAATAGTTTTATAAAACAAGTATTGGCTACGGTAGTGGGCATTATGCTTTTCTTCCTCATTACCGGCGTTATTGCCACTATGAGCTTGGTGGGAATGATTGCATCAAGCGAAGCGACAAAGAATGTAAAGGAAAACTCTGTCCTGGTCATCAATCTCTCTGGCGTGATGAAAGAACGCAGCCAAGATAATGTCCTCAACAAGCTGACAAGAAATGCCACCGGCAATCCTGGTCTGGAGAACACCTTAGCCGCCATTAAGAAAGCCAAAGACAACAAAGATGTCAAAGGCATTTATCTGGAAGCCGGCTTGTTCAGCACCGACTTTGCCTCGCTTCAGGAACTTCGACAGGCTCTGTCCGATTTCCGCAAATGCGGCAAGTGGATTGTTGCTTATGGCGAAACCTATACACAAGGTACATATTATCTGGCATCGGTTGCCAACAAAGTATATCTCAATCCCCAAGGCAGTCTGGACTGGCATGGCATCGCTGCAGAGCCTATGTTTGTCAAAGACCTGCTTGCCAAGTTTGGCGTCAAGATGCAGGTGGTAAAGGTAGGCAAATACAAGAGTGCCACAGAAATGTACACCGAAGACAAGATGAGCGACGCCAACCGCGAACAAGTCAAGAGATATATCGATGGCCTCTGGGGCAATATGTGCAAGGCGGTGTCAACGAGCAGAAGTATAAGCGTGGACAAGCTCAATGAATACGCAGACAACATGTTGCTCTTTGACGACCAAAAAACACTGATTAACCGCAAGCTCATCGACGGCCTGCTCTATACTGACCAAGTGAAGGGCGTAGTCAAGAGCATGCTGAAGATAGACAGCGACGAGTCTATCAACCAGATTTCCGTTGCGGATATGGGCAATGTCAAGGAATCTTCTACCGATGGAGAAGAGATTGCCGTTTATTATGCCTACGGCAACATTGTCAACACCCCACTTGAGGCATCAGGAGGCCTGTTGGGCAACGACGACTACATCATAGCCACCGACGTGTGCAAAGACCTGCAGAAACTTGCCGACGACGAAGATGTCAAAGCCGTTGTATTGCGCATCAACTCTGGAGGCGGCAGCGCTTATGCCTCTGAGCAGATGTGGCACCAGATAGAGATGCTCAAGAAGAAGAAACCAGTAGTAGTATCTATGGGTGGAATGGCCGCATCGGGTGGCTACTACATGAGCTGCAACGCCAACTGGATTGTGGCTGAGCCGACCACACTCACCGGAAGTATCGGAATCTTTGGCGTCATCCCAGACCGAAGCCAACTGCTTACGCAGAAGTTGGGCATAAAGTTTGACGAGGTAAAGACCAACAAGAACTCCACATTCGGCAGCAGCGCCCGCCCGATGAATGCAGACGAGCAGGCCATACTGCAGAGTTATATCAATCGCGGCTATTCCCTCTTCCTCAAACGCGTAGCGGACGGCAGAAAGATGAAGGTCGAGCAAGTGAATGAGATTGCACAGGGCCATGTCTATCTCGGTCAGGATGCCATAGGTCTGAAACTGGTAGACGAATTGGGCGGAATAGACCAAGCCATTGCCAAAGCTGCAAAGCTCGCCAAACTGGACCAATACTATACAAGCAGTTATCCCGGCGAGCCCGACTTCCTTGCGGCTCTGCTTACCGACGTACAGGAAGGCAACTATCTTGACGAGCAGATGCGTGCTGGACTTGGCGAATACTATGAGCCATTCAAGCTCCTCAAGAGCCTGAACAAGATGGATGTCATCCAAGCCCGTATGCCCTTTTACATGAATCTGAGATAACAATGAGAACCGAAGGAGATTTTATCAAAATCAACGAATGGCTTTCACCGCTAAGCTGGCTCTACGGCTTAGGGGTGAAATTCCGCAATCTGCTGTTTGATACCGGCGTATTGAAATCACAGTCGTTTAACACGCCGGTTATCTCCGTAGGCAATATCACCGTAGGCGGTTCCGGTAAGACACCACATGTGGAATACTTGATAAGTCTGCTGCAAGACTACGTGCCCGTCACCGTATTGTCACGTGGATACAAGCGCAAGACCAAAGGCTACCAACTGGCCAACGCCCACTCTACCATGAGTGACATCGGCGACGAACCGTATCAGATGAAGATGAAGTTTGACTCTATACACATTGCTGTAGATGCCAAACGCACACGAGGAATAGCTCATATCATCAACGACAAGGAGACACGCGACACCGGAGCCATCCTCCTTGACGATGCCTACCAGCACCGCTATGTGAAGCCGGGCATCAACATTCTGTTGGTCGACTACCACCGACTCATCATCTACGACCGTCTGCTTCCTGCAGGCCGACTCAGAGAGCCAGCCACCGAGAAGAAGAGAGCAGACATCGTGATTGTCACCAAATGTCCGAAGGACCTGAAGCCAATGGAATACAGGGTGCTGACCAAGGTTATGAATCTGTTCCCATTCCAGGAACTCTACTTCACCACCATCGACTATGACAACCTGAAGGGAATATACAACGGCAAAAGCCTAAGCCTGAAGGAGATAGCCAACAAGAAGATGGTCTTGCTCACAGGCATTGCATCTCCCAAACAGATTGTCACAGACCTGTCTCCGCTCTGCAACAGCATAATCCCTATTACCTTCGGCGACCACCACGCCTTCACAGACAAGGATATCGAGTATATCAACCAGTGCTATCAGGAGGTAGACGGCGGCAAGGTGATTGTAACCACCGAGAAGGATGCAACCCGCCTGACAGAGATAGAGGGACTCAGCGAGGAAATCAAGTCGAATATCTATGTACTCCCTATCCATGTCACTTTTATGCTCGGACAAGGAGAGAAATTCAACCATAAGATTCTGAGTTACGTACGCAAGAACTCCCGTAATGCCAAGTTGCTCAAGGCCAAAAACGAGCAGCCTGCCAAAAACAGCAGCAAGCCCGTCAACAAGCCACGGACCATAAGTTTTAAGAACAATTGATTCGCGTACGCAATGCCACTTCCCGGCACAGGACTACTATAACTAATGATTAAACGTTCATAAACAATAATGACTGATATTTCAAAACTGGGTGAGTTTGGACTTATCGACAGACTCACCAAAGACATCAAGCCCAAAAACGATTCAACAATCTACGGTGTAGGCGACGACTGCGCCGTACTCAATTATCCCGACACCAGAGTACTGACCACAACAGACATGCTGATGGAAGGCGTCCATTTTGACCTGACCTACATTACCATGCAGCAGTTAGGCTACAAGGCTGCCATGGTCAACCTCAGCGATGTCTTTGCCATGAATGGCAGTCCGCGACAGCTGCTGGTCAGTCTGGCAGTAGACAAGCGTTTCGATGTAGAAAGCATCGACGACTTCTACACCGGCCTCAGACAAGCCTGCGACAAGTGGAATGTAGATATAATAGGTGGAGACACCACCTCTTCGCGCACCGGTCTTGCCATAAGCATCACTTGCATCGGCGAAGCACAGGAAAAGGACATCGTCTATCGCAACGGGGCTTCAGAGACCGACATCATCTGCGTGAGTGGTGACCTGGGGGCCGCCTATATGGGTTTGCAGCTGCTTGAGCGCGAGAAGAACATCTTCTACGAGCAATACGATGCTCTGTCACAGAAGGTAAAGAAAGCCGAAAAGAGCGGTGACAAAGATGCACTAAAAGCCCTCAGCAGCGAGGAAGAGGCACTGCGCATGTATCAGCCCGATTTCGCCGGCAAAGAATACATCATTGACCGACAGTTGCGCCCCGAAGCCCGCGGTGACATCATGGCCCAACTGCACGAAGCCAACATACACCCCACAGCTATGATGGATATTTCCGACGGACTAAGCAGCGAGATACTGCACATCTGCAATCAGAGCCATTGCGGGTGTCGTATCTATGAGAACAAGATACCTATCGACTACCAGACTGCAGTCATGGCTGAAGAACTGAATATGAACGTGACGACCTGCGCACTCAATGGTGGTGAAGACTACGAACTGTTGTTCACTGTTCCCATTGGCGACCACGAGAAGCTGAATGGAATGGACAACATCAAGCAGATAGGCTACATTACTAAAGAAAGCCTGGGAAAAATGCTCATTACAAGAGATGGAAATGAGTTTGAACTTACAGCCCAGGGGTGGAACCCGCTTAAACATTAATTCACATTTAAGCCCTATAACGCCGTTTTTCACACAACAACTGTTAACAAAGTGAAATTCGGCATTATTTTCTTAGGCATTATGCTTGTAGTTCCAGAAAATGTTGTACCTTTGCACACGCAAACAAGAAACAACGATGGTGCCATAGCTCAGTTGGTAGAGCAAAGGACTGAAAATCCTTGTGTCCCCGGTTCGATTCCTGGTGGTACCAC
>ENA-UPTB01000227-UPTB01000227.1-human-gut-metagenome-genome-assembly--contig:-NODE-227-length-61258-cov-14.669391_pt1 | contig 61258 bp, 62 predicted proteins | sample MGYA00250046_ERZ773369 | MGnify/ENA primary metagenome ERZ773369 (study PRJEB29103, sample SAMN06111938) | human gut metagenome | biome: human gut; feature: ankylosing spondylitis patient; material... | reverse complement strand
GATTCTTGCATACTGTTCTTTTGTGATATTCATGTATTTATCATATCATATTTTGAGTTTAGTGTCAACAGGCTCTAAATTCCCATACGGAGAGATCGACCTTGTTCCGTTTAAGAAATTCAAGGACAACGAATCCTCTGATTGGTGGAAATCGTACAATAGCGTTAAGCACAACCGAACGGAAAAAGATGAAAGCGGCATTTATCATTATCAAAAAGCCAATCTAAAAAATATTCTCCATGCACTTTCTGCACTGTATCTGCTAATTAACATGGTACAAAAAGATATGGGTGTGAATGACATCCTGGAATCCAACTTATTTGAAATTCACTTTAATCAATAACCATCCACCCAAAACCCACCCTGCATTACAAAAACGCAGGACGGGTTTCACAGGTTATGACCATTACAGCTTTGCTGCCAGTTCTCTCTGTACATTCTGATCGGGAATGTTGACAATGCCGTAATCCTTTTCTTTATAGTTCCAGTACGCTCTGCCGATGCCGTACTTGTCAAACACAGCACAGATATCCGACGCCCAGTTGATCTTCGACACGTTGTCTGCCAGGTCGATGACGCCGTATTCGCCGCAGTACAGCGGAATATCACGCTCTTCTGCGATTTTCAGCGCCGGCTGGAACAGTGCCTCAAAGAACGCCGGGCCGACCTCCGGCAGATCTCCCTCAAAGATCGCACCGGCAAGCTCCTGCGAAAGCATCTTGCTGGATTCCCGGTAATTCTCAATGGTGTTGGGATATGCGATCCGGAAATCCGACGGCATTCCATCCACCCAGTACGCACCCTGGTGGGTAAAGATCAGCGGCTCATAGCTGTGGAATGTGTATGCCACCTTCGGGTCATTCACCTCTGCCAGCATCGGCACACTCAGAACATTGTTGTACATCACGCCGCCAAAGATGATCCAGCTTTCCGGTGCAAATACCCGGATCTCTGCGATAGCGTGCAGTGCGATCTGATTCCACGCCTCAGCGACCTCCGGCTCAATGATCTCGTTGAGCAGTTCGAATGCCACCAGTTCCGGCGCACCGCCGTATCTTGCCGCAAGAATTTTCCAGAGCGTATAGAACCGTTCCTGCAGTGCAGCATCCCGGAAGAAAACGGTTTTATCTGTTTTGTCCAGCGGATCGAAGGAATATCCATAGGTCTTGTGCAGATCCAGGATCATCCGGATGCCGTGGGTTCTGCACCAGGTCACGCAGTTGTCCAGATAGCTGTACCCCTCTGTTTTGGGTGTTCCGTCCTCTTCCTCCAGCAGTGTGTAATCCACCGGCACACGAACATGATCCAATCCCAGAGATGCAATGTAGGCAATGTCCTCTTCTGTGATAAAATTGTCATAGTGTGCTTTTGAGGTGTCCGCTGTCTGAGACAGCCAGCCGCCTAAGTTTACGCCGTGCATATAGCCATTCAGTGTACGCATTTTCTTTTTTCCTTTCCCTGTCTGTATTCCAGAACCTGTTTCTCAGAATCTGCCTTTTCCAAACACAGATAAATGTTTGGAAAAGTGGATTCTCTTATCTGATAGCTTTATTATATCTGTTTTCGGCGCTTTATGATATATGATTTGTTGATTTTTTCGCAGATATGTTGTATAATTGCAATTGAGGTGATAAAAATGAGCATTGACCACGATCTGCATCAGATGCTGTTCCAGCAGCGTGAAGCACAGACACAGCATCTGGAATACAATCAGGAATTTCAATATTATAATGCCATTGCATCCGGCGATATCGAAAACGTTTCCCGTTATTTTATGAAAGAAGATGACCAGGCATACAGCGGCGACGAATACGGCAAGCTTTCCGGAGACAGTCTGCGCAACGCAAGGTATCACTTTGTGGTAGCTGTCGCACTCATCACACGCATCTGCGTGGAACACGGCATGGAACGGGAAACCGCCTATACCCTCAGCGACATCTTCATCCAAAAGATGGATCATCTGCAAACAGTCTCCCAGGTTGCCGCACTGCACAACACGATGGTAGTCGATTTTACCAAGCGAATGCAGAAACAGAAAAAGGAAAACGCCTACTCCATTTACGTTATGAGAGCCATTGAGTACATCTCTGCCCATCTCCATGACAAACTGCAAATTGCAGAAATCGCAAAGGCGGTCTCCATCCACCGGGGATATCTCTCCACCCTTTTCTATCGGGAAACCGGAATACAGCTGCATTCCTACATTATGTCCCAGAAGATACAGGCGGCGGCACAGCTTATCACTACATCTGATATGCCCTACTCTGAGATCGCAAGCTATTTCAGTTTTTCCTCGCAGAGCCATTTTATCCAATGTTTCCGCAATGAGACCGGATACACGCCAAGGCAATACCGTATCCTGTTTTATCATTCCAGCGAGGTATAAAATCACAATTGCCTTGCCAGCAGCAAAATTATGCCCGACAGATGCTAAAAAGCACCGTGCAAAGCCAATTTCCAAGCTTTACACGGTGTTGTTTTTTGGTATAATTTTATGTGCTATGCGCATTCTATCGTTCCACGGCGTTTCATCCAGAAAAATGCGCCGAGGCAGATCACCACAGACAACAGCGACCCTGCCGGTGCAGCCAGACCCATGGGAAACAGCGTCTCCGGGAACATCCTGGACGCCAGATAAGACCCCGGCACACGGAGCAGCACGATCGCCGCCATATTGTGGAGAAATCCGATGTAGGACTTCCCGTATGCTGCAAAATAACCGCTGAAACTAAAGTGAATGCCGGCAAAAATGGTGTCAATGATATAGCCACGCATATACTGACATCCCAGCGCCACTACAGCGGCATCCGGCGTAAACAGCTGCATGACCGGCTGCACTGCCAGTTCCATGAGAATGGTTATCACGATTCCATAGGCGGTCGTCAGAATCGTGGCATACCGCAGTGTCTGCGAGGCACGCTTATGTTTTCCGGCACCGATATTCTGCGCCGACAGCGCCGAGACTGTCGCCAGCATAGAGGACGGCACAATAAACAAAGCGCTGATGATCTTTTCCACGATTCCTACCGCAGCCGCATCGTCCAGTCCACGGTGATTGGCGATCACGGTAATCAGCAGAAAGGCGATCTGAATGCAGCCATCCTGTACCGCAACCGGAAAGCCGATCTTCAGAATCTGCCCCATCATCATACGATCCGGGCGAAAATCGGAGTGTTTCAGAGACAGTCCCGTATTTTTCCGGAGAATCACGGCAAGAGAGATCACCACGCTAATAGTCTGGGACAGCGTAGTCCCCAGCGCCGCACCGGCAGCGCCCATTTTCCATGCGCCCAGGAACAGATAATCCAGCCCGATATTTGCCGCACAGGCGATTGCGATAAAGTACATGGGGCTTTTGGAATCTCCCATGCCACGGAAAATGGCGCTAATAATATTATAGGCTGTGATAAACGGGATTCCCAAAAATCAGATGACCAGATACTGCACCGTTTCTGCCACAGCCTCTTCCGGCGTGCCGATCAGAATGACAATAGGTCTCGCCAGGCATAACAGAACCGCCATCAACGCAGCCGCCAAAACCATAAACAACGTCACCGTATTTCCAACGGCTTTTCCTGCCTCATCCATCCGGTTTCCGCCGACAGCACGTCCAATGATAACGGTTGCACCCATGGCAAGCCCCACCAGGATCACGGTAATCATGTGCATGACCTGGCTGCCGTTTGCCACGGCGGTGATGCTGTCCACGCCGTAAAACTGTCCCGTGATAAACAGATCCGCCATGCCATACAGCGTCTGCAAAAAATAGGACAGCAAATACGGCAGTGCAAATACCAGAACGGTTTTCGGAACACTCCCTGTTGTCAAATTTTGTTTCATGTTTGTCCCTTTCCATATAGAATATAAAATAAAAACTTGTCTTTTACATTGCAATCCACTCTCTCCGCATGGAGAGAGACCAACAACGGTCATGCTGCCGTCAACGTTAACGGTATTTCAATCCACTCCCTCCAAACAGAGAGAGACATTTATCTGTACAAACCAGGCATTCCCAAGTTTCCCAAAACGATTTATCCAAACAGCGATGGCGTTTCCTTGTCACACAAATAAAAAATATTGGCATGATCCAGATACCACAGCGCAGACGGATCTTTATAGGTATATATCACTTCTGCATAAATTGTATCATTCAGCAGCGTGATCGTCCCCTCACCGGAACTCATCCATCCGTCATTTTGAAAAGAAAACTGAATGACGTTTCCGTCTACTTCCCCGTATATTTTATCTGTTGTTGCAGCCCGATTTGCCGGAGCGCTCTGTACGGTTGACAGAGAAATCTCAGCAATCCTGTCATCGATCGAGAAAATCTGCACAGCTGAACCGCCGCTCTCATAAAATTCATCCGCACTGCTGATTTCTTTGCTGAACCACGTCCCCACATAGGCATCATAGTCAATGGCAGAATCCTCTTTTTTTGCGGACTGCTGTGCATCCGGTTTCTGATAAATTTTCGGCAGGATCCAGACGCAGGCAAAAACAGCAGCGATCAAAACAGCCCCAGCCAGAATAAGCCATCGAAAACGAAGTCCATGTACGCTTTTGGCTACTACATATTCCGCATTGATCTGCTTTCTCATGCAGTAGGGACAGAAGTTCGCATCTTCGTGGAGTTCCTTTCCACAATATTTGCACTTTTTCATCCGTGCAGACTCCTTTTCAATTTCTCTGCTGTTTGAAAGCGCTTGTCCGGTGAAACCTGAATGCACTTCACAATCACCTTTTGCAGCTTTCCGGGATAGAGCAGTTCCGAGGGTCTTTTCTTTGTCAGCAGTTCGTTCATCAATATTCCCATCGAATAGATATCGGCTCTGGTGTCTGTCTGAACCTCGCCATACTGTTCCGGCGCAGCATATCCTACTGTACCAAGATATTCCGTATCGTTGGGATAACAAGGTTTTATAAGCCGGGCAGAATCGAAATCGATCAGTTTCAGCGTATGCGTATTGTTCTCGATCATAATATTTTGCGGCTTGATATCCCGATGCACGATATTCTGTGCATGGAGCATGGCGAGAACATCGCAAAGCTCTGACATAAGGCTTCTGACTGCCTTTTCCGTGTAATATCCCTCTTCCTGCATCAAATCCCAAAGTGTCACACCGTCAATATACTCTTCCAGAACAAGTGTTCGGTCACCAAATTCTGTAACCTCTAAAATTTCCGGCATATTTTTGTGTTTCAGTGTAAGCAGTTTCCGGTATACGTCTGAACCGCCGGCAAAGATGCGTTTCACAATACGCACATGGCGTTCTTTCTGCTCCAGCAGAACGATTTCATTCCGCTCTGTTTTCCTCAGCCTGCAAACCGGTCGGTATTGCTCCTCTAACACAGACTCTAGCCATGGATACAAGGCCATCCCCCATTTCCTGTTTTTATGCTATGACTTCTGATAAACCAAAAATCAACTCTCAGATTTTATCTTTGTAACATGAAAGTCGCAGCAGTCATCCCCCTGTGCCAGCGTTTTGGTACGGTGCAGCTGTCCGCCTTCGTTTCTGTAGTTTCTCTCATCCATATTGCACAGACAGGGAACAAATTCAAAGCAGTTCTCTCGGATGCCCAGCTTACAGATACCGCATTCTGTGTATGTATTATAGAACTCATCCACGCCTTTTTCATAGCGAAATTTCCAGTCAAGTGCATATTCCGACGTTTGGCTTGCGATGCTTTCCTTTACTTTCTTGTCCTGCACTTTATCCGTAAATAAGGTGCATTTTTTGTTTTTGTGCGCCTTTATCATAAACGGAGAATTAAACACGGCTGTTACCATTGCATCCACAACCGCAGGCGTGATCTTGTCCGGTTCTGCTTTGTGCAGAGAAAAGACAAATGCTGCGATATACAGATTCATCTCCAGGGAACTGCCTCCTATGTCCGGCGTTCGCAAAAGCATATTTTTGTATTCGTGTTTTACGTTTTTCTTGTAGCTTTTTATATCCATCTCAGGATATACAGCGGAAAGCTTTTCGAGTGCCGGCTGAAAGCACAAAAGCTCTACTGCTTTTGCATAAATCCCATACTTCAACATAGCTGCATCCATCCTTTCAAAAACAGAAATCACTTGAAATTGACAACGATTGTTTTTTTATCATTTTCAGTGGTAAATGTACGATAAGTTATTTCAGCATAATTCTGATGCCAAACAATATCGTACATTCCATTGTTCCTGCCGCCGTCATCTGTTGTAAAACAATCTAATAGAACCGCACTGTTATCGTCTTGAATCTGAAAGATATATCCGCCTCCATACAATAAAAACGACCTTTCCTCCAAAACAAGTGTATTCTGATTATCAGAAAACGCATAGTATTTTGGACGATAATCCATTTCATCCGATAAACCGGTCGCAACAATATTGCTGCATAACAGTGCGATCGTGCTGATTCCAAACACGAACCATAATAACATTTGTTTTCTTATTATCTTCTCATTGTTTTTAACTTTTGCGATGATAAAAACTATAGTTGAAATGACAACAACACATAATTCGAATAAGCCGATAATGTCATTTACCCTTTCATAGCTATCATGCCAGGAACGCTCTTCCACTTTTTTATTTACATATACATAGGAAATGTTCTCAGGGATATTTTTAATAGAAAAGGCAACGATCAAAGATACAAATGAAAAGCCAAGCATTACAACAAGTGAAAACAGCATCATTTTTTTGCTCTTGTTTTTCATATCGTTCTCCATACAGTAACTCATTTACACAGCGGATACGCCATATTTTAACTTCTTTATTATACCACATTCCCCGATATAACACAAGCAGATTTCCCATTAAAGTGTTGAAATATCATCTGCTGCGTGTTATAATAAGTCTATAAAGTTTTTCACAAGGAATGATACAACATGAAACCCAAAGACACAGAAAAGCTGCTGGAATTGCTGAAAAAAACCGGCAGCATTGATGCCTACCTCCAGGAAAACAAGGATTTTCTGTTAGACTGCAATATCAAGGAATATCTGAGGGCGCTGATCCGGGAAAAAGGGATCACAATTGTACAGCTTGCATCCGATGCCCAGCTTTCCGAACGCTATTGCTTTCAGCTCCTGTCTCTCTCCAACCCACGCCATCCATCCAGGGATGTTCTGTTAAGTATGTGCATCGGTATGCAGCTGAATCTTGATGAAACACAAACTGCATTAAGAATTGCAAAACTCGCCCTGCTCTATCCCAAAGACGAACGGGACAGCATTCTGATTTACGGCATCGAACATGGAAAATCGGTTATGGATATCAATGAGCTTTTGTATCATCATAATTTGAAATGTCTGTGTGATTCGTGAAGATGGAAGGCTTGCTGCTTGTCGTTTTTTCAACAAATAACCCCTGGCAAAGCCAGGGGTTTTCTAGTTACAATAAAAAATATTATTCATCAGATGGTTTATTCCAATCTGTACTTTCTTTCAATCTGCTTATGTATGTGTCGGAAAAACTATCGCCAAAATCACTGATATAAACTCCGGTAGCAGCATTATAAGTAAATGTATCTTCCTCTGTATCATAGCTTTCAATAAGGACATAGCAAGTATTTGTTACATAACCGCCAAATGAATTTTGAGATTCCACTGTTAAAGATACGATCGTTCTCCCATAATCATCTTGTGCTTCAATATTCTCATCCGAATATATTGCCGTTGACGGTGCCTTTAATTGCTTGCTTATAATTGTTTCAGCTGCCGAAATATAATCTTCGTCCTTTGCTTTTCCGTTTCCAGAACTTAAAACAGAAACAAGAATAACGGCAAAAACCACAACGACTATTGCAATTACTACGGTTTTTACCGGGTACTTCTTTTTTTCAGGTAAAGTTCCAACAATATTTGGAGCGGCATCAGTAACAGACGAACCTGCCTGCACCGTCTCTTCCGTTTCCACTTTAGCACCGCAAGACGGGCAAAACTTCTCATTCGGTTTCATTTCCTTACCGCATTTTCTGCAAAACATTTTTTCATCCTCCGTTTTATTCTTCGATTTTTTATTTCAAACTGTCTTTTACTCCGGGCTTTCGCTCACCTCCGGAATGCCTTCTTCAAACGATTCCGTTTCATCCGGTTCTCCTGCGTAGTCGTATTTCATCATTTCCTGGATTTTCGCAATCAAATCCGGATTCTTCTCCAAAAAAATCGTTTTTGTGTGAAAAGTTCCACGAGCAAACTTCTTTGCCGACAGAGCAGCAGGCTTTTCAAAATATTTGATCCAGGTCACAGAAAAACCAGCCCGATCATCATATTCCGACGGTATCGTATCCGGCTTTTTTGTGTCTGTGACGATTCCGATTGCACGCACGTAATAATAAGCTTGTGCCGCTGTCGCATAAGCCTTGGCGATCATCACATCGCCTGGCTGAACTTTTTGCGCCGTTTCATAAAAGCTGGGCTTTTCTTCTCTTCGGAATCCCATAAACCAGCAGTCATTTTCGAGATAGAGCGGCAGCATCTCCTGCGTACCGCCAAACTTCACACCCACACCGTAATAATTCATAATCCCATGACCTCCTATTGGCTTTGTTTTGTCTTATTATATCATTTTCTATACAATTAGTCAAGTATATTTTGTCTATAAGATAATATAAAGTGTTCCAAAAGACAAATAATAAGTGTCAAACAGTCTGTTATCCCAAAAATGAAAATGCAGTATAATAGTAAAAAGGAGGGATGTCATGGAACAGGAACTTGACTATATTGCCATTGGTGACCGTATCCGAAAATACCGTGAACTGTCAAGAATGACACAGGAACAGCTCAGCGAATCATGCTCACTGTCCACCGGATATATCGGGCATTTAGAGCGAGGGACACGCTCACCGTCCTTGGAAACTCTTGTAAAGATTTCTCAGATTCTCCGGGTCAGTCTGGACGACCTGGTGTTCGGAAAAACCGAGATAAACAATAATATGATAAAGATCCTTGCCCTTACCCTAGAGGAAAAAGACCCCGAAAAGGTAAAAGTATTTCTAAAAACGGTCTGCGCCCTCGCAAATAAACTCGACGAGTTTTAAGAAAAACGCCCTATGATGATTATAACACATCATAGGGCGTTTTTACTGCAGCAGCCTGCTGTAATTGGAAATTTTTAAGTTTCAATTGCATGGACTGCCTTGTTTGGGAATTCTGTTAGAGAGAGACCGGAAAGGTGACGTTGGAAAAAACTACGACCGCTTTGTTTCAATCCAGTCTCTCCACACGGAAGGAGACCTGATTCACACTAATGTCACGGTCTGTTTTGACATTTCAATCCACTTTCTCCATACGGAGAGAGACCTTGCCCGTGCCGGATTCCACGCCCCAAAGGTGTACATTTCAATCCACTCTCTCCATACGGAGGGAGACGATCTCCCTGCCAGTCTGCCATTCTTGCATCGTCATTTCAATCCACTCCCTCCGTATGGAGGGAGACGAATCACAGACGGCACCACTCATATAATTCACGGATTTTCAATCCACTCTCTCCACACAGGAACTGACCGCACACAGCGGAGCCAGACCGGAACACGCAAGGTGGCAGGGGCAGCTGGTCACGCTGACCGGAGAAGATGCCGGAGAAACCATTGACGGGCTGCACGTGTACACCCTGCATGAGATCGGTTACGGCTCCGGCGAAGGATTCAAGGGCTGGAACTGCCGCCACGATTGGCACGCATACTACAAAGGCATCTCCAAACCAAATTACACGCTGGAACAGATCAAAAAGCTGAATGAGAAAAACATCTCATACAACGGCAAAAAGTACACAAAATACGAGATCAGCCAGATGCAGCGGCAGGGCGAACGGAATGTACGGGCGCTAAAGCGGCGGACACTGGCATCGCAGGCGGCGGTGGAAAATGCCCCGGACGAAGAAACAAAGGCGGTGCTGCAGGCAGACTATGTGGCAAATGCGGTAAAACTGAAAGAATCCGAAAAGCAGCTGAAAACGTTCTGCAGCCAGACCGGACAGCGGAGAGATACGTTCCGGGAGCAGGTGGACGGGTTTGGACGGAGTGCGGCTCAGAAGGCTGTCCATGCAGCGAAAAATCAGTTGACAGAATGGAAAAGCAGTGCTATAATAGGGAAAACCGCAAATGCGGCAGGGAGTCAAATTTATGTCGTAAATAAAACTGTAGTAGTAAAGGGTCCGCCGAACGGTATCACGCAAAGGGTGAATGACAAAGGCGGCGTGGATAGAAACTACTACGATTCAGACGGCTGCCAAACGAAACAGATTTCAAACAACAGTCACGGGCATAAAAAAGAAAGCAAATTAGGAAAACACGGTGAACATAAGCATATGTACATCAAAAATGAAAAAGGAATTCCTGTCCATGGTGAAGCAGAGGAATTGAGTGATTCCGAAAGAAGGGAGAATCAAGATATTTTATGAGTGCGAATGACCTCTTGAAGAAGAAAGTAGAAGACTGTTATGGTCTGGTCGAATTCACATATCATGGGAAATACGGAAACATAGACCCTTGTTTTCATAAAGACGGAACATACAGCTATTTACTTTATTTTGACGGGTTTGAAAAAACAGTGTACTCTATTGTTGATGTCATGAACACTCCCTTCGTCTGTGGGAAGTCATTAAATGAGTTAAGAGACGCTGTTAAGGTGCTGGATTGAACACCAAAGCGATTAGAAAGCATCTCAAAATACGTGTTGTTTTGAGAAGTAAAACCAAATACGATAGAAAGCATCTCAAACGAGGTGCTTTTTTCATGCCTGAAAGGAGAAACCTATGGAACAAAAGGCAAAAGAAATCCTGCTGGAAAAGCTGGAAGAAATGGCAGAATTCACGCCTGATACATATGGTGATTTGCAAGGTTATGCGGTGTTGTGCAGCGCTATGGTGGATTTATATAACGCTATTGCACAGAATCCGTAAAGCTGCCCCGACCAAGGGCATAAACTGGCGGAGGGCGGAAAACAAGAACAATTCAGCCAGCGGGTACGGCGTTCTTATTTGTGAAATCAGCATCTGAGCAATCAGGTGCTATTTTTATACCCAAATCACGAAAGGAATGAAAGAACATGGAAGACGAAACCGAGAACGAGCCGACACAGCAGGAGCAGACGCCGGAGCCGCAGGCAAAGACCTACAGCGAAGAGGATTACAAAGCACTGCAGGCGAAGTTGGACGCTGTCACAGGGCAGCTGAACGATGCGAACAGCAAGATCCAGTCGTACACCGAAATGGATATTGACGGCATCAAGCAGTCCGCTGCCGACTGGCAGAAGAAGTACGAGGCTGCACAGAATCAGATGCAGCAGATGGAGTACAGTGCCAAGCTGGACAAGTTTGTGGCGCAGCAGGGCTGCAGGAATCCGATCTATGCGGACTATTTGAAATTTCAATTTATTCCCTCCATACGGAGGGAGACTCGACGTGTGTCACGCTGCCGTCCGGGTTAACAGTATTTCAATCCACTCCCTCCGCATAGAGGGAGACGCCGTCCAGAACGCTGTTGTTGGCTTTCCGCACTCATTTCAATCCACTCCCTCCGTATGGAGGGAGACATGATATTTTTCAATGAGTTTTGACGGATTTTACATTTCAATCCACTCCCTCCGTATGGAGGGAGACATTATAATATGCCTACACAGCGTGCAATGGAAATATTTCAATCCACTCCCTCCGTATGGAGGGAGACGCCGTATATTTGGCTGACCCGGTTGCAATTGAGGAATTTCAATCCACTCCCTCCGTATGGAGGGAGACTGCACAATCAATTGCAATCAACAGCGACTACAAGATTTCAATCCACTCCCTCCGTATGGAGGGAGACGCGGACGCAGAGGCAGAGGCACGGGGAGAGGGGGATTTCAATCCACTCCCTCCGTATGGAGGGAGACATTTTCCGGAACAAAAACAGGACTCGAACGGCGTATTTCAATCCACTCCCTCCGTATGGAGGGAGACAGCATTACGCCGCTCTTGTACTTGTCAGCGCTGATATTTCAATCCACTCCCTCCGTATGGAGGGAGACCGAGCGTCACGCACTCTGATGGGCATATCTCAGTATTTCAATTCACTCCCTCCGTATGGAGGGAGACGTGTGGCTCAGTGAAAATGGAAACAGTATCACTGGATTTCAATCCACTCCCTCCGTATGGAGGGAGACTCATATGTAGATAGAGTGTAGCCATTGTGAGTTTATTTCAATCCACTCCCTCCGTATGGAGGGAGACGTGGTAACTCGCAGACGTTTGGGGAATGGTTGGAAATTTCAATCCACTCCCTCCGTATGGAGGGAGACACCAACATATGGGATATAAAGGCTTGCACTGGTATTTCAATCCACTCCCTCCGTATGGAGGGAGACAGTGCAGATTCTCCGCAGTCAGGTCAATCCGATATTTCAATCCACTCCCTCCGTATGGAGGGAGACTCTTTCCGGCTTTCATAGCTTCCAGTGCTTCACCATTTCAATCCACTCCCTCCGTATGGAGGGAGACAACTGTTCGCATCGAGTGACGCTGCAAAACGTGCATTTCAATCCACTCCCTCCGTATGGAGGGAGACCGGAGAGAAGGTGTCTGGCAATGAAGCGTTTCAAATTTCAATCCACTCCCTCCGTATGGAGGGAGACTTTCTGTTCGTCCGCATTCAGAGATACCTTATCATTTCAATCCACTCCCTCCGTATGGAGGGAGACTGATACGATCATACCGATTTATCTGGACGGCAGTATTTCAATCCACTCCCTCCGTATGGAGGGAGACTAAATGCATACTTACCTATCAATACTGAAACTGGTATTTCAATCCACTCCCTCCGTATGGAGGGAGACTATATATATTATACACCATCTCAGAACCGTAGTATTTCAATCCACTCCCTCCGTATGGAGGGAGACGAGGTCAAGACTGTCGGCTATATCGCAACCAATATTTCAATCCACTCCCTCCGTATGGAGGGAGACCGTTCAAAAGTGTCTGTCCTGCTTCCAGTAATGCCATTTCAATCCACTCCCTCCGTATGGAGGGAGACGTAATCATTCAACGCTTTCGGATCTAGCCCCAGGAATTTCAATCCACTCCCTCCGTATGGAGGGAGACCGAAAATTCTGTTGATGAAACCGGGAGACAACACATTTCAATCCACTCCCTCCGTATGGAGGGAGACATATAACGCATCGGAATATGATCTCATGTGGGGAATTTCAATCCACTCCCTCCGCATGGAGGGAGACGGTGCAATTACTACACCTGGATATGTCGGTGATATTTCAATCCACTCCCTCCGCATGGAGGGAGACTCACGCCATTGTGCGTGTGGACGCTCCCAACTACATTTCAATCCACTCCCTCCGCATGGAGGGAGACTGCCGTTCTCCAATCGCCGCTTTACGGATTCTACATTTCAATCCACTCCCTCCGCATGGAGGGAGACCCATTGGCACAACGGGCAGAGCATAACCCGGCAATTTCAATCCACTCCCTCCGCATGGAGGGAGACTAGTCAGGTTTTGGGGGTGGATTTAAGTGGAGATTATTTCAATCCACTCCCTCCGCATGGAGGGAGACCGTCTCGTTGATGGATTCCGCCAGACCATCGAGGGATTTCAATCCACTCCCTCCGCATGGAGGGAGACCGGTCTGTATGATGCTTTTTACGGCAAAAAAACGAATTTCAATCCACTCCCTCCGCATGGAGGGAGACGCCAGCAGTTCCGACGCTCGCAGTCGATGTTTCATTTCAATCCACTCCCTCCGCATGGAGGGAGACCTTGTTAAAAAATATAACTATTCGGAATACAACATTTCAATCCACTCCCTCCGCATGGAGGGAGACACGGTCTCCCGTTCTGAGCCTTGACCTCGATCCCATTTCAATCCACTCCCTCCGCATGGAGGGAGACGCCATACCTATCAGAGACGCACCCGACGCAATCATTTCAATCCACTCCCTCCGCATGGAGGGAGACTAGGTCACACTGCACATCAAGCATCATGCCCGGTTATTTCAATCCACTCCCTCCGCATGGAGGGAGACGCTATCAGGATATAATGTATGATCGTAACCGTAATATTTCAATCCACTCCCTCCGCATGGAGGGAGACAGCACCAAGCGCAAGCAACAAGAACTTGACAGGAAAATTTCAATCCACTCCCTCCGCATGGAGGGAGACTATCCGGCTCAACCAGGATGACTTCACGACCTGCATTTCAATCCACTCCCTCCGCATGGAGGGAGACCCTGTCTCTTCTGGTAAGACCATTCGCCAGTCTATTTCAATCCACTCCCTCCGCATGGAGGGAGACGAAATGAGTACAGTTTCTGAATATGTTGGGGAAGTATTTCAATCCACTCCCTCCGCATGGAGGGAGACAATTATGTATTTCGTTTCGAAAATGGAAAAATTAATTTCAATCCACTCCCTCCGCATGGAGGGAGACCATATTTTCGAAAGCGTCCTTTGCGAAATCAGCAATTTCAATCCACTCCCTCCGCATGGAGGGAGACCATACGGTAGCCGTGTGATACAATGTCCTTTGAATTTCAATCCACTCCCTCCGCATGGAGGGAGACGCAAAACCACCTGCGGCATGAGTACACAAGCTGCATTTCAATCCACTCCCTCCGCATGGAGGGAGACGGCTCTAAACTGACCGTTTCCACGCCGTAAGGCGACATTTCAATCCACTCCCTCCGCATGGAGGGAGACTAACGCACGTTAAAGTATATTTTGTGAACATTAGTATTTCAATCCACTCCCTCCGCATGGAGGGAGACTCAAAGGAGAATATAGTTTCTTCGCCTTTCCGGAAATTTCAATCCACTCCCTCCGCATGGAGGGAGACACTTTTGTTACCCTTCTTTCTATTTTCCAGAAGTCATTTCAATCCACTCCCTCCGCATGGAGGGAGACCAGTACTTACAAGCATACTGCGGAGCAATCCGGCATTTCAATCCACTCCCTCCGCATGGAGGGAGACATGGCCACCTCATATGTGCCGAGTGGTACTTCCTTATTTCAATCCACTCCCTCCGCATGGAGGGAGACTGAGATTGTTCCAACGCTGAGACTGTCCAAATATATTTCAATCCACTCCCTCCGCATGGAGGGAGACGTGTCATTCCTCCTTAGATTTCAAAGCATGTGTATTTCAATCCACTCCCTCCGCATGGAGGGAGACTATAAGATTGTACTTAACGGTACATATGGAATCAGTATTTCAATCCACTCCCTCCGCATGGAGGGAGACATATAGAAAAAGTCTACCGGTAGACAATATAGAAATTTCAATCCACTCCCTCCGCATGGAGGGAGACCTGTTCATACGCAATTAACAATTAGGGACTTGAAAAATTTCAATCCACTCCCTCCGCATGGAGGGAGACAAAGAAACATTTGTTTCAGGGGCACGAACTCGACATTTCAATCCACTCCCTCCGCATGGAGGGAGACCCTGTCGAAGAAACCATCAACAATTGTGACGATCTATTTCAATCCACTCCCTCCGCATGGAGGGAGACTCGACAGAGGCATTTCTAACCGCCGGAGAATCTGGAATTTCAATCCACTCCCTCCGCATGGAGGGAGACCTGGTGCTTTTTCCTGTGCCACTATGACCCAGAATATTTCAATCCACTCCCTCCGCATGGAGGGAGACAGTTGCGGAAAGCATTTATTTTGACCGGTGAAAAACATTTCAATCCACTCCCTCCGCATGGAGGGAGACGGACACGCTGGAGGCAATCGGCGGAGACATCGAGACATTTCAATCCACTCCCTCCGCATGGAGGGAGACAAAGCAGCCTTAATATATTTTGTATATTCAACAGGCATTTCAATCCACTCCCTCCGCATGGAGGGAGACTGCTGTCGTCGTCCTCGTAGGTATCCGGACAAATATTTCAATCCACTCCCTCCGCATGGAGGGAGACTATTGGCAGTCTGATGAAGGTCGTGTTCGTTTGAAATTTCAATCCACTCCCTCCGCATGGAGGGAGACATAGAAATCACAGTAATAACACACGTCACAACGACCATTTCAATCCACTCCCTCCGCATGGAGGGAGACAAATATGACCCGTACCGTTGGAAGTGGTAACGATATTTCAATCCACTCCCTCCGCATGGAGGGAGACATTAAGGAAACGCCGAAAACTTCGATGAAATCATTTCAATCCACTCCCTCCGCATGGAGGGAGACTATCGGCGTTGTGGAGACTGTAACGCCTATCTGGGATTTCAATCCACTCCCTCCGCATGGAGGGAGACGTACGTTTCTTCTGATGCTTTTGCTGCATCGCACATTTCAATCCACTCCCTCCGCATGGAGGGAGACCGACCGCATCCACGATGGACGCAATTCCGAAGCCATTTCAATCCACTCCCTCCGCATGGAGGGAGACATTGGATAGATGGATTTTTTGACAAGTTTGCCAAGATTTCAATCCACTCCCTCCGCATGGAGGGAGACGCATATTCCACGATGTTATTTTCAACGATAAAATCATTTCAATCCACTCCCTCCGCATGGAGGGAGACGCATACTGCGGAGCAATACGACGGACAAGAAAACGCATTTCAATCCACTCCCTCCGCATGGAGGGAGACAACGATTTTGGGTATAATTTGATTTCCGACAATATTTCAATCCACTCCCTCCGCATGGAGGGAGACGACACCCATAGCGGAAAGAACAGACAAAAAACATATTTCAATCCACTCCCTCCGCATGGAGGGAGACGAATTTCTTCATACCATTCCGGCATTTTGCGGGCATTTCAATCCACTCCCTCCGCATGGAGGGAGACTTCGTTGTTTTCAAAACATTTTACTAATGTTCACATTTCAATCCACTCCCTCCGCATGGAGGGAGACACTATTCCGGAAAACGATCTTGCAAGCGTCGTCATTTCAATCCACTCCCTCCGCATGGAGGGAGACTGCGGTTAATTGTTGTCTTACTCAATAGTAACAGATTTCAATCCACTCCCTCCGCATGGAGGGAGACCAGCGGATGCACGTTACCGATACAGTTTCACGGAATTTCAATCCACTCCCTCCGCATGGAGGGAGACTCTTCCCACCGTTCAAGCCCGGCGACACCTTCCTTATTTCAATCCACTCCCTCCGCATGGAGGGAGACTGATGACGGATTTGTTTACGCCCTCACCGGGAAGATATTTCAATCCACTCCCTCCGCATGGAGGGAGACGTTGTATTCATGAATTGTCCGAAATGCGGAAGTATTTCAATCCACTCCCTCCGCATGGAGGGAGACTGATCTGGAAATAGCAGATCGGAAAGTTGGCGGTATTTCAATCCACTCCCTCCGCATGGAGGGAGACCCGTGGAAAAAGCTGCAAAAGAAGTAGCAAAAGCAATTTCAATCCACTCCCTCCGCATGGAGGGAGACTGTAGTATCGATCAGCGTTCCCATGCTGTAATCCATTTCAATCCACTCCCTCCGCATGGAGGGAGACGATCAAAATCTTCCATAGCGGATTTGGCATCCTATTTCAATCCACTCCCTCCGCATGGAGGGAGACGCTATCCGTGCCGGAAAAACAAATCGGGCGAGCATTTCAATCCACTCCCTCCGCATGGAGGGAGACTTCCGGCATCGGTCGAAATGCTGTGAATTTCGGAATTTCAATCCACTCCCTCCGCATGGAGGGAGACCACATTTCGCCGGATTCGTAATCGTCACTCTTGACATTTCAATCCACTCCCTCCGCATGGAGGGAGACAAGAATGGGTATCCACAGAAGAAGCACATCTCATCATTTCAATCCACTCCCTCCGCATGGAGGGAGACAGGTGCAATGCACAGGATTGAACGCTTGTATTATATTTCAATCCACTCCCTCCGCATGGAGGGAGACGATAATGGCATGATCGGTTACTTTTCTGGAATGCATTTCAATCCACTCCCTCCGCATGGAGGGAGACATTATCAAAACCGAGAAATCATTCGCACAGGTTATCATTTCAATCCACTCCCTCCGCATGGAGGGAGACCGCATCAAAACTGCGGCATGATGGATTCATAGGATTTCAATCCACTCCCTCCGCATGGAGGGAGACCAAAAAGGGCGGAACTGTTATTGGCTGGATTGATATTTCAATCCACTCCCTCCGCATGGAGGGAGACCAAAGCCGTGGGGTGCTAAGTGTATCCGGAAAGGGATTTCAATCCACTCCCTCCGCATGGAGGGAGACCCAGGTATTAGCCGCTGTCTGCTTGTCCCAAGACATTTCAATCCACTCCCTCCGCATGGAGGGAGACTAAGCTCATATAACAAGGCTGTACGTGACAAATCATTTCAATCCACTCCCTCCGCATGGAGGGAGACCGCTTAGGGTTTCAGAAATTACAGATATAACCGGTGTATTTCAATCCACTCCCTCCGCATGGAGGGAGACAAGTCAGCTACCAGCACATGGGACTTGATAATTGCATTTCAATCCACTCCCTCCGCATGGAGGGAGACTAACATTTAATGAAAATAGCAGCGATATTTTATTATTTCAATCCACTCCCTCCGCATGGAGGGAGACGGTTGCGGAAACGCCAGCAGCCTTGCTACCGTCATTTCAATCCACTCCCTCCGCATGGAGGGAGACCTGCACTGACTTATAAGACCCTCCGCCAGAAGAATTTCAATCCACTCCCTCCGCATGGAGGGAGACCAGATGACGTGTCGGCAGCGCCACCCTCTGCCGCATTTCAATCCACTCCCTCCGCATGGAGGGAGACCGATCTCTGCACGCTCATCCATAGAGCCATGCAGGATTTCAATCCACTCCCTCCGCATGGAGGGAGACCTGGTGATCCTTTTGAAAATTTCATTGATCAGTTATTTCAATCCACTCCCTCCGCATGGAGGGAGACTGATTAGTGTATACACAGGTTTTCCTGGTTCTGGTATTTCAATCCACTCCCTCCGCATGGAGGGAGACTCTCCTTACCGCCGCCGTAAAACCGATTCGCAAGAAATTTCAATCCACTCCCTCCGCATGGAGGGAGACTTGGTATGGCAGTTTCTGCGACACTAACTTCTGTTATTTCAATCCACTCCCTCCGCATGGAGGGAGACGATCCGTCGTGCAAGTTATGGCGGATGGCTCAAGATTTCAATCCACTCCCTCCGCATGGAGGGAGACCCCATAGCAGATAATACATTCAATGTACTAGAAACATTTCAATCCACTCCCTCCGCATGGAGGGAGACCAGACTGATCAGCTGCAATTCCGGTGTAGTAAGCCATTTCAATCCACTCCCTCCGCATGGAGGGAGACCCACGAATTAACGGATATACCACCAGCAAAAATATTTCAATCCACTCCCTCCGCATGGAGGGAGACCGCATTGCCGCCATCTGTCGGGTCTGTCAACTTATAATTTCAATCCACTCCCTCCGCATGGAGGGAGACTCATTGCCTTTGCTTTTGCCTTATGCTTATGCACATTTCAATCCACTCCCTCCGCATGGAGGGAGACACGGATATTAGAAACATTAGTATACAGGAAATATATTTCAATCCACTCCCTCCGCATGGAGGGAGACCCAGAAGACCAGCCGACACCCTGCAAGAGAGAGTCATTTCAATCCACTCCCTCCGCATGGAGGGAGACTCTGTGGTTCTTCGCTGGATTCGTGCAGTAGATTATTTCAATCCACTCCCTCCGCATGGAGGGAGACTCTACGAAGTTTCTGCAGATTGGCTCATTGGAACATTTCAATCCACTCCCTCCGCATGGAGGGAGACACACACCAAAAATCAGACCGTAAAGAACGAGATATTTCAATCCACTCCCTCCGCATGGAGGGAGACAAAAATTTCTTGTCAATGACATCTTGCAATTGTATATTTCAATCCACTCCCTCCGCATGGAGGGAGACACAAGAAAGATGTCAGATCGTATTTCCTGCAATGGATTTCAATCCACTCCCTCCGCATGGAGGGAGACCGTTTCCGTCTATGGTTGTTATATATAATGGGTATTTCAATCCACTCCCTCCGCATGGAGGGAGACTTATTATCCTCTCGAACTATTTACTGCTGCATTATTTCAATCCACTCCCTCCGCATGGAGGGAGACTTTATGCCAAGCAACTCACCTGTGGCAAAATAGCATTTCAATCCACTCCCTCCGCATGGAGGGAGACAATGTATGATTCAAAAGTACTTCGAAATCATCGTATTTCAATCCACTCCCTCCGCATGGAGGGAGACACCAATCTCTTTTGCATTCTTAGATGCGTTACCCATTTCAATCCACTCCCTCCGCATGGAGGGAGACTACCTGCCCAATAATCTTTTGGATTAACTTTTCTATTTCAATCCACTCCCTCCGCATGGAGGGAGACTTATTCTCATTGCACTTGTCTTTGAAATAAGCGTATTTCAATCCACTCCCTCCGCATGGAGGGAGACTTCATCCTCGTTTTACGTTAGGTTTGAGAATTGCATTTCAATCCACTCCCTCCGCATGGAGGGAGACTTTCAAGCCTTCTTTAATTGCAATTTGATAGGGTATTTCAATCCACTCCCTCCGCATGGAGGGAGACTCTGATAAATCCATATGGATATATTTATCAGAAGAATTTCAATCCACTCCCTCCGCATGGAGGGAGACGTTGTTGTTGCTTTTCCCTGTTCTGGTAAGCGTATTTCAATCCACTCCCTCCGCATGGAGGGAGACAATTGCAAAATGTGCAGCAGTCTGCTATGATAGCATTTCAATCCACTCCCTCCGCATGGAGGGAGACGCATTTAGTGTAATATCTCAAAGATATGTCTCTATGGATTTCAATCCACTCCCTCCGCATGGAGGGAGACCATTGGATTAGGAATGCAGATTGCGTGTGCTACGATATTTCAATCCACTCCCTCCGCATGGAGGGAGACCATTGACTTTTCGATAACTTGTTTTAGCATCAATATTTCAATCCACTCCCTCCGCATGGAGGGAGACCTATATTACTCATGGCTTACCTCCTAACATTGTAATATTTCAATCCACTCCCTCCGCATGGAGGGAGACCGATTTAATGTTTCGCCGTCCGGAATTGTTGAAATTATTTCAATCCACTCCCTCCGCATGGAGGGAGACTCCAGACTTTGCGATATATCTTTTACAGAATTACATTTCAATCCACTCCCTCCGCATGGAGGGAGACGATTGTTTTATTAGTTTCACGCTTTATCAATTTACATTTCAATCCACTCCCTCCGCATGGAGGGAGACGTCCCAACAGTAGCAGGCGTTCCATCATTTTTGATATTTCAATCCACTCCCTCCGCATGGAGGGAGACAATATTCGTCCATTGATTCCAACAGCCCTTCAATCAATTTCAATCCACTCCCTCCGCATGGAGGGAGACGCCAAAAAGGGCGGAACTGTTATTGGCTGGATTGATATTTCAATCCACTCCCTCCGCATGGAGGGAGACTTTTGTTTTTCATGTTTTTCCTCCTTGAAAACAACATTTCAATCCACTCCCTCCGCATGGAGGGAGACGGAGGTGTTATTGTGTACTGGTATGACACATTAAATTTCAATCCACTCCCTCCGCATGGAGGGAGACGGTTTCTGGACGGAAGTTTTTTTGAACGAAGAGATTTCAATCCACTCCCTCCGCATGGAGGGAGACAACTTTCACACCCCGGACAGACTCATTGAAAATAATTTCAATCCACTCCCTCCGCATGGAGGGAGACATTTCAGTAGCGCCCCATGTGCGCCGCCCCAAGCATTTCAATCCACTCCCTCCGCATGGAGGGAGACGCCCGGAATCTCTTTTATTTTATTCACAATGTTGTCATTTCAATCCACTCCCTCCGCATGGAGGGAGACTATTCCGTATTTACAAGATTTTCAAATTCTGGGGAATTTCAATCCACTCCCTCCGCATGGAGGGAGACATCTGCAGTATGAGCTTCGGCTTGCCGATCAGCGAGATTTCAATCCACTCCCTCCGCATGGAGGGAGACTGTGCAGATGGAAGTCATTTGTGCCATCCTTGAGATTTCAATCCACTCCCTCCGCATGGAGGGAGACCCTTGAGGAAAAATATCATGTGGAGGCAGAAATAATTTCAATCCACTCCCTCCGCATGGAGGGAGACACTGTTACCCATGAGATTATGTTATCTTTTTTGGGATTTCAATCCACTCCCTCCGCATGGAGGGAGACAATTTCAAGTAACACAGAAATGATAATCCGATGCATTTCAATCCACTCCCTCCGCATGGAGGGAGACTCAAGGAAGGAGGAAAAGAAATGGCTTTCTATTGTATTTCAATCCACTCCCTCCGCATGGAGGGAGACAGATACATCAGACAACCCCTCTTGGTTTTGAAACATTTCAATCCACTCCCTCCGCATGGAGGGAGACCGAGCAGATGGATGATTTTCTTGCAAAGTTCTCCGAAATTTCAATCCACTCCCTCCGCATGGAGGGAGACTGTTTGAAGATGCGGGAGTGGAAACTGTCAGTATCATTTCAATCCACTCCCTCCGCATGGAGGGAGACCCGTGCATACGGCATCACAGAAGTGTACGACAATAAATTTCAATCCACTCCCTCCGCATGGAGGGAGACGGTATGACAATACACGGAGAACTGGTGATACACACCATTTCAATCCACTCCCTCCGCATGGAGGGAGACCTGGAAAAGATGACATCATCGTGTGCGGCAGGTGCATTTCAATCCACTCCCTCCGCATGGAGGGAGACGACGATCAAGCTGTCCTCGTCTAGCGTCAAGCCATTTCAATCCACTCCCTCCGCATGGAGGGAGACCTATGCGTCCCTGCTCCGCTGCATCCACGACCAAATTTCAATCCACTCCCTCCGCATGGAGGGAGACCACGAACGCCTTGCTTTTGGGCATGATTATGAACATTTCAATCCACTCCCTCCGCATGGAGGGAGACCAAGTTCAAAACATTAGGAGCAAAGCGTTATATCATTTCAATCCACTCCCTCCGCATGGAGGGAGACGATGTATCCTCCGAGTTCGCCCTTTTTCACATCCCCATTTCAATCCACTCCCTCCGCATGGAGGGAGACCTGTGTACCTGTCCACCGCCGGCGGCACAACAGAATTTCAATCCACTCCCTCCGCATGGAGGGAGACTGATATCTACGCATCCGACGTTGTGCAGCAGGCAATATTTCAATCCACTCCCTCCGCATGGAGGGAGACTCCGTCCACCTTGATATATACCGTTTCGTTGTCGATATTTCAATCCACTCCCTCCGCATGGAGGGAGACATCCCACCGCAAATGTCAATCCAGATTCTGCACATTTCAATCCACTCCCTCCGCATGGAGGGAGACAAGATCGTTCCTAACAGCGTAGCCGTGGAAAGAAATTTCAATCCACTCCCTCCGCATGGAGGGAGACGGCAGGATATTCGTACAACACCTTTTCAGTTTTTTTATTTCAATCCACTCCCTCCGCATGGAGGGAGACGAAATTCAAGGGTTCTGGACTGAGGTATTTTTGAACATTTCAATCCACTCCCTCCGCATGGAGGGAGACTGTAACAATTCCGAACACAATAACGAGCATCGGAAATTTCAATCCACTCCCTCCGCATGGAGGGAGACACCTCCTCTCTATATTCTATTATACTACAAAATGCATTTCAATCCACTCCCTCCGCATGGAGGGAGACCGATACTGTGAGATTGCTTTCCCCAGATTCGCAGATTTCAATCCACTCCCTCCGCATGGAGGGAGACGTTCCAAGCTGTTGGCGTGGCGGCGGAGACAGGGAGATTTCAATCCACTCCCTCCGCATGGAGGGAGACATATCTACGCATCCGACGTTGTGCAGCAGGCAATATTTCAATCCACTCCCTCCGCATGGAGGGAGACGATACATCACAGGAAGAGTGTCTGGAAAGATTGCATTTCAATCCACTCCCTCCGCATGGAGGGAGACCCGTCCTCATACAATCAGCGTCGCACAGTATTGTTATTTCAATCCACTCCCTCCGCATGGAGGGAGACCGGCAAAAGACGGTGGATATTCTGCTGATTTCGCATTTCAATCCACTCCCTCCGCATGGAGGGAGACGGCAGTCGGCGGCAACGGAGCAGGGCAGCACACCATTTCAATCCACTCCCTCCGCATGGAGGGAGACATGTTGTGTATATTCATACGATGTTGCCATAGATTATTTCAATCCACTCCCTCCGCATGGAGGGAGACTTCTTGTTCAGTCTCTTTTGCAGAATCATTTGAAATTTCAATCCACTCCCTCCGCATGGAGGGAGACTTTAACTGGTCTACAGTGCCTTTCTTACCATCACATTTCAATCCACTCCCTCCGCATGGAGGGAGACGGCTTAATATCATTCAGTTCAGATTCAACTTTACTATTTCAATCCACTCCCTCCGCATGGAGGGAGACTTTCCCAGAAAGATCCGCAGTTCGAAACCAACTACATTTCAATCCACTCCCTCCGCATGGAGGGAGACCGGCAGATGTGGGAACTACGATAAGCCGGCAGAGATATTTCAATCCACTCCCTCCGCATGGAGGGAGACTCCGTTCCAGATGTAGCCGCGTTGAATCTCTGCTTATTTCAATCCACTCCCTCCGCATGGAGGGAGACTTTGGGCGTTTCATACTCTACTTTTAACAAGTATATTTCAATCCACTCCCTCCGCATGGAGGGAGACGCACGTGCAGCAACCGGCATGAAACCACTTCCACATTTCAATCCACTCCCTCCGCATGGAGGGAGACCACTTCATGTGCAGCGAGGTGTAGCAGAAGTAAATTTCAATCCACTCCCTCCGCATGGAGGGAGACGTAGATTGATTGACGCTATTGATTGCAGCAAGACATTTCAATCCACTCCCTCCGCATGGAGGGAGACAGCAAAACTGCACAGGAAAGCGTTTTTCATTTCGCCTATCCTTGTACAATCCTGCAAAAAAGGATGCAAAAGACTACATTCTGCACCCGAAAAAATGATTTTTTTCGAAAAAAGGGAGAAAAATTCGGTGCGAAACCTCCAGCATCTTTCTGTGCGCCTATGATTCGCACCGACATTTTCCCTCAGACTTCTCTCACAGAATCAGCGGCTCTTCCATGTCTATGGTTTCCTTTGCACCGATATGTTCCACCTTCGACTGATAACGATTTCCCAGGTAATAAAACCGCAGGCTGTCCCTTTCTGTATCAATCGCCTGTTCCAGCCGATGCTTGAGTACCTTGCATTCCGCCGCATCAACATGACACTCAAAGACAGAATTCTGCACCCGAATGCCCACGTTGGTACAGATCTTCGCCACGTGGCGCAGGCGCTTTCTTCCCTCTTTGGTCTCTGTATTTACATCATACGCTACAACTACCAGCATACGCTCTCACTTCCACAAAAACGGCGGATACGCATCCAGATCGCCCCGGAGATAGCGTGCAAGCAAAAGTGCCTGCACATAGGGCAGCAAGCCCCATTCCACTTTTTCTTCCAGAAACGGATGCTGAATCATATCATCCTTGCGCTTTTGCCATGCCCGCAGGAATGTACGCCGTCCGTCCTCCGTCAGCGAAACAGCGCCGTCCTCCTGGACATCGAAATCCTCTGCATGGATCATGCCACGGTTAATGAGCGTCAGAACAAAGCGGTCACAGCAGAGCGCACGAAATTCCTCGACCAGATCCAAAGAAAGAGACGGTCGACCCGGACGGTCTGTGTGCAGTACGCCCACATAGGGATCCAACCCCACGGACTCCAGCGCCGCAGAACACATTCCCGTCATCAGCGAATAGGCAAAATTCAGCATTGCATTGACCCGATCCAGCGAAGGCCGCTTGTTTCTGCCGTGAAATGCAAACGCTGCCTTTTCCTTTAGAATCATGTCGTCAAAAACGGAAAAGTATACCGACGCCGCCTCGCCCTCTATGCCACGGAGCGTGTCCGCTAAATCTGCCTCTGCCGCCTTGGAAATAGACTGCTGCAAAAACTGAGACTTCTGCCGAAACGTTTCTGCATCAATCCTCGGTGCATGGTCCCGTATCATGCGTTCCAGCACCCAGCGGCTGTTGAACAGCTTTCCGACAATCATATTCCGTGCGATCGAAAGGCTGGCGTCTGCATCATCTGCCACCCGATACTGCTGCCGCCGCAGTAAAACATTGCCGCTGACAGCGCCCTCGACCCGTGCCAGGAATTTTCCGGAGCTTGTCATAAAGACCAGCTCTCTTCCATCCTTTGCGCATTTGCCCATCAGCGCCGGGCTTGCACCGGTATAGCCAAAGGTCATGATGCGCTCGACATTGTGCAGCGGCATCCGTACTTTCTTTTCCTCCCGCATGACAACCAGATTATCCCCATCCAGTGAGAGATAACTGTCCGGATTTGTCACATAAATGGTGTTTAGCAACTTCTTCATGGCATTTTTACTCCATTGTCCCCAGCATTTTCTGCAAATAGCCGCCTGCGGTTTTCTTTCCGCAGATCACCGGCAGACAAATGTCCTTCAAAGAACAGGCATTGCAGGCTCTTGTCCGCTTTCCCTTGGGCGTATGCCTTTTCCGGCAAAGCTGGTGCATCTCTTCGGCAGCATCTGCCACTCGTTTCCGCAGTTCCGGCGTAAACTCCACCCTGGTACGATGCCGTGTTTCCCCATAATACAGAAATCCGACCGGTATGTCGCAGCACAACATCTCTTCCAGGCACATTGCCTGTGCTGTGAGCTGTGCAATATCGCATTCGTCTTCCTTGGGTTTGCCACGTTTGTACTCCACAGGTGTTACTGTATAAGTACCCTCTTGTCCGAAAATGGGAACGCCTTTCGGAGAGCGCCGGAATTCTACCGCATCGCACTCTCCGCTCAGCCCCAGACGGGCAGATGATACTTTCATTCCTCTGACGATCAGCAGATCGCCACGCTTTTCCCGAAACGAGCTGTCATGTACATTACGGTGCATGATCCTGCCGTCTGCGGTACGCTCATTTTCCACCCATTGCTGTTCCAGATACGCCAGCGCCCACTGCCGCCGGCAAAACACAAAATGCTGGATGCCGGAAAGCTGTAGATACTCCTCTTCCCGATATTCCATTGCAGCTTATACCAAATCGATCACTTCCGGTGTCAAGCCGTCCAGTGTTTCCAGTGTGATGTCATAATCATCCAAAGACTTGGGATTTTCCACGCCTTCTTTTGCTTTGATTTTCAGCGAACGGTGTACCTTGGCAGAAGTGTACTTCGGCGTTTTGCAGTCATGTTCCCACCAGTACAGCCGGCAGACTTCCATGCTGCCGTCCGGACGTGCCGCAGAGCTGTCATTCTCGAACAGCGTTTTCAGCGCCTCTTTGATTTTCTCCGCATCCTCTTCGGTAAAGCCGGTTTTCTCTGCCAGCTGACAGTTGATGCTGCCCTTGATTACATAAAGTCCGAACTCCACCATATGCTTCATGCCCATGGTATCCGAGGACTTGGCATTTTTGCCGCTTTCGCCGTTGACACACTTGGTGATCTGCAGGCTTACAATATTCACCGGAGAAACGCTGACTGCCTGGTGAATCGAAACCGGTCCACGCACGCCAACAGAGATACCGCCTTTGATTGCAAAAACCTGTCCAAAGCTGCGCACATCGATCCACTCCTCGCAGGCAGCTTTTGCAAAGGCATCCTGGTCGGTATCCTTGCCCTTGACAAGCTGGCTAAGATGTTCATTTTTCGTGGCACGGTCGCTCAGATTGGTAAAGTCATCGGTACGGGCATGGTCTTTCGACTGCACATACACATTCTCACCCATGTCCTGCAGTCTGTTCCGGATCTTCCGCTTGATGCACACATCCGAAATTTCACCGCAGCTGTCATAATTTTCTCTGGGACGGTTTCCGTTCAGCGGATCGCCGTTGGGGTTTGCGTTTGCGGCAGTGACCAGCACTGCAAAGTCAATTTTGTGTTCCAGTACGCTCATGAGTTATTCCTCCTCGTTTCCGTTTTTGGCGGTTTCATCGTTTGAAAGTTTTTCCTTCTTGGTAAACAGATACTTCATCTCGTGATCGTATCCCAGCAGATACAGGGAAGACAGGCGTGCCGTGCTGGAGAACACTTCGGGAGACATCATGCTGCTGATCTCCTGCATCTCGATCTGATAGCGGTCTGCCTTTTTTCCCAGCTTGTTGATATAGGGGATCAGCCGTCCCCGAAGGATTCCCCAGGTATAGTAGGGACGAACGGAGAACATATTCCAAAGCCGCTTGGCATTGGTCACCCGATCTTCTCCCATATCAAATGTATCCCGTTCCAGCTTGTCCGCAACTGCCAGCAGCCGTCCGAACAGATAGCTTCTGTCTGTACTCGTTTTGTCGAGGTCTAACAACTTATCCACGTCGTTCGCTCCTTTCAATCGTTCCGGATGGTTTTCCAGTTCCTGTTTCCGTATCAATGCACAGGCTGTTTTCAGCACCCGATTGTGATTATAGAATTTTGGATCAAAGGCAAGCGGTGCTGATGCACGCTGTGTCAGATTCTGCACCAGTTCTGATGGAATGTGCTTGCCGTAGATGATACACGGCAGCAGCTGCAGCATCTCGCTGCCAAACAGTTTCGATTTACAGGTGAGCTTTCCGTTCTGCTCCACCCCGTGTGCGCACAGAATGACATCATACGGCGAAACCGAGTTCACCAGATAACCCTTCGCCTTGGAATAATAGCTTTTCCACCCTGTGGAAAGATGCCAGTATTCCAGATTTTCCAGGAACTGCGAACCTTTCAGTTCTGCATACATCGGTATCGAAACACGTCCCTCCGTCGATGCCTCCAAACCCAGCACCATGACCTTATCCGGAATCTCCATTTTGTCCCGATATCCGTAGATCATCTGGTGAACCATATCGGCATATGCCGTACCGATGGTGGGCGGCTCTTCTTCGTCCTCGTCCTCATCTTCGTCCTGCTTGTCCGCCAGCTGCAATGCGTTCTTGTAAATGGACGGCAGCTCCTGCATGGTGCTGGACCAGATCACCAGAGAAAGGTCGCAAAATGGATTTTTGGGCTGCAAAGCAATCAGCCATTTCAGCGCATTGTGGACCTTCTGCGAATACTCATAGCCTATGGCGAATGCCTCTTCCTTATCGCTGAACCGTCCACGATAGGTAAAGCCGCTGTCATCGTTGGCAGAGATCAGCCGGGCATTTGCCGAGGAAAGCACGATCTTCGAGGGATGCTTATAGGTAATGATCGCATCTTCGCCGGTGGCATAGCACAGCCGTTTCGGCATATCCTGCATCTGTTCCCGGCGCAGCCGGATAAAGGCATCCTGCAATTCTGTGTCGTTCCAGGTCTCACTGTTGCGCAGCATATCCGTATAATGGATGCGAAACCGCACAAAGGCTTTCCCCTGGTCCACGCCGTTGATGCTGTCCTTTCCCAGTTCTCCGGAGGACTCATCCCATTTCAGCACACTTTTCCCATCGCTGCCCACAGCGTGGATCAGATCCTGCATGACGCTGCCTTTCTGCAAGTACAGCAAAAGGGCGTGAACTGCCGGGTGGGTGCAGTCGCTCTCATCCCAGTCTTTCAGCTGTTCCATATACGCCTTGTGGCACTCTTCCGCACGCTTTGCATCCACATATTTGGCATAATCCGCAGCCAGATAGATTAGCTTTTCCGTAAAGGGCATGGGCGCAATGCCGCTGCTTCTCGCACCGGAATCCTCCGTAACCGGGAGAACCGTCAGCTCTTCCTCTTTTGTCAGCCGTCTGGCAGAAGAAAACTCGCCGTCCTCACGAATGGAGATCTCGATCTGCACCTTGGTGGACGAATGGTAGATCGGCACCATGGAAACCGGAAATTCCGTCTGGTCGTGAAAGTTCTCATACACCTGGTACAGTTCATTCGTCCAGCTCATCTGTTTCACCTCCCGTGAATTCTTCCAGTCCGCTAAAGTTGCCCTGTTCCTTTCCAAACTTCTTCACAGACATTTTCTTGATATGCCGCTTGATGGTACATTCTGCCGGAGGCAGGAACTGGATCACCCCGTCCTGGATCACCGGTTTCCAAAAGCGAACCGTCATTTTTCCCTTGTCCTCCGGCAGCTCTGCCTCGTCTGCATACGTAATGCCGTGGTACATCAGACTGTACGGCATTTCGCCGCTGTTGTCATAGTATCCTTCTCCCTCGCCGAACACGCAGGGTTTCACATAGCCCTGGCATTCTCTTGTGCCGAGAAAAATATCCCGTCTGCCGCCACGGGCAACCATGCGCTTTGCAATGTTGTGATGCTTGTTCTCATTGCGGTCGCACGCCAGTTCCGGATGGTTTTCGTTCCACTCAAAGTGCGCACGCACCTGGTAACAGACATTGCGCAGATATGTGTAATACGCCAGGTCGTTTTCACCGTTCATCTTTAAGGGACGCATTCCTTTCCGCTCCGTTCGGATGGGATTCATAATGCGAACCGCATCCACCTTCCACAAAATGGTCGGCTTAAAGTAAATGCTGTGTACGATCCCTTTGATTGCCTCATAGGTCGGGATATCATAGGTACACTTCTCGCCGGACGGTCTCGTCAGCACATCGGAAAACAGTGCGTAGTCTCCGCACACTTCAAACTCAATGGTATTTCTATGAATCGTCTGACTCATACTGCAGACTCCTTTCCGCAATTTGTTCCGGAAAAGCACACCAGGGTATTTTTCCGGAATTACAATTCAATTATATCACATCTTTACATAATCGTCAACAATTTTAGATGGATTTATAGTCGATTCGACAATATTCGACAAAAATTCCAATATTTTCTGTACATCATAAATCCAAAAACGGACGTTCCTGTCCCTCTGTCAGCAGTCCCAGCGCTGTCTTGTCATAGAAGTTCTCTTCCAGTGCCAGCGCTCCGCAATGCAGCGTACAGAGTGCGCCTGCCTCTGCCAGTTTCCGTTTGTCCCCGGCGTAAACTGAAACCGTATACTTTTGCACCGACCGCAGCAGTTTCTGCATCTGTCCGAATTCCAGGTCGCCGTTCAGATCCCGGATCATCTGCCCGGCATCTTCATCATACGGCACAATCACGCTTTCTCCGGCATCCTCAATTACATGAAACGCTTTTCCAGCTGTGGCAAACGCCTGTAGGGAAAACTTGTCATATTTGGAGCGGTTTCCTTTTCCCAGTTCTGCCCGTTTGCTGTCGGTGGAAAGCAGTTTCAGCAGATCCTGGTCGTTTTCGGACTGCGGAAAGGACAGTTCCTTTTGATTCTCCTGGTAGAGTTTCTGGAAATACTGGGACAGGGTCTCCACGGACAGCAGATCAGTCTCCTTCTCTTTCTGCTGCATACAGAGAGAATCCCAGACAGCGCTGGTCACATTCTGCGCAGAGACGATTTCCTTCAGCCGGTCAATGTTTTCCTCTGTCAGTTTCATCAGATACACCGGACAGATCTTTCTCATTTCCCCGTGCCGGTTGCACCGTCCTGCCGCCTGCGCCGCATTGGATAATCCAGCCTTAGAACGCACCACGCAGCCAAAGGAAATGTCCACCCCTGCCTCAATCAGCTGGGTAGTCACACAGATGACGCTTTCCCCGTCCTGCAAATACTTCCGCATTTCCCGGATGGCGTTCTCCCGGTGTGCCGGACACATATTGGTGCTGAGGTGAATCAGATGGACATTCTCTTCTCCGTCCTCCACCCGTTCTTTGAGACGGCGGTACAGGTCAGCTGCGGTTTTCCGGGTATTGACAACCATGAGAACACTGCGATGCACCTTGAACTGTTCGCAGCAGAAATTCGCCGCCTGTGCATTGTCATAGCTGTCCGTGAGATATTCCAGTTTCGTCCGCTGAAATACAGAAAAGTCCTCATGATAGTCTCCGGTCATGCTCTCCTGTGCATCCAGCAAAATGGGATATTTCTGCTTTTCCAGCAGTGGTTGTGTCGCCGAACAAAGCACCACTGCACAGCCGCAGATACGGGACAGAAAGTTCATCGCCAGGTTGAACAGATAGGTACATTTCAGCGGAACGGACTGCACCTCGTCGATGAGCAGCACCGCACGGCAAAGCCGGTGCATCCGGCGCACCGAAGTGTTCTTGCCGTCAAACAGTGCCTGCAAAAACTGCACCTGCGTCGTGGCAAGAACCGGCACATCCCATTTTTCCGTGCGCAGCTCATACTTGCGCAGTTCCTCTTCCCCTTCCTCGCTGTCATCAAAGACCACGTTGGAGTGATGCTCCAGAAAATTCTCCGCCCCGGAAATTTCCCGGAAATCCTGGCTGTTCTGTTCGAGAATGGACATAAACGGCGCTGTGTACACGATTTTCTCGATGCCGTTTTCCGGACGCATTGCATAGCGAATGGCAAATCGCAGAGATGACAGGGTTTTTCCGCCGCCGGTGGGAACGATCAGACGGCAGATTCCCACCGGATGCGCCGCAAATTCTGCACAGCGCCGGGAAATATCCTGCCGCTGTCGGGAAATCGCATCCGTCCTGCCGGAAAATCCGTCCAGCTTTCGCTGCATCGCCAGCTCCATCCGTTCCCAGACCTGCGCCGCATCATAATGCTTTTCCGTCTGACAATCATTCATGAAGTCAGCGGTGTCCACACAGTCGGCATCCATCAGAATCGACTGCAAAAGGCGTTCCAACATCCCCAGATAAAACGTGAATTCTGTCCTGCGGTTCTGCTTTTCCGCTTTGTTTCCTGCATCAAACGCCTTGCGGTTTTCACTGCGCAGTTCCTTGATCCTGCGGTACACTGCCGCAAACTCTTCACTGGCATCCTCCAGCAGTGCTTTCAGTGATGCTTCCGAATATCCCATTTCCGCAAGCATCGCATCCAGATTCGGCTCGATCTCCTCATAGCGTTCCACCTTGGCGTTGCGGATTCGGAAGTAGTCGTCTCCGCTCTCCGTCAGCCAGTCGTGGAGTCCGTGGTGTGACAGAATCGTCCGAGCGATCAGACGGGAGGTGCGGTACGGCATCTCCTGATCCGGAAAGTGCCGGTCTGAAAAGGCGCAGAGATACTTTGCCCCGGCATAGCAGTGGTCGATCTCACCACGATGAAAGCGGCTGTCTCCGTGGATGTACGCATAGAAATCCCGGTTCAGCTTTCCGGCATCGTGAAAGATTCCCTGTAGTCTTGCCAGCTTTCCCAGCCCCACGGATTCCCCGTATGATTCCGCCAGCGCCGCCACATTTCGGCAGTGTTCGGTGACGGACTGTTCCATGCCATCCGATTCCCGGATATGTGCAGTAAAATCCATTTCAGATTCCCTCCTCTGGTATCTGTTTTTTCGATTTCTTCGATTTCATAGTTTTATTATACCACGGCAGTTTTTCAAATACAATAAAACTGCTTGTCGAATTTTCGACAATTGAACGATTGCTTCGCAATGGTGAAACGATTTCACATTCTCCGGCAAACGCACCATATTTATGAAACGTTCCCTTACTTTTTTAAGGAAAAACGCTATTGACAGATGTTGTAAAATACCCTATAATGAACTTAGAGTTTGGTTCGTATTTTTTATGTGCGGATTTTCGAGCATGATTTTGTCGGTGACAAGGAAAAAATCCGCAGGCATACTATCGTATGGCAAGGATTTTTGACGCAGTCAGCGGCAAAATCTGCCGAAAAGACGTTCCAAAAAAGATACGAAACAGACTCTTAAGCAAACAAATATGATTCTGCACAGGTTCTGATGCAGGTCGGCGATAGAAAGGAACGCTTATGAAACAACAAGTTTACAACCCGTATCTTCCCCTGTATGAATGTATTCCGGACGGTGAGCCGCACGTATTCGGCGACCGTGTATACATCTATGGCTCACACGACAAAGAAGGCGGCGAGACCTTCTGTATGCTGGACTACACCACATATTCTGCACCGGTGACCGACCTTTCCGACTGGCGCTGTGAGGGTACGATCTATCGTGCCGACCAGGATCCGGCATACCCCACAGACCGCAAATTCATGTATGCCCCGGATGTGGTACAGGGCAACGACGGCAGATTCTACCTTTATTATTGTATGTCCGGCAGAGCCGGCTTCGGCGGCTACAACGGTCCGATCAGCGTGGCTGTCAGTGACTCTCCGGCTGGTCCGTTCCGCTATCTGGGTTTCGTCCGCTATCCGGACGGCAGCCCTATGCTGAAGTATGTCTGCTTTGACCCGGGCGTTATCAACGACAACGGCACCATCCGCATCTACTACGGCACATGGTCGGACGAACAGCTGGACAAGGATTTCCGGAACAAGGAAGATCTGATCCAGACCGTTATGCAGCGCTATCACAAGAGCCGCAACGAAGTTCTGGACACCGAGGGCAGTGTGATGGGACCCTGCACAGTTACCGTAGGCGACGACATGATGACTGTCACCAGCGAGCCGAGACACATTATCCCGGCAGATGTCACCGGCACCAGCTTTGCGGCGCATCCGTTCTTTGAGGCAAGCTCTATCCGCAAGATAGGCGAAAAGTATTACTTCATCTATTCCTCCTGGCAGAACCACGAGCTGTGCTATGCCACCAGCGACTATCCCGACCGTGACTTTGTCTTTGGCGGCACGATCGTTTCCAACGGCGATGTGGGATACCAGGGCAGAGCGGAAAAAGACCGCCTGAACATGACCGGAACGACCCACGGCAGCATCGAAAACATCAATGGTCAGTGGTACGTTTTCTATCACCGTCTGACTCACAAATCCGACTACAGCCGCCAGGCGTGTGCAGAACCCATCACCATTCTGCCGGACGGCAGCATCCCCCAGGTAGAGATAACCTCCTGCGGTCTCAACGGCAAGCCGCTGGAGGGAAAGGGAACTTATCCGGCAGTGATCGCCTGCAACATCACCAACGGTCATATGCCCCACGGTTCCAACAAGATCTACACCGATAGTTTCCCAAACGTGACAAACTGCGGCGAGGATCGCTTTGTGGGCGAGATCCAAGACGGCACCATGCTGGGCTACAAGTATTTCCAGTTTTCCGGCGCAAAGGAGATCGGCATTCAGTACCGTGGCACGTGCAGCGGTAAGTTCGTGGTATCGGATGACATCGGCTGCAAAAATATCGTAGCTGAAATTCCGGTAACGCCGGCGGAGACATGGAGCGAGGTCAGAACCGCCCTGCAAATCGCTGACGGCAAGCATCCGCTGTATCTGTTCTTCCAGGGCAGCGGCGAAGCGGCTGTCAAGGAACTGTATCTTGCATAACAGGAGGGAACACTGATGATCGAACAAAGCATTCAGGAACTGATCCAGTACGGCATTGCAAAAGAGCTGGTGACGGAAGAGGACAGCATTTTCCTGCGCAATCAGCTGATGGATCTGCTCCGGCTCTCTTCCTGGGAAACACCGGCGCTGCCGGAGGTCCTGCCCTCGATCGACGAGATTCTGGACAAACTGGTCTCCTATGCCACAGAAAACGGCATCATTGCGGATTCCAACGCAGCACGGGATCTGTTCGACACCCGCATCATGGGACTGCTGACCGATATGCCGCACACCGTAAACCGTGCATTTTTCACCGCATACCACAAGAGTCCGGAGGAGGCGACCGACTGGTACTATCAGTACAGCAAGGACACCAACTATGTCCGTGCCGGACGGATTGCCAAGGATATGCGCTGGACGTATGACTGCGATTACGGCACGCTGGATATCACCATCAACCGTTCCAAGCCGGAAAAAGATCCCAGAGACATTGCCGCCGCCAAGAACCAGCCCCAGACCAAGTATCCGGCGTGTCAGCTCTGCATCGAAAACACCGGCTTTGCCGGAACGCTGACGCACCCGGCACGGCAGAATCTCCGTCCCATTCCGATTCAGGTACACGGCGAACCCTGGGCATTTCAGTATTCCCCTTACGGCTACTACAACGAACACTGCATCGTGTTCAACCAAAAGCACATCCCCATGGTGATCGACGCCGCCGTTTTTGAAAAGCTGTTCGATATCCTGGATATGTTCCCCCATTATTTCATTGGCTCCAACGCTGACCTGCCCATTGTAGGCGGTTCGATTCTGAGCCACGAACATTTCCAGGGCGGTCATTACACCTTCGCCATGGCAAAAGCGCCCATTGAGACACCGTTCCTGCTGCCGAACCAGCCGGAAGTCCAGGCAGGCATTGTAAAGTGGCCCATGTCTGTGATTCGCCTGCAAAGTGAAAATCGCTCTGCACTTGCTGCCGCCTGCGACCATGTGCTGACACTGTGGCGAAATTACACCGATGCTGAGGCGGATATCTTTGCAGAGACTGACGGCACACCGCACAACACCATTACCCCCATCGCCCGGATGCGTGGCAGGCTGTATGAATGCGACCTGGTACTTCGCAACAACCGCACCACACCGGAACGTCCCCTGGGACTGTTCCACCCCAACGCATCCCTGCACCACATCAAAAAGGAAAACATCGGTCTGATCGAAGTTATGGGTCTGGCAGTTCTGCCGGCTCGCCTTGCGAACGAACTGCCGCTGTTGGAAAAGGCGTTGTACAGCGACACCGACCTTACTCAGACGCCGTCTCTCGCCAGCCACGCAGACTGGCTGGAAGAGGTCAAGTCTCGCCATCCGGAGGCAGACGCTGAAACTGCACCGGACATCATCCGCCGAGAGATCGGCGCAGTATTCGAACAGGTTCTGCTGGATGCCGGCGTATTCAAGCGAACAGAAACCGGAAAGGCACAGTTTATGCGCTTTGTCGATCTGGTTCATCAATCTTAAAGTGTAAAATAAAAGACAAAACGTCTCCGTATCGTTCCAAAACAGATACGGAGACGTTTTTTGTTTTGCAGTGCTGCCTTTATTCCTCTGTAAAGTCCCGGTCAAATGTAATGCTGACAGAACAGGTCTGATCCATCCGGTGCAGCTCTCCGGAAATCATCTCCAACAGTTCCTCATCTGTATAATCACACTCGAACGGCACCAGCAGATCAAAAATCAGCCGGTTGGAGTTCTCCCCCGACACCAGCCGGAAATCGTGCAGACTCAGTTTCTGATGCAGTCCTTCCACGACCTGCTGCGTCATACCCCGATAGTGGTTGACCGTTTCGTTATCCAGTTCAATGGGATCCATATGTATGGTCATCATGATTTTCAGTTTCTCTTCGATCTCACGCTCAATGGTATCCACCACCTCGTGTACCTCCACAAAATTGGAGTCGCTGCGCACCTCTACATGGCAGCTGCCGATGGTGCGTCCAGGGCCGTAATTGTGCAGGATCAGATCATGGATACCCTCGATCTTATCATGTGACAGCACCAGCGTTTTCAGCTGCTGCACCGTCTCGGCATCTGCCGGTCGCCCCAGCAGATCTCCCACCGTATCACGTATGATATCGAATGCCGTTTTCAAAATAAACAGCGAGACCGCCGTACCCATGATACCGTCCACCGGAAGCGTTGTCACCAGAGAGAGCAGCAGTGCCAGAATGGTTGCCGCCGTGGCTGCCACGTCGCTGCGGCTGTCCTTCGCCGTGGCGATCATCACCGAAGAGCGTATCTTTTTCCCCAGCCGGGTGTTGAACCATGCCATCCACAACTTCACCCCAATGGAAAGCACCAATGCGCCCAGGGTCAGCCAGCGAAACTGCACCGCATCCGGATGGATGATCTTTTCCACGGAATTCCGCAGCAGTTCAAAGCCCATCAGGGCGATCATGACGGCGATCACCAGCGAGGTCAGATATTCCATGCGCCCATGTCCGAACGGATGTCCCTTGTCCGCCGGCTTTGCCGCCAGCTTATACCCAAACATGGTAATCAGACAACTGGCACAGTCCGACAGGTTGTTGAACGCATCCGATACAATGGCGATGGAGTGGGAAAGCGAACCCATCACATATTTCAGCAGGAACAACACCACATTGCAGCAGATCCCCACCACGCTGCTGAATGTCCCATAAGCTTTCCGCACCGCCGGGTCCTCGACACTTTCATAATTCGGCACAAACCGCCGCAAAAAACGTTCCAACACGACCGCTCCCCCATTTCCACGGAATCAGATTTCTTTCTGCAAACATTCTGCCTATTATAGCACATTCGAATGCAAATGTCAAATCGGCTAACCGCCCTGCATAACTGTCATCTTTTTTCGATTTTTCTGCGTTGACACATCGTTTTTGCGCTGGAATATTTTGCGAATTTTGTCGAATCCTGTCGAATCGAGCCTTCTGCAATGGAAAAAACATGAATTTCTATTGCAATTTTCAATACGTCATGGTATAATAATAGTAAACTTCATGTAGTTCAAACATTTCTTGTAGAAAATAATTTTATGAAATATCTATCAATTTAGTAGGGATATTTTCCAACTCATATGAAGTTCCAGCGGCAACCCAGCTTTGCCGAAACGGGTTTGTTTCAGAGCCGGATGTCCTTCCGGCAGAGAGCAGACGCCAAAAAAGAAACGGAGGTTCAACGTCACATGATTCCCCTAAAGACGGCGATTGCAGATGATGACCGGTATATTTGCCAGCAGATCCAGGAATGCCTGATGCAGTACAGCACCCAAAAGGACATCGACATAGATGACCCGGACATTTATACGGACTGCGCCACGCTTTACAATACCGACTTCACCCAAAAACGCTATGACCTTGTTTTTATGGATATCGACTTTTCCGGCGGAACAGAACCGGTAAAGCATTTCAGCTTATTTGACACAACACGGGAGCGATGCGATAACGGCATCGCACTGGGCGCACATCTGCGCAATCGGCTGGGACATAATTATTTTGACATTATCTACGTGACCTCTTTTGAAAATTATGCCATCCACACCATTCCGAACCGACCGGCAGCATTGGTGCAAAAGCCGGTGACTTATGAGAAGATCTCAAACGCACTGGACGATGCACTATATTATCGGGACATCTCATGGCGTGTATTCGAATTTACCTGCAACAACTCGCCGGTACACGTCCAGGTCTCAAAGATCCGGTATCTGAACAGCTGCGGCAGAAAGATCTATCTGCAAACCAATGAGACCACCATCAGCTTTTACGGAAAGCTCAGCGAGGTACAAAAAAAGCCATGTTTTGCGCACTTTGTCCCTATTCACAAATCCTACGTCGTCAACCCGGACTATATCGACCACATTTCCGCAAACACGGTATACTTGCAGGGAAAGGCAGGCGAACAGCTCCCCATCAGCCGGACTTATCAGCCGCTGGTTGAAAAGTGGCTGATGCAGCACTAAGCCTATGGCACATTACATCACCATTATTGCGAACATATTTCATATCTATGCTGTCTATCAGTTTTCACAGCTGCTCTTTCAGAAAAAGCCCAACCGAAAGCTGCTGGAGTTTATCCTGTATTTTCTCTATTTCCAGATCAACAGCTTTTGCTTTGTCTATTTCCACAGCATCATATGGAATGTTCTGAGCAATCTGATTCCGTTTTTCTGCATCACCTTGTTTTATCCCACTACCTGGTCACACCGCATCCTCAGCGTTTTTTCCATCTATATCGTCAGCATGGCGATCGACATTCTCTGCGCCACAGTCTCCATCTGGTTTGACTATACCCTGTTCTTTACCAGCGGATTTGCGGCAGCGCTTCTGCTGCTGATCGTGGCACGCATTGCCGCACATTTCAAGCTGTACCGGAAAGAAGTTGTCCCCAGGCTGGGTATATTTTACGTTATCAACATTCTCTTTATTCCCCTGGGCAGTATCTTTCTGGCGCACTACATTGCCCGGACGCTCTCCTGGCGCTCGCTCATCGCAGCCATCATCCTGCTGCTTTTGAATATCAGCGTTTTCTCTCTGTACGACCATCTGATCGGTCTGATGAAAAAACAGCACACCGTTCATCTGATCGAACAGCAGAACAAAACATACCAGGAACAGATCAAAGCGGTACAGCAGTCTCAGATGCGGCTGCGGTTTCTGCGGCACGACATCAAGAACCACCTGTTTCAGATGCAGCACTATCTGGACACCAACGACATCGACGGACTGCGCAGCTACATCAGCGACACGGAATATCACTTAGACCTGGCACGCAGTACCACGTACACACAGCACGAGCAGATCAACAGCATTCTGAACTACAAACTCATGCCGCTGCAGCTGGATGATACCAACCTGGACATTGACATTCGTCTCCCGGAAGAACTGCCCTATGCGCCGTTTGATTTGACTGTGCTGCTGGGAAATCTGCTGGACAACGCCGCAGAGGCGACTGAAAAGGTCTTTCCGAAGGAACAGCGGCATATCATTCTGAAAATGCGGGTAAAGTTCGGCGCATTGCAGCTGAACATACGCAACCGCTATGACAACATCCTGCCGGATGAAAGCGGTACCAGAAAGCCCGACAAAAAGCGGCACGGTCTGGGCATGAAAAGTGTCCAGGACATTGTAGACCGCTATCATGGAAAAATCTGGACTGTGCCGGAAAAGGACTGGTACGAGGTCAACGTGATCCTGTACCAGCCGGAACACAGCATTTCCTCAGAATCATAAAAACGACAAAAACGGTTTCCCTTTTCCAAAGAGAAACCGTTTTTTTACTGCACAATGCGCAGCTTTTCGTCAAAGGCATCGTTCCGCAGCAGCATCTGGTATTTTTTCGGTGTCAGCCCGGTATATGTCTTGAAATCGTGTACAAAATGGGACTGGTCAAAATACCCCAGGTCGGCGGCGATCTCGGTCAGAGAGCGCCCCGTGTGCTGGTTCTGGTTCAGCGCAGACACTGCCGTTTGAAACCGGACGATCTTCGCCAGCTGTTTGGGGCTGAGTCCGGTCTCATTCCGAAAACACTTGTCAATGTATCTGGGCGTATAACCGGTATCCTCCGCCAGCTGTTCCACGGAAATCCCGCCGCCGGAGCGGATCATCAAATTGGAAGAGTGGAGCACCAGCAGATTTTGATGTTCCTGGGGACAGACTCGGCGATAGATGTTCATGTAGGAACGCATAAACACACGGATCTGTTGCCGGAAATCTGATGCGCCCCAAATACCCTCCAGCATCCGCCTGTCCTGGATCAGATCATCCAGCGGAATGCGGTGGTTGACCAGATGCGCCATAATATCCGCACTGCCCAGAACCGGATTATACCCCGGCAGGAAACGCACGCCGAAATAGGTGGTGTTGCACTCGGAAAGCACCACCTGGGGCGAAAGAACTGTGCCGCAGATTTCCGCATAAGGATGGTTCGGGTCACAGCAGAACACCATGTCCACGCATCCATCCGGAATCGCATATCGGGGTTCTGTACCGGTAAAGCAGTGGTAAAAGTGAACAATGCCAAACCGGTTCAAAATAAGCTTTTCATAAGAACGGGAAGAGGTCACGAAAAACGGCTGTTTCGGTGTCATGTAGATCTGTTTTTCCATGCAGTACTTCCCTCCTTCCGGTGATTTCTCTCATATTATAGTACAGATGCCGGCATTTTTCAAGTGCAGCTGATGAAAAAAAGGCAGTCTTACAGAAAAACCTTTTTTCCGTAAGACTGCCTTTTCGACAGAATATTCACAGGGAGTGTGTGCTTTTTTATGGAAAGTTGTCCTAAGGCAACAGGCGCTTATTCCGGACGAGTACCGGTGTTGACATCCGCCGGCATACTCTCGATCTCCGGAACTGCATCCAGGTGCAGTTTCTTCGCCACCTCCGGATTATGATTGATCTGGTACAGGTCGGATTCCATCGCCATGACTTCCTTGATCTGATACGCCTTGAACATGGGGCGTTTCATGACACACTTGATCCAAATCACAGCATAGACCGACAGGATCGCTACCGTTATCACAAAGATCAGATAGATCCGTTTCTTGACCTCCCAGCTGGAGTCAATATTGTAGATCATAAAGGCGTTGCCCAGAATGCCGATCATGGGGATCACCGGACCAAAGGGCAGCTTAAAGGTACGGGGTGCCTTCGGCAGACGTTTCCGCAGGATCAGCACATCGCAGTGCAGGATGATATACGAGAAGATCCAGAAGGTACATCCGGTCAGAATCAGGAACGTCAGCTGGTCGCTGGTGGAAAGTCCGGTAACGTTAATCAGAATCATAGCTGCCGCTACCAACAGCAGTCCCACATAGGGTGTGCCACGCTGATTCTTCCGCATGAACACAGAGGGCAGCAGTTTCAGCTTTGCCATACCGGAACAGATCTGCGCAATGGAGAACATAGCAGTGTTCAGGGTGCTGACAACTGCCAGCAGAGAAATGACTGTCATCCAGATGGTGCCGACCTTGCCGTACAGCAGAGTGCCGTACAGGATGTGAGGTACGGTGCTGACGCTCAGCTCCTCCCACGGTGTATAGTGGCTGAAACCAATTACCACAAAGACCTGCATGACCAGAATTGCAAGCAGACTGATGACCATGCCCAGCGGCACTTTTTTCCGGGGATTCTTGACCTGGGTGGAAATGGGAACAATGAACTCTACGCCGATGAACAGGAAGAACGCCAGTCCCAGCAGAGAGAACACATCGCCGGGTTTTGAGGAAAGCACCTCCGGCTGTTCCACCACTTGTCCTGTGCCGAGCTTGAGCGCACCCATGATGCCCAGGAACAGCAGCGAACCAATCAGTCCGTATGCCACAATATTCTGCACCTTTGCGAACATATCCACGCCGAACAGGTTCAGCCCCAGCAGAATCAGAATCAGCACAATGGAATACACCGCTCCCGGAATGGGAACGCCGGTAAAGACGCTGTTCAGTGTGTTGCCGAACATTGCCGCCTCAGAACTGCCCATGATGGTCTGACAGGTCAGATAGCCGCCGACGGTAATGACAATGGAAACAAACGGTCCAAAGCACGCCAGCGTATACTGCGCCATACCGCCGGTCAGATTCGGCATCAGTGCGTTCAGCTCACAGATGGAAAACGCCGTCAGAATGTTGAATGCACAGGCAATCGCCATGGTGATGATAAACGGCAGTCCGATGGCAGATGCGCCCTGCCCGATGGAGAGCAGACAGCTGGTGGCAATAATCAACCCTACGCCAGTTGCCACAATACTGGGTAAGCCTAGTTTTTTCTCCTGCATAATCTCTCAACTCTTTTCTGGGACAAATCCTTATTTTTCACCGTACAGCAGTGCGTCAATGCCCTCTTCGCCGGTGCGGACACGGATGACATTGGTCACATCCGAGACGAAGATCTTGCCGTCACCGATATGCCCGGTGTACAGTTCTTTCTTGACGAATTCCAGCAGCCCGTCCAGTTCTTCTGTGGGCAGAACGATCATGACGACCTCTTTGGGCAGCAGACTGATCTCCTTGTTCTTCTCCTCCACCTCAAATTCCTGGGTACCGTGCTGTACGCCGCATCCCAGCACCTGGTATACCGTCATACCGGTGATATGGAACTTTCCCAGCGCCTTTTTCAGCGGTTCGATTTTGGAAATGCCGGTGATGATCTCAACTCTGGATAATTTCATAACGAATTCCTCCAACAACTTCAAAAAATTTTCCCAAAAAAGAAAAGATGCCGAATTTCCAGGAAATTCGACATCTTTGTCTTTCTACACTCTTATTATAACAGATGCTCTCTCTGAAAAATTGTAAAAAACAGAACCTCTTACTGAAAACGGTCATACCGCAGTGCGGACAGATCCACTGCTGTTTCCTGCTCCATTGCCAGCTGCGCCAGAACTAGGCCGACAGCCGGCGAGATGCCGAAACCGTGTCCCGTAAAGCCGCACGCCAGAATCAGTCCCGGCACTTCGTCCACGGTGCTGATAACCGGCACATGATCTGCACAGGCATCCATCCAGCCTGCCCAGCTGCGGACGACTTTGATGTTTGCCAGATCCGGGAAATAGTGCATGATGCCACGGCAGGCAGCCGATGCTGCGATGCTGGAGGACAGGGGCTTGCCCGGTTTTGCATACGGTTCCAGACCGGAGTTCAGGCCAAAGACGAATGAGCCATGCTCTGTCTGGTGACCGTAGAAATCGGCTGCAGCAGTACCCAGCATCTGCCAGAACATCGGAGCGACTGCCTCGGTGACCAACGTTTCCAGCAGCACCGGCTGCATGGGAACATCAATGCCCACAGTCGATGCAATGAAACGGCTCTCATAGCCTGCCGCCAGGATGATCTTGTCACCCTCATACACATTGCCGGATTCGGTCACCACCTGTCGTGCAGCGCCCTTGATCTTCCGCAGCTCCACAACTTTCTCACCGGAGATGAAGTGCGTACCCAGACGGCGTGCCATCTTATAGTAGCCCATGGTTGCCATCAGTGGATTGGCATGACCGTCCGTGGGACACCAGCTTGCACAGGTCACAGCGTCGGACAGATACGGGTTGATGCGTCTCGCCTCATCGCCGGAGATCATGCGCACATCCACGCCGCAGGCTGCGGCACGGTCTGCCAGACCTTCCAGGATCTTCTGATGCTGCGGCGTACTGCCCAGACGAAGGTTGCCTTCCTGGTAGTACTCCACGTTGGTGTCCAGCATATCGGACAGCTGCGGCCAGATGTGCTGGATGGAGTACATCACCAGCGGCAGTTCTCTGGGGTCACGGCCGGACTGGCGAACGCCGCCGCCGTTTCTGGTAGAGCCGCCGTTTCCGATATTTTCGCTGCCCTCCAGCACCAGGACGGAGACACCATTTTTTGCAAGGTTATATGCCGCAGCGCATCCGATGATGCCGCCGCCAACGATAATGACTTCTGCATTCATTTTGTCTCCTCCTTATCTCTTGCCAGCACTTTCATTTCGATGGGACGCATGGGCGCTCTGCCGGTAGCAGGTCCGAGTTCGTTTGGACGCACACACAGTTCCCGTGCGACGATGCCTTTTACCAGTTTTGTACAGGTCTGCCCCTGGCAGAGTCCCATACCCGTCCGCAGATAGCGGCGTATCTCGGTGAGGGTAAACATACCGTCATGCACAGCACGCCGGATCTCCCCTTTCGTGATCTCCTCACAGCGGCAAACGATCATATCGTCATCCGGCTGAGGAACAAACGGTTTCAGTTCACGGTTTCTGTCGTTCATGCTGTCTCCTCCTCCCGAAAAAATCTTGCTTTCATGGCATATTCTTTCGGCACTTTCATGGTAAGCAGATTGGTATGGTCGAACGCCTTTGCGCTCCGCACATTGACTACCTCTGCGTCACAGACCTTATCGCCCTTTCGGTTCAATGCCACGCCCTTGTCACCTTTTTTCGGCAGGGGCAGGAACTCATACGGCAGTGTCACTTCTGCAGTGCCGTCGCCGCAGTCCTCGTTGACCAGGAAGATCGCCTGACCGGAACAGGATGCCACGCACATTCCGCAGCCAGTGCATTTTTTCTCCGGGTCGATTGCCGGCAGCGCTGTGATGTTGCTGCCGATGCGGATACAGTGCTTGGGGCAGGCATCCTGACATGGGTTGCACGGAATGTTCTGGGTGCATTCAATGACCGGATGCACGCCGCTGCTGTGGGTCACACCAGGGAAACGCTCGATCTCTTCCTCTGCCACAAAGCCATGTTTCAACAGGTTTTGCGAGATTTCCACACCCTCTTCGGTCTCGGTGATCTGCTTGCCACGCATTCCCGGTGCAAACATTCCCTGCCGCAGACCAGCCAGCGCAGCCTCCTGCTTGGCAGCCTCTTCTTTGCAGGTCTCCTCTGAGATGAATCCCAGTCTTGCCGCTGCGGCAATGCCGGCGATCCTTCCCTCGATCATGGCGCTGGATGCCTCCTCAATGCCGGAAACATCGCCGGCGGCATAGATGCCGGGAACAGAGGTCTCACCGTATTCATCCACTGTGGGAACAAATCCTGCCTTTGCCGGATTGTCCTCCATGGCACATCCTGCCATATCGCAAAGCTTGGACATGGGAGACAGTCCTACCGCCAGGCAGATGGTATCCACATCAAAGTGCTTTTCCGTCCCCGGAATGATCTGCCAGTTCTTGTCCACTTCTCCGATGGTCACGCCTGTTACGCAATCCTCACCGTCAGCGGAAATGATGGTGTGCGACAGATAGAACGGCACGCCGCATCTTGCGACCTTTGCGGCATGGACGCCGTAGCCGCCGACACGGGGCGCTGCATCTGCCACGGCAACCACTTCGCAGCCTGCCTGCATCAACTGAAAGCTGACCACCAGACCCACGTTGCCGGACCCCAGCATCAGCACACGCTTGCCCGGCAGTGTGCCGTGGAGGTTCATCATGGTCTGCGCTGCGCCTGCGCCGATGACGCCCGGCAGTGTCCAGCCCGGGAATGTGACCATGTTTTCGCTTGCGCCGGTGGCGATCAGAATGGTATCACCCTTGACGTGGATCACATGATCCTCCACCTTTACAGTAACTTCCTTTTCCGGGAAAATGCCGATCACGATAGCATTCAGAACAACTTCAACACCAAGAGACGCTGCCTCTGCCAGAAGTTCTTCGCCGATATGGAATCCACGGATCTTCGCCTTGTGTTCCTTAGAGCCAAAGAACTTGTGGATCTGTTTGAACAGTTGTCCGCCGGGCTTTGCGTTTTCATCGTATACTACAACGTGCATACCTTTTTTTGCCGCCTCAATGGCTGCGGACAAACCTGCCGGTCCTGCGCCGACCACGATCATATCATAACGTTTCATCATTTTGCTGCACCTCCCGGCTGTTCTGCTGTCACACCGTACTGTGTCCGGATCTCCATGCCCTCTTCCAGCGGCGTGATGCACGTCCGCACATTCGGCTGTCCGTTGACGACCATAACACAGTCGGTACAGCGCCCGATGGCGCAGAAGATTCCTCTCGGCTTATGTTCTTTTCTGGTATAGCGGTGAACCATTACGCCGGCATTTTTCAGTGCCATGGCAATGGGTTCTCCGGCATAGCCTTCCAGTGTTTTTCCATCAAAAGTAAAGGAAACCAGCTGTCCCTTTTCATATGTTCCCAGAATCGGATGTTCCTGTATTCTCATGTCTGCTCCTCCTGTCTTATTTATACCATCTGCGGGACATCCCAAAGCTTCAGCTTTGTGCCGATGCCCTTTTTCAGTGCATTGCGGTAAACCATCGTACCCCAAGCCACATCTTCTACCGGCATACCGCCGATGGAGTACACGATGATCTCGTCATCCTTCCGGTGCAGCGGAATGTTGCCCATCAGGATATCGCCCAGGTCATCCACCTGCTCCGGTTTCATCCTGCCCTCTGCAATCAGATCCATCACGTGAACTGCCGGAATCGGAACTGTATTGTAGGCGTTGGGCTTCATTTCCTCTTCCCACGCCTCATACAGCTTAATGTTGTCTGTCACGGTTCTTGCACGATGGATGATAAAGTCATCATCAAACCGGAGCGCTGCGGTAGAACTGATGAGTGCGCCGGGCTTGATCCACTCCTCCTTGATGTACGGATACTGGCTGGGGTCTCCGGTAGGCGTTGAGGTGCTTGCCGAAACAATATCCGCATCCCGGACTGCCTCTTCCATGGTATCCACAGCATACACATTCACCTGGGGATATTCTTTCTTCACATGGGCAATGAACTTTTCCAGGGATGCCTTTCCTCTGCCCTTGACCTTAATGGTCTCGATGCCGGGACGGACTGCCATGATCGCTGCAAGCGCCGTCTTGCTCATAACACCCGGTCCGATAATGGCAGCTACCTTGGAATCCGGTTTCGACAGGTGCTTGTATCCCACGCCCGGAACTGCGCCGGTGCGGTATGCGGAAAGGATATTGGCGGACATATATGCCACCGGTGCGCCGGTGTCTTTGTCATTCAGCGTCAGCATCAGAATGGAACGGGGCAGTCCCTTTTCCTTGTTGGCACAATTGGAACCGTACCACTTCATGCCTGCCATATCGAACACACCGCCCAGATATGCCGGCATCGCCATAAAGCGTCTGTCCGGTCCGTCTACCGGCATTTCCGGGAAAGGAGAGGACGGCGGAAACATGACCATACATCCGTGGGAATTGCCGTTTGCGCCGCCCATGCGATAGTCACCCACCTTCATCAGCTTGAACATTTCTTCCATCGCATCAATACAGCCTGCCATATCCTTGACACCGGCTGCAACCATATCCTCTTCGTTCAGATACAAAAAATCAACTTCTGGATAGCTCATCTGAAATACCTCCTCCGGAACGCCGGCGCACGCCTGTGTGTACCGGAACGATTCCATGCAAACAAAATAAAAAAGGAGTTCAGATGTCTGATTCATCTGAACTCCTTTGTTCGAGTATTATCTTACCACAACAGGGCAAGAAAAAATTGTAAAAACCGGAACTAACTCTCAACTTCCTGAGTAAAGCCGACGCATTCACAGAAATTTGCACCTTCCGGCTCATCTGTTGCCTCTGTAAACGTCACCGTATACATGGCGTAGATCTTATTGCCGATCTGCTGATACCGTGGTTCTACTGTATAGTCCACAATATCCCAGGTCTGCTTTGCCTCTTCGATATACGCATCCAGCTTTTGCTGGAAATAGTCATAGTCGATAGGCGCAGACAGTGTGTTATAGCTGACACTGAGCTGACGCACTTCTCCTTTGCTGTCCACATCCACAATGGCAGAGAACGGCGCCTCGTTTTCCGGTGTAACAGCATCGTTTGTCACCAGATATTCACTGCCGAAAGAGGAGACTTCCAGTTGGGTATCTTCTGCCAGCAGGCTCTCTGCCACATCGAGACTGCGCTGTTGGCGCTGCGCCATCGTGTATGCTGCCGTCATCGAACCGCTTTCTGCTTTTTCAGCTGTATCAGTATCGCCTTTCTCATACTTGCAAAGCCGTCCGTCAGCATCAAAACAGAACGTCTCGCCGTCCGCCGAAAGATAGCGGTCATAGGTCAGAACAGGGTCATTGTCTGCCGGATCTTCAAAGGCATATCCAATGGCGATATTCTGCGTTTCTGTGCCGTCATAAGTCAGATCAGAAATATCAAAATAAGGATTTGCCGTCAGATTCGTCTGAATGGTTTCCGGGACATCTGCACTGCTCTCCGCAGTTTCTTTCGCTTGTCCGCAGCTGCACAGCAGCAGCGCTCCTGTCAAAAGCAATATGCCGACTTTCTTCATGGCATCTCCTTTCCAGTCAAACGATCAGACCATCAGCATCCGGAACATCTCAATGACCTGTTCCAGAGTTGCCTCTCTGGGATTACCCGGATAGCAGGCATCTGCCAGAGCATCCTTTGCCAGCTGTTCCAGGTCCTCTTCCTTAATGCGTTCGTTTTTCTCCGGAATTCCCACATCCTTGGAGAGCTTGCGGACTGCGGCAATGGCTGCGTCACGATATTCCTCCTGGGACATGGTCTCGGTTCCCTCTACGCCCATTGCCTTGGCGATGGCACGATAGCGTTCGCCGGTATAGTCCCGGTTGAACTCCATGGAAATGGGCAGCAGCATTGCGCAGGCAACGCCGTGCGGTGTGTCATAGTGAGCGCTCAGCGTATGCGCCATAGAGTGGTCGATGCCCAGACCTACGTTGGAGAATCCCATGCCGGCGATGTACTGCGCCAGTGCCATGCCCTCTCTGCCGCTGGGCTTGTTTTCCACTGCATCCCGGAGATTCTCTGAGATCAGACGGATCGCCTCGATATGGAACATATCCGGAATTTCCCAGGCTGCCTTTGTGGTATAGCCCTCGATGGCGTGAGTCAGCGCATCCATACCGGTTGCGGCAGTCAGCCCCTTTGGCATGGAGGACATCATATCCGGGTCAACAATGGCAACTGCCGGGATATCGTTGGTATCCACACAGACGAACTTCCGCTGTTTTTCCACATCGGTAATGACATAGTTGATGGTAACTTCTGCGGCAGTGCCGGCTGTTGTGGGAACTGCAATGGTGGGAACAGCGTGGTTCTTTGTCGGCGCAACGCCCTCCAGAGAACGCACATCCGCAAATTCCGGATTGGTAATGATAATGCCGATCGCCTTTGCGGTATCCATAGAAGAGCCGCCGCCGATGGCAACAATGGCATCCGCTCCGCACGCCTGAAAAGCCGCTACACCCTCCTGCACATTCTGGATGGTGGGATTGGGCTTGATCTTCGAGTAAACCGTGTATGCAATGCCGGCGTTGTCCAGAATATCTGTCACCTTTGCCGTCACACCGAATTTCAGCAGATCCGGGTCTGTTGCAACAAACAAGTGCTGATAGCCGTTAGTTTTTACTTCGTTGACGATTTCCTGAATCGCACCTTTTCCATGATAAGAAATGTTGTTCAATACAATACGATTTGCCATAATTCATGCACCTCACGATAAAAGTTTCATTGGTACTGCCATTTCTGGTGTACAAACATATTATACATTATATTTCAAGAAATGTCAATACATAATGTGCAATATCGACAATCACTTTTCCAATCATGCCTGGGGCAATTTCAGATACAACAGCGGATAGGGATTGCCCTCTTCGTCGTGGTCAGTTCTTCGGTACGTGACAAAGCCCAGGTGCTGATAGAACCCCACTGCCTGGGAATTTTGTTCGTTGACGGTCACTTCCCCGACGCCGTAATTCCGGATGCCGTATTCCAGCAGCTGTCTGCCCAGCCCCTTTCCCCTTTCCTCCGGCAAAAGAAACAGCATTTCCAGACGGTCTCCCGTGATGCCCATAAAGGCAACCGGCTCGCCCGATGCCGTTTCCGCAGTCAGCAGGTGCTGCACGCTGTGAAATGCCGTGGGAACATAGGTCTTGATGTGTTCGATCTCTTCCTCAGAGAGAAATGTATGCGTTGCCCGGACAGACTTCTCCCAGACTGCCAAAAGCGCCGTCATAAGCGGTGCGGTTCTGTCCTGTACTTCACGAATTTTCATAGCGGATTCCTTTCCCAAAAACAAAAGCCACCTCGCCGGGGAGATGACCTTTGCAATACTGTACTTTATTTTTTCGCATTTTTCGCATCCTGCCGGAGCAGTTCCATCCGGAGTGCCAGACAGGTTACTGCCAGGATGCCGATGCCGCCGCCAATGACCCATCCGACGACGATGTTCCGGACACGGTAAACCTCTGCATACGGTACTGTCGCCATAATGATGTAGTCGCCGCTGGACTGATAGTGTACCATATTGGTCTTGCCGTCTGCATCTTTCACGTCAAACTTGCCCTTGTTGCGTTTCATGCTGCTCTTGTCAAAATCGGCTGTCTGACCGATCAGATCCGTATCGGTGGAGCTGATATACTTCATGGTGTCCGCCTCCAGAATGGCGGTAGTGCCGGAAGAGTACAGCGGCATACTGGACGCAATGTTTGCCAGGTCTGCATCCTGCAAAAGCGAGACCACGGAATCCGCTGAAAATGTGATCTGCACCATGCCGTGTCCGCCGTCCAGCGACGATGCCGCCACGATGGTAGGCGTATCGGAATCCAGCAGGAACAGCGCATCGGTGTACACATCTTCTTCCAGATGTGACCGGAACTCCTCACGGATGGAAGTGCCTGCGCCGGACGGGTCGGTACTTGCCACCACATTGCCGTCTGCATCTGCAACGCTTATCATATCGGCGTTGACTGTGACACGCAGTTCTTCCAGCGTCCGGTCATCGGTGATGAACGAACTGTCCTGCGCCAGCAGCATGGCAATGGTTCTGGTTTTGGCGGAGTAATCCTCTTTGAATTCGTCTGTCAGCAGCTGGGTTGCGTTGTGGTTTTTCTCCAGATACGTCTCGATCGAGCCAATGTTGACATCGATCTGTGCGATCACATTATTCTGGCTGACAACGCCCACGGTATAGCCGGCTGCAATTGCCAGAACCGCAATGCAGACTGCCATGCTCAGCATGACCCAGCGATATAATTTCACAAATCGTTTTACCACTTTTGTAAAAACACACCTACCCTTTTCTGAAAGGCAGCACTGCGCAAAACCTGCGGATGCTGCCGAAAATATACTTTTGTTATTATAGCATATTCCGGCGCAGTTGTCCAGCATTTCCACTGAATTTTCACAAAAAAACAGGACAGGAGTTTTTGCTCCCGTCCTGTGATCTGTTTCAGATTCGTATACGATTCCGCAGTTACCGCAGCTGATGCTGCTTTTCTGCGAAGTATTGTTTGGTATCCATTGCCACAACGCCAGACAATGCAATCAATGCAATGACGTTCGGGAATGCCATCAGACCGTTAAAGACATCGGCAGTATCCCATACCGCCTCAACGGTCAGATACGGTCCAATGAAAACTGCCACGATGTACAGCCAGCGGAATGCCAGTGTCAGCGTATGGCTTGCCTTGCCACGCAGGTAGGTCAGACAGCGCTCAGAATAATAGCTCCAGCCCAGAATGGTGGTAAATGCAAAGAAGATCAGGCAGAGCATCAGAATGCAGGAAGAAACCTGTGCCGGGAACGGCAGACCGTGCTGGAACGCTGCGTCTGTGATCTGTACGCCCTGGAGATCCGGGTTCTGCCATGCGCCGGAAATGACGATGGAAAGACCGGTCATGGTGCAGATCACAATGGTATCAATAAAAGTACCGGTCATGGTTACCAGACCCTGGCGAACCGGTTCCTTGGTACGGGCTGCGGCAGCTGCGATCGGGGCAGAACCCAGACCAGCCTCATTGGAGAAGATACCTCTTGCAACACCCTTCTGCATTGCCACGATCATAGCACCCAGTGCGCCGCCGGCAACCGCATCCATACCGAATGCGCTCTTTACAATTTCCACAACAGCGTGGGGAATGACAGTCACATTGCAAATCATCATAATCAGACAGCAGAGCACATATGCCACTGCCATAAACGGTACAACTACCTGGGAGATCTGAGAGATACGCTTCAGACCGCCGATAACAACCAGCGCAACACAGATCGTGATAATCAGCCCCATGATGACCGTTGTCCAGGTATAGTCTGTGTCAAACAGTGTGAATGCAATATGCTCACTCTTGGCATCAAAGAAGTTGTTTGCCGCAGAGGTAATGCCGTTGATCTGGGCAATCGTACCGATGCCCAGCAGTCCGGCAAGCACGCCAAACAGGGCGAACAGCTTTGCCAGCCACTTCCAGCGAGAACCCATACCATTTTCAATATAGTAGAACGGACCGCCCAGATAATGTCCCTCTTTGTCAACAGTACGATACTTGATGGCGAGGAAACCCTCGGCATACTTGGTCGCCATACCGAACAGGGCAGCAATTTCCATCCAGAACAGTGCGCCCGGACCGCCGGCAGCGATCGCAGTTGCAACACCGACAATGTTGCCGGTACCGATGGTGGCAGACAATGCGGTACAAAGTGCGCCGAAGCTGGTGACCTCGCCTTCACCCTCTTCTTCATTCTTTACCATGAACTTCAAGGCGAGACCAATGCGGCGCACCTGTAATCCACGGACACGAATGGTAAGCCAGATGCCGCACAGCAGGATCAGCAGGATCAGCGGAATGCCCCACACCCATGCGTCAATTTGTTTGATGACGTTTGTCAACGTTTCCATTTGTGTTCACTTCCTTTATTATTTTTCCGCAGATATGTGTGCAGAACGCCGGATGATAAAGGCGGCGAAATGCACCTTCTTTCTGCATATTCCGACACTGTCAGAAAAAAACATTTTTATTATACCATACTTCCGTATGGATTGCAAGAAAAATTGTGCAAAATTCCAAAAAAACTTTTTATCGCAATAGCATAGTACAAAAAAGCGTCCGGTACGACAGGACAGAAAAATCCTGCAACGCCGAACGCCATTGTTCGTGGTTGTTATTTTTTCCAAAGCGGAATTATCGGTTATCCACCTTTTCCGGAAACAGGTCATGATGGGTCAGTCTGTCCCATGCCACCTGTTCCCACTTGGTTCCCGGTCTGCCGTAGTTGCAGTACGGGTCAATGGAAATGCCGCCACGGGGCAGGAACTTGCCCCAGACCTCGATATATGCCGGCTCCATCAGCTGAATCAGATCGTTCATGATGATGTTGACACAGTCCTCGTGGAAATCACCGTGATTCCGGAAACTGAACAGATACAGTTTCAGCGACTTGCTCTCCACCATGATCTCCCGTGGAACATAGGAGATATACAGCGTCGCAAAATCCGGCTGCCCGGTGATGGGGCAGAGACTGGTGAACTCCGGACAATTGAACTTGACGAAATAATCCCGTCCCGGATGCTTATTCGGGAATGTCTCCAGCACCTCCGGGGCATAATCGCTGGAATACTTGGTGTTCTGATTGCCCAGCAGTGTGATATCGCCGGTTTCTTCTTTACTTCTTCCTGCCATTTCATTCACCTCCCAGTGCCGGATCCTGGATACCGTTTGCTGCGAAAGCCGCCGCACGGTCACGGCAGGTGCCGCAGACGCCGCAGGGCTTGTCTCCGCCTTCGTAGCAGCTCCAGGTCAGTTCATACGGTACGCCCAGTTCCAGACCCTTTTTCACAACGTCTGCCTTTGTCCAGGTGACAAAAGGCGCCTCAATGTGCAGCTGGTTGCCGCTGCCCAGATAGATTGCCTGGCTGATGGCATCGTTGAATGCAGTGCTGCAGTCCGGGTATGCGTTCCCGGCGGCGTCATCGCTGTGCGCACCGTAATAAATCACTTCGCAGCCGTTGGACAAGGCAATGCTTGCCGCACTGGACAGAAACAGACCATTCCGGAACGGCACATAGGTGGAAACCGGGCTGCCGTTTGTCTCCTGGAGCTGTTCTGCGTAAGTCTCCTTGGGAATCTCCTGGGTAGAACCGCTGAGCAGAGAGCAGTTGGAGTCCGCAAAAATCACGGACAGGTCCAGCTGCTGCCACTTTACGCCGTAGTGCGCCGCAATTTTTCCGGCAGCCTCTACCTCTTTCTGATGCTTTTGTCCGTAAGATACCGACAGCGCCAGCACCTGGTCTGCGCCGTACTTATCCACAGCAAGCCCCAGACAGGTTGTACTGTCTACGCCGCCGCTGAAAAGAACCAATGCTTTCATATGATCTATCCTCCTAGAGTAATTCCTGCAAAGCGTGATCCGTCTGGAATGCGCCGCAGAAGGTTTTCGTTGTGGTTCGAGATGAGACGTTGCGGATGCCACGAGCCGTCATGCAGCTGTGCGAGCCGGTGATGACTACGCCAACGTCCGGTGTTCCCACCGCCTCCATCAAAATCTCTGCGATATCCTGTCCCAGGCGCTCCTGCAATTGCAGACGCTTGGACGCCATGTCGCAGATCCGGGCAATTTTGCTCAGACCGATCACCCTGCCCCGTGGCACATATGCCACGTTGACTTTCATATCGTACATCAACGCCATGTGATGCTCACAATAACTGAACACGCTGATATCTTTCATGACCACTGCAGTTTGGGACTGGCTGGGAGAAGGGGCATCAAAGGTTTTTCCGAACATCTCAGCAATCTCATGATTGGAATACTGCACACCGGCAAAAATCTCCTCGTACATTCTCGCCACACGCTGCGGCGTCTCCCGCAAACCTTCCCGATCCGGGTCTTCGCCGATCGCTTCTAAAATGCCCCGGATATGTGTTTCAATTGCTTTTGTATCCATGCTTTTTACTCCTCATACTCCACGCTGCAAGGGATCCCAGATAAACTTATGCAGCTGCAGCTGCAGCCGTACTCCATTCAGCGTATGTTCTTTTAGGAATTCCACGATCTCCGCCGGTTCGATCGAGCCGAATACCGGGCTGAAAAACACGGTACAGCGGTCGATCAAACCGTATTTCCGGATGATTTCCAGCGCCCGTTCCAGATCTGCCCGGCTGCCTGCCACAAATTTCACGGCATCCCGGCTGCGCAGCAGGGAAAAATTCTCCGGCAGCATGGTCTGTTCCATGCCGCTCCCCGGCAGCTTATAATCCATGGTAAAGCACGGACGGAACGACAGGGACGCAAAAGGCTGGAGCGAAACGCTGCCGTTCGTCTCGATCTCCACCCGATAGCCCAGCGCACCCAGCGCCGTAATCAACTCATCAATGCCCGGCTGGAGCAGCGGCTCGCCGCCGGTCAGCGTCACATTCCGCACGCCAGTTTCCCGGACATATGCCACCAGTTCATCGGTCGTCATCCGCACTGCCGGAGCTGCGGCAGTATTTGCCCACTTGGTATCGCAAAAGCCGCACGCCAGGTTACAGCCACGAAACCGCAGGAACACTGCCAATTCCCCGGCGTGCTTTCCCTCGCCGTTGATGCTGACAAATTTCTCAGCTACTGCATACGAATTCATGGCTCACACCTCGTATACAGCACAGTTTTCCGGTGTTTCATACACTGCCACCCGACGGACAGGCAGACCGTCGGAGGACAGCTTTTCATAAAAGCATTTGGAAAACTGTTCCGCAGTGGGACGAAACGGCACGGCGATCAGACGGAATCCCTCCGCCAGAAGTGCCTCTACCGTTGCCCGCTGGAGCGTACCCTCTTCATAGATCAGCGCATGGTCATAGCTGTCTGCCAGGTCACGGACAGCCTTTTTCACATCGCCGAAGTCGATCACCATGTCCCGGTAATTGCCCTCTTCCTGTAAGGTCTCTTTTCCTACGGTCACTTCGATCTTCCAGCGGTGTCCATGGAGATTGGCGCATTTTCCCTGATAGCCGGACAGAAAATGTGCACTGTCAAAGCTGGCAGATGTCTTAAGTTCAAACATCAGATTTCCTCCTAACAAAAAAATGCAGCCGCATCAACATACGGCTGCATCCAAAATTCATTTCAAACAGGCATCGCCTGCACACAGGAACAATCCCGTCCCCGGTAGTTTACTGTTTCGGATGCCCTGGTTTTATTTAACGACAGGATGGCGCAAACGAACTGTCGATATCGATCGACAAACAGTATACCACACTTTTTTTGAAATGTCAAGTAATTTTTGATTTTTTCAGTGATCTGCTCACGTTTCCTCCGGCGGAACATAAGTCGGTGCATTTTTCGGGCTGTTTCCCTTGATGACCGTATGGTAATACAGATAGGTCATGGGAATGCCGTCGGCACGGTTCAGCTCACAGTCTGTTACCTCGCCCAGAAAAATGGTGTGTGTTCCGGCGGTCATGATCTTTACCACCCGGCAGGTGATCCAAGCCATTGCCGCATCCGGCACCGGCATACCGTCATGTTCTGCGCTGGGAACGCCGGCAAATTTGTCTGCATCCCGGCTGGAACGATACCCGAATCCGCCGATCAGCGCCGGGTCAGTGTCTGTTGCCAGAATCGACAAGGCAAACTTTCCGCTCTGTGCGATCTGGTCGTGGGTGGCATTGTCATGGTTGATGCTCACGGCGATCTGTGCCGGAGAAGAGGTGATCTGCATGGCGCTGTTCGCCACACAGCCATAGGATTTTCCGTTCTGCGCTGTCGTCACCAGGTACACCCCGTAAGACAGCTTTTGCAGGGCTTTTCGATTCATGAGACACAAACCTCCTGTTCCGTCAGGTGCGTTATTCTGCGCTGGGCAGGGTCTTGATGAGAGATACCAGGAACTTCAGCAGGACAACTGCGTCCTTGCCGTCCACTTCGCCGTTGGCATCGCAGTCTGCGTTTGCCTGTTTTTCCGGGGTATCCAGGGTCACTGCGCCGGCAGCGACCTTGTTCAGCAGTACGGCATCGGTGATGTCTACTCTGCCGTCCAGATTGATGTCACCGTAGAGTGTGCCAGCCGGAGCGCCGGTAGCTGTGGTGTTTGTGGTCTCTGTCGTGGTTTCAGAAGAAGTTGCTGTGGTATCACTTTCAGAAACTGTGGTTTCGGTTTCATTCGAAACGGTAGTGGTTTCGGTTGTTTCTGTGGTGGTCTCTACCGTTGTTGCAGTTGTTTCTGCCGGATATACGGTAATTTCCTTGAGCAGCGTTTCAAAGCCGTTGGATGCAGTCAGCGCAATAACACCCGGCTGTTTTGCCGTCAGCGTTGCCTTGTTGCCGTTTCCTTCTACGCTCAGAATATCCGGGTCAGAGGATGCCCAATCGAAGTCGTTGCTGATGATGGAATAGGTAACAGATGCCTCAGCGGTCTCGCCGACGATCATAGAATCCGGTACCTTTTCCCACGCTGCCATCGGATCCGGTGTCTCGGTAGTGTCCTCTGTTGTGGTAGTTTCTGCTGTCGTTGTTGTCTCTTCTGTTGTGGTCGTGGTCTGCTCCGTGGTCTCGGTTGTGCCGGGCTGAGGAGTCTCGCCGCCGCCATAGCTGAATACAAAGTCGCTGTTGATTTCAGAAGCAGATGCAATTGCACTCTGTGCAGCTGTTGTCGAACCGCCGTAAACGGCATACAGTCCGGCAATTGCCAGTGCAAAGCAGCCATTGTAATCCAGCGCCGGTTCTGTGCAGGAATAAGAGTCCGTGTTATCGTCATAAGAACCGTTGGCATCTGTCGGACCGCCGACCAGTGTACCATACAGAGTGTATTTCGCAGTACCCTTATCCGGATTTGCTGCTCTGTGGTGGATATGCTGCGGATAAGAATCGCCAAAGCCGATTAGATAGCTGCGGTTTGCCGGATTGTTTCCCAGCAGGTAGTCCATCTGACCCTGCGCATATTCATTGTATTTGTCCTGTCCGCTGGTATACTTTGCATAAGTCAAAGCATACATCTGCCATGCGCAGTTGTAACGGGATGCACCCCAGCCGCCGCCGACCGGATAATATGCCTGGTTCTTGTTGCCTACCAGCTGATCCATGTCAAACACCAGCTCGCTGCCGTGCGCACTGTACTTCTGAGGATCCATGGAGTACAGCAGAGCAGAATAACCGCCCCATACCTTATCCCAGGAATAAACCCAGTAATCGTAGATACTGCCGTTGTATACGCCGTTGGACGGTGTATACTGTGCCTGGTAGGAATCCGGCAGTTTTCCGTTGTTGTTGGCGATCGCACACCACAGGTCACTCCATGCTACCTTATCTTCGATATTGCCGCAGGAATAGTAGCTACCGATTCCCTCATAGGTTGCTTTCGGATATTTTTCTGTAAACTTTTCCAGTGCGTTTGCATACTTCAGGCAGGCATCTGCATAATCTGCATTCTTATCCCGGAATGCCAGAGAAGTTGCTGCCAGAGCTGCTGCCATATGACCGGACGCATCTACTGACGGGTTGGACGCATCTGCCCAGTATGTCGGTCTGTTCTGTGTCTGCACTTCCGGTGCAGTCCAGATGTTGTGATCCTGGTCGTCACCTACCATATAGCAGAACGCAATGACATTGCCGCTGTCATCCAGATAGGTCACTTTCATAAAGTAATCGCACATTTTTTTCAGAATGTACAGCAGGTGGTCTTCACTTCCGGTCTCCTTATAGGAATTCGGGTTTTCAAAATAAGACCATGCCAGATTGGTGCAGGAATATCCCATTGTGTTCGAGAACTTCAAATGGTCTCCTGCATCGTGATAGCCGCCGGACACATCTACCGTATCCGAACCGCCGTTTGCCGCTTTGATCGCTGCCATGGAGCTGGAGGACAGTCCCTTGGCACTGCTCAGCGATGCTTCTGCATCATAGGTATGACACTTTCCACGCCAGGTCAGCACGTTGTCATCTGCGCCGCACTGGTTTGCGTCAAAAAAGTACAGAGACAGTTTCAGTGCGTCTCCGTATGTACCGGCTGACGGCTGTGCCGAGACTATCATCCCGGAAACTGCCGATGCAGTTCCCGTAACAGCCAGTACCCCGGCAGAAAATACTGCTGCCAGCTTTGTTTTCAAATTCCCTTTCCGATTCATTTCGTCTTCACTCCAATTCTTCATTTCCGGCACAACACAGAATGCCGGTTACGTTTACGTACATTTTTATCATACCATATCGGCGGAACTTTGTCAAGAATAATCAAGCGTTTTATCAAATTTTTTGTGCAACTTCACAACCAGAACAGACGCACAGCTGCAAAAAAAGACCGGCGCTCTCTTCCAAAACGCCGGTCTCTTGTATGCAAAAGCTTTTTCGCAGCAGCATCTCACGCTCACCGCAGACGAAAAGCACTTATGCCTCTACCATGCCACGCTGTCCCAGCAGCGCACGCAGTGCAGAAATACTGCTGCTTTGCACTCTGGCAATGGGAATGGAATTTTTCTTCGCTGCCTTCACAGCACCCTGTACCATCTTATGGGATACGGTACGGGTAAACAGGATCATCAGATCCGGAGAACCGATCTTCTTTTCGATGGGTCCGGTCTCTTTCGGGAACACCTTTGCCGTGCAGCCATGCGCCATACACACATCGGCATACTGGCGGCTCATACACTCGTTTCCTCCGATAATCACAACGCTCATTGGATAATTTCACCTCACAAAGTTCCTGGGCTTTTGCGGCACACGCCGCAGCCCGTCGATATTTCTGGCAGCCAAGCAGACCCTCGTCATCAAGAACTGTGCGTTTCACGACTCGTCAGCCATGTTCCGCACAGCTGGGGATCTTTGCTTTTTCAAGAGTTAGCGTTGACTAACTATAGGATATCATACATTTGACGGCTTGTCAAGCCTTTTTCGGAATTTTCTGCAAAAAATCCAGTGAACAATATGTAAATTCTCAAGCTGTTTCATCATTTTGCAGCATTTCGCCCGAAAAGCAGAAAAAAGGTTGACAAAAACCGACATTTCCATTATAATGGAAGATGCGCATTTTCGGATTTTTGAAAGATGCCGCAAATTTATGTTTTGGCAGCGTTCCTGCTGCCATAAAGGAGAGGAATATGACAACCGCAATTACCATTGGCATGATCATCATTTATGTGGCGATCATGATGGGCATTGGCGTCTATACCGCACGGCAGACTCGCTCCGTCAGCGATTTTGTCCTGGGCGGTCACAGCGTCGGCTCATGGCTCACCGCATTCGCCTACGGCACATCTTATTTTTCCGCTGTAGTCTTCATCGGCTATGCCGGACAGTTCGGCTGGACATACGGCGTTTCTGCCGCATGGGTCGGCATCGGCAACGCCCTGCTGGGCAGTCTGCTGGCATGGATCGTCCTGGGACGGCGCACCCGCATCATGACACAGTCGCTGGGCGCAAAAACCATGCCGGAATACTTCGAAAAGCGCTGGAACTCCAAAGGACTAAAAGTTGCAGCTGCTGTGATCGTCTTTATCTTTCTGATTCCCTATACCGCATCGGTGTACAACGGTCTGTCCCGTCTGTTTAACATGGCGTTCCAGATCGAGTCCGAGGGCGCATACAAGATCATCATTATTGTTATGGCGCTGCTGACGGCGATCTACGTGATCCTGGGCGGCTATGCGGCAACTGCGATCAACGACTTTATCCAGGGCATCGTCATGCTGGTGGGCATTGCTGCAGTGGTGATCTGTGCGATCCACAACCGTGGCGGCATGACTGCTGCACTGGCTGCACTGGGCGATATTGAAGTAAACGGCAAGACCAACACGCTGAACTCCGTATTCGGACCGGATCCGCTGAATCTGCTGGGCGTTGTGGTTCTGACATCACTTGGCACATGGGGT
>ENA-UPTB01000223-UPTB01000223.1-human-gut-metagenome-genome-assembly--contig:-NODE-223-length-61785-cov-13.312715_pt1 | contig 61785 bp, 61 predicted proteins | sample MGYA00250046_ERZ773369 | MGnify/ENA primary metagenome ERZ773369 (study PRJEB29103, sample SAMN06111938) | human gut metagenome | biome: human gut; feature: ankylosing spondylitis patient; material... | reverse complement strand
GGAAACTCTAACAGCAGCAGCTCTGCAGGTAGCAGCATTATCAATGCAGCCCGGCGTTATCAAGCTAGTCCCCACTGAGCGCGGCACAGCACGGTATAATGCCAACCCTAACTTTGCGCTGCACTATGATGATAACGATAGCTGGCCGCCACGCTCTCCGGTGGCGATGTGGTTTGATGATACGATTCTGGATGATTTTCTGAAGGATTGGGCTGCAGTTCAGAAGAAGTTGTATGCAGGAGAGATCACACAGGCAGAGTATTTTGAGTGGAAGATTATGTGGCCGGAAACTTAATCTGCGGTCTAGAAATGGAGTAGACATCAATTTAATAATATCGTTTATTTTTGTTCCATAAAACATTAGAATAATAAAATATATGTATGAAATGATGCGTTCTTATGTCATATTTGTCTTTTTCTCAAAGAATGGGGATTAAGCCGATAGAAGTGCCGATTCAGACAGATTGTCTGAATGAAGATACACGGATGGACATTTGGAATAGTTTTTATCAATGGTTTAGTAGCTATGTTGTATCAGACTCTGACCTTATAGACTATATAAACGGAAGTGAAAGAGAACTTTGCATTCGGGTTTGGAGTCGGTATTTAAGGAGAGATCTATCACATCTTTCCTATGGCCAAAATCTGACAGGCGAAGTCAAGCGTTTAATTTTGTCATCCACAACCGCATGGTACGATATTTTAGATTTTTGCGAACAAATTATAAATGACCCCTATGCGCAGGTAAAATACTTTTCCAAAATGCTCAATAAACATCTGATAGATACCCTCGATGATTACGCGGTCGGAATCCGTAAAGTTTCCGCTGAAACGCTCATTCACCTTGTCAATGATGCTTTGCAGGGTATCTTTTTTCTTGTTCGGCAGCTTCGGGTCAATATTGTTGCTCGGTGTCAGGATCACCCGCTTTTCGTCCAGTGCGATGGCTCCCTTAAAGGTTTCGTTCAGCTTGGCATATTCCAGCTTGACTTTATCCTCAATATCCACAAAGTCGTCATCGTTGGGGCGGGGCAGCAGTCGGGCAAGGTGCATAGTATACTGATACTCGTTAAACAAGTCCTTGTCGTGCAGCCGAACCAACTGTGTAATGTAGGAGTACGCGCCGTTGAACTTACGCACATAATCACGGGCGGTAAAGCGATCTTCCTCGCTCAGTTCCTGATACCGCGCAACAACCGGGCGGAACATCGCCGTCAGCTTACCAAGGGCGGCGGGGTCCTGCTTTTTGCCGCGCTGCGCCGTCATAAACTTGTTGAAGGCGTCCACATCGTCATAGCTGTACAGCATATAGTTGCGAACCTTATTGCGCAGGTCATAGACCTTGTTCAGGTCGGTGCTGCCCTCCAGAATCGTGGTTTCGTAGTACGGCAGGAACGCATTGCGAATGTCATCCTCGGAGTTTTCAAAGTCCAGCACAAAGGTACTGTTCTTACCCGGATAAGTACGGTTCAGGCGGGAAAGCGTCTGCACGGCGGTAACGTCCATCAGCTTTTTGTCAACATACATCGTGTGCAGCAGCGGCTCATCAAAGCCGGTCTGGTACTTGTTGGCTACCACCAGAATGTTGTACTGGCTGCTGTGGAATGCCTGCCGGAACTTCTTGTCGGTCGTGATATACCGTCCCTTTTCGTCAAGGTTCATAGTCGCTTCGGTAAACGGCTTATCGCTGGGGTAATCCTCCAGTGTGACCTCGCCGGAGAACGCGATCATAGCGTTGCAACCGGCACATTCGTCCGGGTGGGCTTCGATATACCGCTTGATGGCAAGGTAGTACCGCACGGCGTTTGCGCGGCTGTCAGCCACAACCATAGCCTTGCCTTTTCCGTTGATTTGATACCGGCAGTTTTCCACGAAGTTTGCCATAATCATATCGGTTTTTTGCGCAATGGTGTAGCCGTGCTTTTTGTAATACTTAAACAGTGCGCGGGAGGTTTTGCCTTCAATCAGCTCCGGGTTGTCCTCTGACACACGGATCAGCTTAAAGGCTTCCTTGATGGTCGTATAGCTGGCAAGCACATCCAGAATGTAATGCTCCTCAATGGCCTGCCGCATAGAGTAGACGTGGAACGGCATCCTGATCGGCTCGCCGTCCGCATCGGTGCCGATCTCGGTGCCGATCTCGGTGCCGAACTTCTCAATCGTTTTGCCCTTGGGGGTGGCGGTAAAGGCAAAGAAGGATTGGTTATCGTGGCGTCCCTGCCCGATAATCTCGTTGATATAATCGTCGGTCAGCTCAACATCTTCCTCGGCAACGCCTGCCTCCTCGGCGTATTCCTTGGTGGCAACATCAATGTCGATCAGGCTGCGGCGCAGGGATTTTGCACTTTCGCCGTTCTGCCCTTGGTGCGCCTCATCAATAATGATGGCAAACTTGCGCCCGCGGAACGCCTCCATATCCTTCTTGGCAAACAGGAACTTCTGGATCGTGCAGATGATGATGCGCTTTTTGTCGTTGATAGCCTGCGCCAGCGTGTGGGAGTTTTTCTTATCGTCGATAGCCTCCACCAAGCCGACCTGATGCTCAAAGCTGTTGATGGTATCCTGCAGCTGGCTGTCCAGCACAACGCGGTTGGTTACCACGATGACCGAATCAAAGATGCTGTTGTTCTGCGCATCGTGAACAGAGGCCAGCCGGTAGGCGATCCACGCAATGGAGTTGGACTTGCCCGAACCCGCCGAGTGCTGGATCAGATAGTTTTTGCCGGGTCCGCTTTGCTTTACATCTGCCAACACCTTGCGCACGACATCGTACTGGTGATACCGCGGGAAAATCATCTTCTCTTTGGTTACGGTTCTGACAACGCCGTTTTTAACGACTTCTTCCTTTTCCTTCACATAGGAAATAAAACGCTGCAGCAGGTCAAGCAGGCTGTCGCGCTGCAATACTTCCTCCCACAGATAGGCGGTAACATAGCCGTTGGGGTTGGGCGGGTTTCCGGCACCGCCGCTGAAGCCCGCCCCATTGGAGCCGCGGTTGAACGGCATAAAGCGCGTGTCGCCGTCCGCAAGCTGGGTGGTCATCCACACCTCGTACAGATCTACGGCAAAGTAAACAAGGAACCGATGGTTCATGCGGAACGCAAATTCCTTGGCGCTGCGGTCGTTCTTGTACTGGTTGATGGCGCAGATATAGTCCTGCCCTTTCAGCTGGTTTTTCAGCTCCAAGGCAATGACCGGAATGCCGTTTACCGAAAGCACCATATCGATGGTGTTGTTGTTGGCAGGTGTATAGCGGAACTGACGGGTACAGCCAAGGATATTGGCGTTGTAGCGCTCCACTGCAAGGGGGTTCAGGTCGGATTCCGGCTTAAAATAGCACACCCGCAGCTTGCAGCCCATATCCTCGATACCGTTGCGCAGAACATACAGCAAGCCCTGATTGGCAATGGTGGTTTCCAGCCGGTGGTACAGCTTGTCCGCCGCCTTATCGCCGTAGTATTTGGTGTAGCGCGCCCATTCTTTGGGCTGTGTTGCGGCGATGAACTCGCAAAGCACGTCCATATAGATACATTTGCCGACATCCTGTTGGCGCGTCTGCACCCAATGCCCGTCGGCATCCTGCCCGTTGAACTGGGTGTAGCCGCCCTGCGGAGAAATCAGAAAGGCTTCTATGTCGCGCTCAAACCGTTTTTCGCTTTCGTCCATCAGGACACCTCCTCGGTGTTGATTACTTTAGTAAATTGATAACGGAGGGGATCTGCCCAAGAAGGGCGCCTATCGCTGCGCTGACAATGGCAATCAGCCATTCTCGCCGGCTCAGGCTGCGGGACGTCTTGATTTGTTGTTTCAGCCAGTCTTGAAAACCGTCCCATTCGGCTCGCTTGGTGTATAAATTGGCGCCGTCCACTCTTAAGTTCATAATATAGCCGCGCTCTTGCAGCAGCTCCAGCACGTCCTGATACCGAAGTGCTTCCTCGTCGGAAAGATTGCGGCTCTTTTCTGTACCCCAGAGCGCCTTTAATTCGTTGTATTGCTTTTTGATGTCCTTGAAGTCAGTATCCAATCAGACCACTTCCTTTTTGCCGGTGACATACTCATAGATCAGGGAACGCTTGTACTGCTGAAGCTTTTCGATTTTGGATTCCTTGAGGGAAATAAGCTGGTCGATTTGGGCACATTTGGTATCTAAGGCAACACCGCACAATTCCCGCCTGACGGCTTAAGCACCGCTCCGGCGGCTGCGGCACAGCATCTGCGTTGCCAAAATGCTCGATAATACACAAAGTATTATCTGCGCTTTTGGCTTAGCAGCTGCCGCACCTCGCTCGCCGTATCGGCACTTAGAATTATGCGGTATTGCCTTTAATCCCCGATGGGTACGGTAACGTTTCCCCTATATCTTCCATCCGTCACAGTGAGGGTAAGCTCTGCCCCCTCACCCGCTTGGACTACCGCCAACGCCTCGCCGTAGTAGGTGTCCGTGCGGCCTGTCACAAAGCCGATCTCATTGAAGGGGCAGGCGCTTCCCAAGCCCAGCAATTTTCCGCCTGTGACCTCCACATGTAAAACGCCCCGCTCCAGCGGCTTCATCGTGCCGTTCTCGTCCGTGTACTGGAGACGGATGTGGCACAGTCGCCCCGGCTTTACCGCTGCTTCCTCGCAGACAGCCCGCAGCCGGGTTTCGGAAGAAGCTGTGTGGAGCGCACACGCCCCCATCTCTTTGCCCTTGCTGTCAAATGCTATGGCCATGACCACGCCATCCTCATAGGTGCAGCGGAACTTGGCGATGCAGTCGTTTTTCAGCTCCTTTTTTCCAACGCTTTTACCATTTACCCGCAGATCCACCGTGTGGGCGCGGGCATAGACCTCCACGTTGGCCTGTTTCCCGGCACACCCTCGCCAGCTCCAGCTGGGCATTGCGTTCGTCATCTTCCATGCCGAGGGAGAGTGCTTATCACCCGTATGGTTCACCGGGCACACGGCAATGTAGGGGCCATTCTCCTGTTCCAGCGCCACTCGGGTGTAGAGCGCCTCGCCCAAGGGACGACCCGTCAGGTCGATGCGGCCGCTTCCGGCGGTTACCCAACCCAGTCCGCCATCGAACCGGGGGGCATAGTCAGCGTACTCCCAGCTGCCGACGCCCACCTCGCCCAGGTAGTCCATGCCCGCCCAAACAAAATCACCGATGAGTCGGGGCTCCTTTTTGGCCAGCTCCCGGAACCTGTAGGCATCGTTACAGAAGGTCTCGCTGCCCAGAATCAGCCGATCCGGGTACTTTTTCAGATCCCGCTTGTAGCGGTAGATGCCGTAGTTGTAGCCTGCGATGTCCATGTTGGCAAAGGCGTCCCGGGTGCGCCAGTCGCAGGGCGGGATGGTGGCGCCCCGCTTCATGAACTCGTCCCCCAGCAGCCCTGCCATATCGTTGAAGAATTTGCTGCCCACCGCCTTCTCCTTGGTCTGCTTTCCGGCGGCCTTGGCCTTTTCCGCCTTTTCGGCTTCCTTCTTGGCCTTTTCGTCGCTGTACTGGCCGAAGCCCACGGAGCTTAAAAAGTTGAAGAAGATGTTTACCCCGCAAGTGACAGGCCGGGTCGTGTCCAGAGAGTGAAGGTATTCGGTCAGTTCACGGGTCAGAGCAATCCCCTTTTCCTCCGCCGTCTCGGACACCTCGTTGCCGGTGGAGTACATCACCACAGACGGGTGGTTGTAGTCCTTGTCCACCATGTCCTTCAGATCCTGCCGCCACCAGTCCGGGAAATATTCCACATAGTCATGGAGGGTCTTGTGGATGTACCAGTGGTCGATGTATTCATCCAGCACCAACACGCCCAGGTGGTCGCAGGCATCCAGCAGAAACTTGGAGCAGGGGTTGTGGGCGGAGCGGATGGCGTTGTAGCCGTTTTCCTTCAAAATACGGATCTTCCGCCACTCGGAATCCTCATAGCAGCAGGCCCCCAGCACGCCGTTGTCGTGATGAATACAGGCTCCTTGGAGGATGGTGCGTTTGCCGTTGAGCAAAAAGCCGCGCCTCCCCCACGCAACGGTGCGTAAGCCGAAGGTCTCCGTGACCTCATCCGTACCAAAGCTTACTTGGCAGGTGTAGAGCTGGGGATTATCCGGGCTCCAGGGTTTGGCATTCTTCAGGGGGATGGTGAAGGCGATCTGTCCCTTCGTGCTGCCGGACACAGCGGCCAGCTCCCGCTCCCCGTCCAGAATCGAGATGCTGACCGGACCTGCCCCCTCCGTCTCCACCACAACCTCAACCTGGGCGGGATCAAGGGACAGGGTTCGGATTTTCACACCATTGAGCTTGATGTGCGCCTGATCCGCCGTCCACAGCTTCACCGGCCGGTAGATGCCCGCGCCGGAGTACCACCGGGAGTTGGGCTGGTCGGCGTTGCGGGCGATGACCTCCAAGGTGTTTTCCTCGTTTGCACGGAGTTTTCCCGTCAGGTCTACATAGAAGTTGGTGTAGCCGTAGGGTCGGAAGGCCAGCTTCTCCCCATTGAGCCGCACCTCGGCGTTGTGGTATACCCCCTCGAACTCCAGCACGGCCGTCTGCCCTGCCAGGGTTTTATCCGGGGTAAATACGTTTGTGTAAAGGTAGTCACTCCCTTCATACCACCCGGTGTTCACACCACCGGCAGAGGCGGCCGTCCGGGGCTCAAGCAGGGCGGCATCGTGGGGCAGGGTAACGGGCGTTCCTGAACCCTTTTCCCCCAAGCGCTTCCAGCGCCAATTCTCGTTGAAATCTTTTGCTCTCATTCTGCATCTCCTTTAAGCGAAAAGAAATGGAAATCCACATGGCCTATCCCTTGAAATTTGAAGTAGAGCGCCCGCACCCCGTCCGCCAGGACACAGGGCGCTTCCAGCGTCCTGCGTTCCCCGGTCAGCTTCACCGGAAGGCAGGCCGCAGCAATCGAGAAATCCGGCACAGCAGAAAGAAGAAACTCGCCCGCTGCTGTGCCGCTCAGTTCAACAGACACAGCCTGAATGCCCTTACAGTCAAAATACTTGAACCCCGCCACCGCACCGTCTTGCATATTGGCGATGTATTGATCGGGGGTATCCTCGCGGTCTTTTCCTGTTTGGGTAAAGTAGGGATGGGCTGCCAGCCGCTTTTGGGGATTGGGGCCATCGTACCGCCCAACGCCATCCTTGCTCCACAGATTACAGGCGATGCGGGCCTCATACCGGCCTTCGCCCTTGAGCGGCCCGCCGTTCAGGCCGCAGGAGGTCACCTCCGCCTGCCGAAAGCCGCCGTCCGGCGTGCGCTCCAGCTTTTCCGCGCAGGCCTGCCGGGAGTAGGAGTGGCGGTTCGTCTGCCGATGGTAGAAGATGTACCACTGTTCCCTAATGTTCAGCAGTCCGCCGTGGGTGTTTCCTAAGTAGTTGAGGGCCTTTGCTTCGTCCTCGTTTCCGTCCAGAAACAGGTCACCCTGACTCACCAGTGTACCGCCGAAAACGAAGCCGCCGTCCGGCCGGTCGCTGACGGCATAGCACAGCTCATGGTTGTGCCGGGAAGAGTAGACAAAGATGTATTTGTCCCCGTCCTTGCGGATGGAGCTGGCCTCGAAAAACTCATGGTTGGGGAAGGAGCCGGGACCCGCCTTGGGAAAAATCACCTTGGGCTCACCCTTGATGGTCACCATATCCCGCTCCAGCTCCACCACCGTGCCGCCGTCATTTTTCAGCTTTTGAAAGCCGGTGACAATGGCTGGCATGGGGGTGTAGAACCCGGAATACAGCCACACTCGTCCATCATCGTCCGCCAGCACACCCGGGTCGAAGGAAAACTGGTCACCCTTCCGGCGACCCCACACGGTACCGTCCGGGTAGTGGACATGGCCGAGAAATTCGTACTGCCCCGCCGGGGTGTCGCACACTGCTACCCCCATCACGCCCATGAAGTCGAAGGCATAGTAGAGGTAGTACCGCCCATCCGGGCCTTGGCACACATCCGGGGCAAATAACAGCCGCAGACCCAGTTTGTTTTTTGAATCCTGGTTTTTGCGGAAAATGATACCCTCATACCGCCAGTCCGACAGGTCGTCCATGGGGGCAGACCAACATACATAATCGTTAACGCAAAAGACAGGGGCATTGAATCTGTCGTGGGAGCCATAGACGTACACGCGGTTTCCAAACACGTGGGGTTCGCCGTCCGGGAGGTACTCCCAGCTGGGCAAATAGGGATTAAACGCTTGCTTTTTCATCTGCACTGCCTTTTTCTCTGCGCAATGGTTTCCTGCTCTGCGGGGAGATCCCGCTCCACCGTCCACAGCAGCATCAGCGCGGCACAGATGGCGTAGGCCACCGTCTCAATCCAGATATAGCTGATGCCGATGGTGGACTGTACGGCGGCGGACTGGGTCATGGCGGCGGCAGCGGCGGCGTCCTTCGGGGGCGCCACATAGCCGGAACCGCCCAGCATGGCCATGAAGACAGCATTGCAGATGGGGGTGGCGGCCACCATGACGGAGCTATAGATGGACATGGTGAGGCCATCGGTGCGGATGCCGCTTTTGAACTCAATGTGGTCGATGACATCGGCCAGCATAGCCAAAATCAGATAGGCGGCGGGGGCAGAGCCCAGACACTTCAGCGCCACGCCGATGGCTACGGGGACAATCTGCCCGCCGCCAAGACCCGCGATGATGCCGCCAGCCACGCCCACCAGCATACCGGTCATAACCACCACGCGCTTGCTCAGCTTGTTGGCCAGAGGAACCACCACCGCGGCAGCCACCGCCATGGGGATGGCCCCCAACACGGCCAGAATGGTCTGCGCCATGCCCCAGTCGATGGTTCCGGCTGCGCCGATGACCCACTGGCAGAAGTAGCTCATGGAGCCGTTCTTCATGGCACCGCTGCACTGGAAGGCCAGATAAAACAGGAGGATCAGCCACCACCACTTCTCGCTGGTAACCGCTTTGAGCTGTTCGCCCATGGAGGCGGTTTTGACCCGGGCGGCACCGCTGCCCTCGCCCAAAAGCTCCTCTGTGACCCGCTCGCGGGTAAACTTGAACTGGAGGTAAATCGTAAGGGCGGAGAAGATGGCTACGCCCAGCATCACCAAGAACCACCTATGCTGGTCTTCCTTCATCACGTTGGATACCAGCACGGGGAAGATCATGGAACCCACGCCCATAACGCCAAGGCCGGCCACATTGGTAAAGGAGGCCAGAGCCCCCCTTTGCTGGCTGTTGCGGGTGGACACGGGGATGAGGGTGGAGTTGGCGGTGTTGTAGATGGGGTAAGCCACCGCGTAATAAAGGTTATAGGCGATGGCGATCCACACCATTTTCGCGGTTCCTTCAAAGGGGACGATAAACATAAGCACGCTGGACACGCTGAGGGTCAGGGCGGACAGCAGCACCCAAGGGCGAGCCTTGCCTGCCAGAACGCGGGTGCGCTCGATGAGCTGACCCACAATCAGGTTGGCAGCCACAATCAGCAGGGTGGACACCAACTGAAGGACGGACAGGAACCCGGTGTCCAGCTTCAGCACATCGGTGAAATACTTGTTCAAAAAGCTGGTGAATATGCCCGAGGACAGCAGCGCCCCGAAGGGGCCGATGAAGTAGCCAATCAGCATCTCCGGCAGCTTCACGTCCGGGGACTTCACCAGAGAGTCGGTCAGCGGGGTGTTCCAAAACCCGGTTTGCTTTTTACTCATGATGTTCACTCCTGCTTGTTTTGATCCATGTTTGCTAGGATGCAAATCCTACCCGGCATAAACTGCCGGATTGGGTTTGCCTTTATTTCTTGCCTTGCTTTTTCTTAAAGCGGAGCATCATGAACACACTGCCCACAGTAAGAACGGCGCAGACTGCTGTGGCAGCATACAGTGCGATCTGCCACCAAGGCGTGACCATCACCACCGTGGCGTTGCCAATGTTCATGGCGTTGGTTCGCGTCACGCTGTATACCACATTTTTTGCCGCGTTATGGACTGCCGCAGCGATGGCGGGGTCGTTGTCCGTGCCATCCAGGGTACCCATATCCCCCTTCTGGCCGCACCAATAGTCCTGCCCGGCCAGCACACCCAAACGGTAGTCCATCCACTTGGCGTTGATGGCCATGTCTGTGATGGCAGAGCCTTCCATGCCCCATTCATCCCGGAGGACACCGGTCATCAGGCCATGATGGGCGCCGGCCCAAACCACGCCGAGGCGGTTAAAGGAGCTCATGACGTTGGACGCTCCGCCGCGGACAGCACCCTCGAAGCTCTCCAAATACAGCTCGCGGATGGACTGCTCGTTGGCCCAGACAGAAATACCATAGCGCCCCTGCTCCTGGTCATTGAGTGCAAAGTGCTTCACGAACGCCTGCATACCCCGGTCATGCAGTCCTTTGACCTGCGCGGCGCAGATTTCGCCGGACAGCCAGCCGTCCTCGGAATAGTATTCGTTGTGACGACCCAGATAGGGGCTTCGGTGGATGTTGACACCGGGGGCATAGATGCCCGCCACAGCAGCCGCATTGTCGCCGGATTGAGCGTGGAGCATATCCTCGCCCATGCACTTGCCCACCTCCTGAATCAGCTCCAGATTGTAGGTGGCCGCCATGACGTCCTCAGAGGTAAATGCCATACCGTTGCTCCCGCCCACCATGCTTTTGGTAAAGCCGGTGGGGCCGTCAAACTCCTGGGTGGCGGGCAGGTTAATGGCGGGAAGCACCTGGGTCTGATAGGAACCGTTGTAAATCAGGTTCAGCATATCCCCATAGGCGATCTGGCTAATCAGGTCATCCCAAGCGGGATCGCTATAGTCCTTGTCCACAAAGTCGATGGCGTTGAGGGAACCGCCTGTCCCGGCGGCAGGAGCCTGATTCACATCGCCCCAATACAGCTGCTTGTACTTTTCCACAAGAGCCGCCCGGCCGGACTCCTCATGGGTCAGCCCATCGGCCCACATGGCGTCCGTGACCCGCAGACTGACGGCGGTCTGTGGGAATGTCCCGCTCCAGTTATTGCGCGTGAGATAGACCACCTGCTGATCCTCCGCGCCTTCGTACTTGTTCAGATCGGCATTGTCAAACAGGTTGGTGATCGGGTTGCCGGTGGCGGAGGAAACAGCGTAGGTCGTGGTGTCCAATGCGCTGTTCGTCCACTTGGCGGTGAGGGCTGCATCGCCGGTGCCGGTCATACGGCTCTGATCCGCGCCCTTGGCCATCAGGATGTTATTGACGGCGTTGTGTGCATCGGTGCCCACGGTGAAGTAATAGTCCCCGGCGTCCAGGATATAGGTCTTGGCGGCGTTGGCGTCATAGCTGGTGATGTCCTCCTTGGGCACGTTGACGGTGAAATGCTCCGTCGCGCCGGACTTGATTTCCTTCTTGTCAAAGCCGCACAGCTCCACGGCGGCCTTTTCAATGCCGTTTTCCCGGTCATAGTCCGTATAAGGGGACTGGAAATAAATCTGCACCGTATGCTTGCCGTCCATGCTGCCGGTGTTGGTTACATCCACGCCAATCTCAAAGGAATTGCCCTTGTCCTCCACGGTAAAGTTGGAGTAGCTGAACGTGGTGTAGCTCAGGCCGGCGCCGAAGGGGAAGGCAACATCGGCGTTGTAATCGTAGTCGCCCGCGCTGCCCTGACCCAGCACATAGTCCTCATACCGTGTCTCATAGTAGCGGTAGCCCACGTAGATGCCCTCTTGGTAGACCACGTAGTTCATGTTGCACTTGTCGATGCCGGGGGCGGTATTGTTCTGGGCAAAGGCCAGATCATACTGGGATGCGTTGGTATAGGGGTAGGCATCATAGTTGACCATGGCGGGGGAGGAATGGTTATCCTTTAGGAAGGTGTCCACGATGCGCCCGGAAGGGTTCACTTTACCCGCCAGAATGTCCGCCACGGCGGGCAGGCCGTTGATGCCCATGTTTCCGGTCCATACCACCGCGTCGATGTCATACGCATCAAGGAAATCCAGCTGGAGGGTGCTGGAGGAGTTGAGCAGCACAATGATCTTTTTGAACGTCCCCTGTTCCTTGAGCGTCTTCAGATTTTCAAGCAAATCCTTTTCTTCCTTGCACAGGCGGAGATAGTCACCGTCCGTCATGTAGGGCTCCAGCTCGGTCAGGCCGGAGGGCAGGTCCGCACCTTCCCCGGAGGAACGGGACAGCACGACCAGCGCTGCATCGCCATAGCTGGCAAAGGTGGATTTCAGCGCATCGGTATATTTGTCCCATGGCACCTCGTTGATGCGATACTGGGAGGGATCTCCGCCGGAGAGGGCGGCGTTTTCCCGCTTATAGCCGCTGGTGACATAGAATTTCCACAGGTCCGTGTTGACGCACCCGGGCTGGAAGCTGTCCTCCAGCGCGGAGTACAGGCTGGCTCCCTCGCCGGTGGAGACAAAGGCGGAGCCGGTGCCTACCTTCACGGGATCGACAGAGGATTGAGAAAAGCAAGAAATTTTAGAATCCGGGGCCAGGGGAAGGGCGCCGTCCCGGTTCAGCAGCACCGAAGCGCCCTCCGCCATCACCTGACGGCACACGTTCCAGTCGTTGGCCACCAGCTCCTCCTCAGAGTCGTAATTGGTCCAGTAAAAGATCTGGGCATTGGGGTCTTTGACGATTTTCTGCGTCTCGGCATTCAACGCCACATTGATCATCGGAGCAAAGTAACCGGTGATGGGAATCGCCGTGACGCAGACCGCTGTGAGGACAGCAAAACCCGCCATGGGTATTTTCCAAATATTTTTCTTCATGCAGATTCCTTCCTTTTATAATTAAGAGAAAGGCGGGTCGTGGGCGCAGCCTGTGCCCCACAGCCCGCCTTTTTATGGATACGTCAGCTGTTCTTCGCTTTCTTTTTGCTGCGGATGAGCATAAACACGCTGCCCGCAGTAAGCAGCGCCATCACGCCGGTGACAGCATAGAGCGCCATCTGCCACCAGGGAATAATCGTCCGCACGGTGGCGTTACCCACGTTCATGGCGTGGCTGTGGGTGATGGAATAGGCAATGTGCTTAACGGCAGTCTGCACCGCAGAGGCCACGGCGGGGTCTTTGTCCAAACCGTTCAGGGTCTCCATGCCCATGCTGTAGCCGTCCCACAGATCCTGACCTGCCAGCACGCCCAGCCGATAGTCCATATAGGCGGCCATAACGGAGCAGTCGGTGATGGCCGCACCCTTCATGCCCCACTCGTCCCGAAGGATGCCGGTCATCAGGCCGTGGTGCGCGCCGCTCCAGGTCACGCCCAAGCGGTTGAAGGAGCTCATCACGCCCATGCCGCCGCCCCGGGTCACGCTGCCCTCGAAGCCCTCCAAATACAGCTCACGGATGGCCTGCTCGTTGGACCAGGTGGAGATGCCGTAGCGCCCTTCCTCCTGATCGTTGAGGGCAAAGTGCTTGGTAAAGACGTATACGCCCCGATCCTGAATGGCGGCAACCTCCACAGCGGCCACTCGTCCGGACAGCCAGCCGTCCTCGGAATAATACTCGAAGTTGCGTCCGCAATAGGGGGTGCGGTGGATATTGGCGCCGGGGCCGTAAATGCCGGAGAACACGGTGCCGGAATCATCGGTGGCGTGGAGGAAATCCTCGCCGATGCACTTGCCCATGTGCTCAATGAGTTCCAGGTTGAAGGTGGCCGCCATCACGTCCTCGGAGGTGTAGGCCATGGCGGAGGAGCCGCCCATCAGGCTCTTGGTGAAGCCCTGGGGGCCATTCTCGTCATTGGTGCCGGGCAGGCTGATGGAGGGCACCGGCTGGGTGAGGTGGAAGCCATTATAGATGAGGTTCGTCATCTCGCCGTAAGGGATCTGGTTGATCAGCTGATCCCAGGATGGGTCGTCCGCCTCTGTCTCGGCAAACATACTGGCGTTCAGTGTGCCGGGTACGCCCATTTGAGGCAGCGAAGCATCCGCCCAGTAGCGGCTCTTGGCGGTTTCCATCATGGCCACCCGATCCGCCTCGTTGTGGGACAGACCGTCCTTCCACATCTGCTCGGTGATCTTCAGGGAGACCGTGGAGGGGAAGGTGCCCGTCCAGTCGTTTCGGGTCAGGTAGGTGATGGTCTGACCCTCCACGCCGTCATACTTGTTCAAATCCGCGTCCTCGAAGAGGTTGGTGATGGGCAGGCCGGTGACAGAGGAAACGGCATAGGTGGTCTTGTCAAAGGTGGGGTTGTTCCACTTGCAGGTCAACTCGGCATTCCCGGTGCCGGTCATGCGGCTCGAATCCGCGCCCTTGGCGGCCAGGATGTTGTTGACGGCGTCATGGGCATCCTTGCCCACGGTGAAGTAATAGTCGCCATCCTCCAGGATGTAGGTCTTTGCGTTCATGTGGTCGTAGGAAGTCAGATCTTCCTTTTCCACAGTGATGGTGAAGTGCTCGGTCTGCCCCGCGGCAATCTCCTTCTTGTCGAAGCCGCACAGCTCCACGGCGGACTTCTCCACCTGGTTGTCGATGTCGTACTGGGTGTAGGGGGACTGGAAGTAGATCTGCACGGTATGCTTGCCGTCCACCGCGCCGGTGTTCTTCACATCCACATCTACTTGGAAGGTGTCGCCCTGCTCCTGAACGGAGAAGTTGGAATACTCGAAATCCGTGTAGCTCAGGCCATAACCGAAGGGGAAGGCCACGTCACTGTCATAGCTGTACTCCCCGGCGTTGCCCTGACCCAGCACATAGTCCTCGTACCGGGTCTCATAGTAGCGGTAGCCCACGTAGATGCCCTCTTGGTACACCACGTAGTCCCGGTTGCACTTGCCGATGCCGGGATCGGTATTGTTCTGGGCAGAGGCCACATCGTAGTCCGCGCCGTTGGTATAGGGGTAAGCGCCGAAATTCTGCATGGCGGGGGAGGAATGGTTATCCTTCAGGAAGGTGTCCACGATGCGCCCCGAGGGGTTCACGTTGCCGGCCAAGATGTCGGCCACGGCGGTGATGCCGGTCATGCCCACATCACCGATCCACAGCACCGCGTCGATATCGTAGTCATCCACGAAATCCAGCTGGAGGGCGTTGGAGGAGTTGAGCAGCACCACAATCTTCTTGAAGACGCCCTGCTCTTTGAGCTGCTGGAGATTTTCCAGCATATCCACTTCCTCTTTGCACAGCCGGAGGTAGTCGCCGTCCGTCATGTAGGGTTCCAGCTCAGGCAGGCCGGAGGGCAGGTCAGCGCCCTCGCCGCCGGAGCGAGCCAGCGTCACCAGGGCCACGTCGCCGTATTGGCTCCAAGTCCCCTTCAGTGCATCGGAGTACTCGCTCCAGGGCACCTCATTGATACGGTACTGACCCTGGTTGCCGCCGGTGGTGTCGGCATTCACGCGCTTGTAGCCCGCGCCGGCGTAGAATTTCCACTGCTCCGGGTTGACGGAGTCCTCGCCGAAGGCACCATCCATGGCGGCCTTGAGAGAAATCGCATCCTCGGAGGACACTTGGCCGGAGCCGGTGCCGCCGTAGAGCAGGTTGAAGCTGGACTGGGAGAACGGTGTGAATTTTGTGCCCTGCGGCAAGGGCAGCGTGTTGTCCCGGTTGACTAAGAGGGCGGCACCCTCCGCCTCGATATCGTGGCAGACCTGCTTTTCAAAGGCCACGAGATCCTCCTCGTTTTCGTAATTGCTCCAGAAATAGATCTTGGCGTCGGGGTCATGGATAACCTCTTGCGTTTTGGCATCCAATGCCACGTTGATGGCGGTGGCAAAGGCATTGGTAACGGGGATGGCCACAATGCACACCACCAGCAGCAGGGCGGTGATCACCGTGAGGATGGTCCACAGCAGACTGCCTTGTTTCTTCATATCATGATGCTCCTTTTCTAAAAAAGACCCCAGGCGGTCACGCCAGCCCGGGGTCTTTTGGATCTATGGGATAAAATCGCTGTGCAATTCGTTTCGCCGCTTTACTCGGCCTTCGTGGCGGTATTGCCGCTGATGGTCCACTTCTCGGCGCCAACGCCGGCCCAAATCTGGGCAAAGGCACCCATGACGTCCTCACTGGGGGCGGTGACGGTCAGGGTATCGCCGTCCAGCACATAGGTGAAGCCGTCACGCTCCATGCCGTAGGCGGGGTACTTGACCTTCATGTTGGTGTCATCCAGCAGAACCAGCTCCAGGTCGCCGGCCTCATAGGTAGCGATGCCTTCCGCCTCCGCAGGAGCCTGTGCAGGGGTCTGTGCGCCGGCCTCGGGGGCGGACAGGGCAGAGATGTCCTCGCAAACAAAGGTAAAGCTGGTGGTATTGCCCTCGCCCATATCGCGCTCCGCGGTGAAGGTGGCCTTATTGCCGTCCATGGTCACATCCACGGCCTCATCGTTCAGGGTGATGGAGATGGCACCGTCAGCCAGAGCCCACTTACCATCGGCAAACTTGTCGTAGCCGGCGTAGAGCAGCAGGGTACCGTCAGCCTGGAGATAGGCGGTACCATTGTTGGTCGCATCGGTGAAGGTGCCTACGCTCTCAGGGGCGGTAAACTCCTGCTTGTAGGCCTGGATGAAGGCGTTGGCGTCAGCGTAGGTCTGACCCTCCTTGCCCTCCATGGAGGCCACGCGGGTGTAGGACATGCCGGGTACCACGGGGAAGGTCAGGTCGAAGGAGTACACACCGGCCACGTCATAGGCGTAAGCAGTCTGGGCGTTGGACTCATTGCCGGCATCGTCCACGTAAGCCAGCTTGATCTGAAGGCATTCCACGCCGTCCTTCTCTACTTCCTTCCAGGTGCCGGACATATAGCTGGTGGTGTAGGTGGGGTTGGTGGCGGCATCGGAGGCATCGCAGTTGGCAAACATGTACTTGTCGGCCACAGAGGTGCCGTCCTCGTTCAGGTTCAGCAGGAAAGCGGCGTTCAGCATGGAGGCGTTTTCACCGTTCTCCTCATAGGTGCCCCAGAACTGATAGGTCTTGCCGCCCTCGCCGGACTGGGACGTCTCGGAAGCAGAGGTCTGGGAATTGCTGCCGGAGCCGCCGCAAGCGGCCAGCATGGAGCCGAGCATCGTTGCCGACAGAACGGCGGCCAAAAGTTTTTTCATTTTCATAGCGTTTTTCCTCCAATTTGTTTTTATATTTCTCGTCTCCTTTGGCAAAGACTTCGCCACAAGAGACAAAAAAGTCAGAGTTACTTTCGATGGGGCATAAATGCGCCGATCACATTGAGAATCGTGGCCACGCCGAACACAACGGAAAAGGCGATGGCTAAAACGGGGTTTCCCCCGAAGAAAGGCACGCCGGTGAGCACATCGGCCAAGGGATAGGCGGTTTCCACCAAGTGATTCGCCAGAGCAACGCTGAAGCAGGCTCCGCCCACGATCGGAGTAAACGGAAGCCGGAGCGCTTCGCCCGCGAAGGTGATCACCGCGCCGCCCAGCATCAGGCCGAAGGTGAGCCAGGAAAACACCCGATCCACCGTCTGGGCAGCCGTGGCCATGTAAATGATCACATAGGCCACAACGCCCACCAATGCAATCGCGGCAGCAGCCATGCTCAGCCAGAGACCCGGTTTTGCATCTTGAAGCAAGCGCTTCATATCACTTGTCCCCCTTCCTGGACTTGATTTCGGAAAGCACATACATCGCCGCTGCGCCTGCCGTCAACACGCCAATGACCACGTTCAGCCCCGTGAAAGCAGGCTTCCACCAGGGGGTGTAGTTCTGCACGGTTTCGGTTTTGCTCAGTCCGTTCATGAGGTTGGAACGGCTCATGGTGTAGAGATAATACTTTGCCACCTCACGGAGCTTGCCCCAGATGAAGCCGTCCTTCTCTTTCACCAGCAGGTTGGATGCCTCAGGCACACGGCCGGGGTCGTTGTTGAACTGGCAGGTGCCCGCCCGGATGGCATCGGCGGTGCCCATGTAGCTGGCGGAGTCCTTGGAGCTGTCGGTCATGTTGATGCCGGTGAAGCCCCACTCCCCCCGCAGCACGGTGGTCATGGTCTCGTAGTCGCTGGCGGTGGGGATGCAGCCGATGCGGTTGTAGGCGGTCATGGTGCCCATACTGTGTCCGGCCTGAAGCCCACCCTCAAAGCCGCGCAGCGGACCCTCGCGGTAGGTCTGCTCGGTCATAAAGGTTGCTACGCCGTGGCGGTTGGTCTCCTGATCGTTGCCGCAGAAGTGCTTGAAGGTGCCCACGCAGCCCCGGTCGGCCATGGCCTTGGTCTGGATCTCGCCGCAAAGGTAGCTTAGGTTGGCGTCCTCGCTGTAGTACTCAAAGTTTCGACCGGAATACGGGGTGCGATGGATGTTGCCGCCGGGGGAGTAGATCTGGCGGAACCCAATCCAATAGCTCTCCTCTGCCATAAACTCGCCCCGCTGTTCCAGCAGGTCCTTGTTGAAGGTGGAGGCAGCTACCATCTCCGCGTTGAACAGTACGCCGCTCTGGTGTCCGTCCGGGCCATCGCCGCCGGCATAGGCAGGGAAGCCGATGCTCTCAATGGCATCCAAGCCCATCTTATCGCCCACGATTTGAGCCAGCTCGCTGGGCGTGAGCTGATCGATGAAGCTGTCCCACTTGGGATCCTCGAAGGCCACGTCTTTCATCTCTATAAAGGCGATGCCGTTATCCTGCTTGTACTGATAGGTTGAAATATCCGGCGCGTCAGCAGGCTTCTCATACTGGAAATTCTCCATCAGGTCTTGGATTTCCGGAGTAGCCGTAAGGCTGGCCACCGTGTCGGGGAAGGTGTTCCAGTCGGAACGGGTCAGGTAGGTCACCGCATCCGGGATAAAGTAGTTGATGTCCCGATCCTCGAAGTGGTTGGACACCACCGCGCCGGTATAGGGAGACACAGCGTAGGTCGTGTTGTCCAGGCTGGCCAACTCGTCTTTATGCGCCTTGGCGGCATCACCCTCCACGGGATTGCCCTCGGCATCAAACATCCCGGTGACGCCTTTGGCGGCCAGCACGTTGTTCAGTGCGTCGTGGGCGTCATTTCCGATGGCGAAATAGTACTCGCCGGGGTCGAACACGTAGCAGCCGGTCTTGGAGGTGTCTGCACCGTTGACAGCAGCGCTGTCATAGGCGGCGAAAATATAATCGGAGAACTCCAAGGTCACCGTCTCGCTCTCCCCTGCGGCCAAAGCGGAGGTCTTGGCGAAGTCAACCAGCTGGATGGCGCTCTTTTCCGCCTGCCCCGCCTCATAGGGGAGCTGGACGTAGAGCTGTACCACGTCCTTGGAGGTTCCGGCGTAATTCGCCGCGCCGTTGTTGGTCACCTTCACCTGAGCGGTGACGGTATGGGCGGACTTGTCCCAATTCACGCTCAGCAGCTCCTGCGTAAAGTCGGCGTAGCTTTTGCCTGCACCGAAGGTGTACACCATCTCGTCGGCATAATTCCAAGCGCCGTCCTTGCTGGCGTATACGCCTTTGGGGCCGTTGGCGTTGTTGATGCCCAGCACCTGATCCTGATAGCGGGTCTCATAGTACTTATAGCCCACATAGATGCCCTCGGCGTATACCAGGTACTTGTTCTTATACAGGCCGGTGAGGTTGTCGAAGGTAAAGTCACCGGCATTCTGCATGGCGGCGGAGCTGAGGGAGTCAGCGGCATAGGTGATGGCGTTGCGGCCGGAGGGGTCGGCCTGACCGCCCAGAATCTGAGCCACACCCATCATACCGTAGTTGCCGGGGTAGCCGATCCACAGGCAGGCGTCCACACCGTAGTCGGCCAGCCAGCCCAAATCCATAGCGTAGCCGGAGTTCACCACCACAATGATTTTGCTGAACTTGCCGGAATTTTTGATGAGGTTGAGGGTGTCGATCTCCTCCTGATGGAGGGACAGCTCGGGCACCCCGGCAGGACCCTCCTGCCAGTCACCCTGAAGCCCATGGTTCAGGTCGCCCTCCTCGCCGCCGAAGCGGCTCATGACGTAGATGGCGGCATCGTTATAGCTTGTGGCGTAAGAGCTCTCGGTTCCGGCATAGGCGGAGGCGGGAATCTCGCCGATCAGGCCGGTTTTGGTGCGGGAGCCGTTGGCGGCCACGATGGCGTTGTATACGGTCTCGTTGACCTGGAAGCCCGCCTCCTTCATGGCATCGTAGAGGTTGATGCCGTCATTGGGCGGGCCGCCGGAGCCGCCGTGGTACACGGGAGTGGCCGCGGCAAAGCCGAACAGCGTCACGCTGGCGTTGGGGGCCAGAGGGAGCGCGTCGTTCTCGTTGCGCAGCAGCACGCTGCCCTCCACCTGGGTCTGGATGATATGATCCTCCAACGCGGTGCGCATCTCGTCCATAGAAGCGTAATCGGATGCATAGTAGTTGGTGTCGTCCGTCACCTGAACGGCGGGGGGAAGGGTGCCCAGAAACAGGTTTACGTCTCCCTCCCGGGTGAAGGCCAGGCTCCGGCCAAATAGGGTCAGGGACAGCACAAGCACCAGAAGGGTGCAAAGCCCCCGCCATACGTACGTTTTCTTCATCGTGCGTTCCTCCAAATCAGTTTCTTGTCCTTGGGGAGCAAGCAATTGATGCCGCGCGGCAGTTTAAGCCGCAAAGTCGGTAAAGTCGAAGGAGCTGGTCTTAACGTTGACCTGCACGGTGGTCTCGGGGAACGCCACGCTCTCCAGGAACTGCTGGGCGGTCCAGGGCTGGGCGTTTTCATCCACGATCGGGGCGCCGGTGTTGGGGTCAGTCTGGGTGGGCGTCACAGCCTTGCCCATGGCATCGTTCCAGTTGTCGGTGTCGGCCCAGTAGAGCTGGTCGAAGCTGCGCACCACGCGGGTGGGGGCTGCCAGGGTCACATCCAGCAGATCCTCGTCCAGGTCATTCACCTGGGAGGTATAGGTGCCGTAGAACTTGGTGATGGAGTTCTCGCGCTCGTTGCCCTTAGCGTCACTGGTGCTCTCAGACAGCTCCAGAGCAGAGAAGGTGGCGGCGGACACCTCCAGGCAGTAGGTGTTGTCATCCATCAGGGTGATCTCCTGCTGGGTGAAGGTGGTGAGGTAGTAGTTGTACTCCGGGCGCATATTGATGTAGCTCAGCTGGGCAGGGCTAAGGTAGATGCCGGTGATCTTCCCATCCGCCTTGCCGCCGCAAGCGGCGAGGGACAGCGCCATTGCTGCGGTCAGGAACAGGGTGACCAATTTTTTGTACTTTTTCATGGATGTATCCTCCTCATAAATTTCTCAGGGCATACGCCCTTTTGCTATCTCTAATTTATGAAATATACCCAAGGTTTTCAATAGAAACCGCACAACCTTTCTTTCTGACCGCACAATCTTACAAACACAGACCGCCAGCCTTGACTTTTCTTGTCCAAATTGCTATATTGTAAATCAGAGAGAGGGGGCGGGTCAATTTGATAGACATCGCCATCGTGGAGGATAGCAAGGAACAGGCGGCGGTTTTAGAGTCCCATATCAAAGCCTATTCCACCGAGCACAAGCTGGCCGTTTCCATCTCGGTTTTTTACGACGCCATCACTTTTTTGGAGAAATATTCTGCGTTCCACATCGTATACATGGACATCATGATGCCCATGCTCAACGGGATGGATGCGGCCAAGCTCCTGCGGGAAAAGGACGAAAACGTGATCCTCATCTTCGTCACCACCATGCGGCAGTACGCCATCCAAGGCTATGAGGTGTCCGCCTATGACTTTATTGTCAAGCCCATTTCCTATCCGGAGTTCGCCCTGAAGTTCACAAAGGTGCTGGGCAAGCTGGATCGGGATCTGCCCGCTGATGTGTTCCTCCGCACAGATACCAGCTTTGTGCGTCTTGCCCCCAAGGATATCCTCTATGTGGAAGTAAAAGGGCATCACTGTATCTATCACACCCTAAGCGGCGAGTATCGCCAATACCAGACAATGAAAACCGCAGAATCCGCCTTGTCCGGGCAGTGCTTTGTGCGCTGCAACAATTTCCTGCTGGTCAATCTGGCCCACGTGGATCGCATTGAGGGGATGACCGCGTATGTAGGCGGAAGCGCGCTGCAAATCAGCCACCCCCGCCGCAGGGCCTTTTCGGAGGCGTTCTCCCAATACATGGGAGGCACAAAACCATGATCAACACCTTGATTAGCCTGATGGGAACCTATGGTTTCCAGGGCATTAACCTGATCCTGACCTATTGGGAGTGCTATATCTGCATCGCTTTGTTTGCCCGCAAGCTGGAGCGGAGAGACCTTTTCCCCGTTCGAGTGGTCATGACCCTGCTGGATGGCAGCGCGGTCTGTTTTCTCCTGGCCATCTGGTACACAGAGGCGAGCTCCCTGCTGGTGCGGGTGCTGTGCTATTCCGCAATCTCCGGGCTGAATTTTACGGCTCTGCTGTTCTGCTGGAAGGATGACCTGTCGGAAACGCTGCTAACCTTCTGCTCCGGCATGGCGACCTATCAGTTTACCAACAAGCTATATCCCCTTCTGCAAAATTTCTTGGGAATCAATGACAGGGAGAGCAATTCGCTGTTCCATGGCGGCGAGACAGGATCTTCCAATTTGGATTGGGCCATATTTTTTGGTTTCCATCTGTTGACTTTTTTTATTCTGTCCGCTGTCTTCACCCCTAAAAATAAACTGGTTGTTGCTTTGCAAAAAAATTGAAAAGACTTTGATTTTAAAATGAAAAAGAAATAGCGGGATTTCCGCTCAAATTTGAGAAACAAAAAAGGCGTTTTAGAAGTGTTTAAATACCTCTAAAACGCCTTTTTCGTTTCCCGCTTATTGTTTAGTTTTTCGGTTTCCGTGCTGTTCTAAGATTAGGTCTTTGCCCGTTTTGCGCTGCCGAGAAGGCACTCGTTCCAGAAGATCACTTACATCACAGTCGAGAGCTTCGCAAATGCGATCCATGTGCTCGTAACTGATGCGCTCCGCCAGTTCGTTATAGTAGGCGGAAATGGTCGACGGACGGATGCCTGTTTCTCGTGCAAGTCGCGCCTGTGTCCAGCGTCTTTCACCTAACAAGCGGGAGAGATGATTTTTTATCACCTTATCGCCCCTGCGACCATTCTAAAATAATCTTTAGTGGGGCGTCTTCATTTTGGTAAGATATAACGCTTTCCGTTACAATTCATAGTTGCGAACAAGGACTTCTTTGTAGCCGTCCACACTTTGCGCAGACAGCGTATTACGCCGCGAAACAGGCTCAATAATGCAGTCGGCATACAACTCCCGCACCTGTGGGCAATCATTGTAGGACAGCAGGAAACGGCCCTTGATGCTGTGAAGCGCGTCGGCCAGCCGTTTGTGGTCGCTTTCTTGAAAGCGGGCGCGGTAGTATTTTTCGGTTTCAAAATATGGCGGATCGCAATAAAACAGCGCGTTTTCCCGGTCATAGATTTTAATCAGATGCTCGAAGTCAAGGTTTTCAATTATGACCCGGCGAAGCCGTTCCTGCACTGCAGGGAACGATGCAGAAATGATGCAGACGCCTTTCGGTGCAGTTGCAAATGTGTGTCGGTTTGTCCCGAAACTGGCCTTAATAAGATATAGGCTGCGGGCTGCCCGCTGTATATCGGTCAGTCCGCGTACCTGTTCCTGTGCCAGACAGTCAAAGAACACTTCCCGCGCATCCGGGAGCAGATCGAGTTCATGCTGCAGGGCGTCCGAGTGGTACTTGATGCAGCGGTAGATGTTGACAAGTTCCGCGTCATAGTCGTTGAACACTTCCACAACCTTGCTGCTCGGCTCTCGCCCAAACAGCACCCAGCCTGCGCCGCCGAACACCTCAATATAGCGCCCGATGCCCGAAGGCATACGCTGCAGAATCTCATTGCGCAGGGCACGCTTGCCGCCAATCCATCCGATAAAACTATTCATGCAAATCATCCTTTCCGGGGCGAAAAGGTGATTTTATGGGGGAACTACGACTTTTTTTCATTCTGCGTTCCAAAATAGAACGCAACGACCATTGTTGCGATGGTGAGGAACTTGTCCGGCTCGACGCTTCCGTTGAGAGACAGCACGGCCAGCACAACGATAATGACCAGCGTGACGATGGTTTTCACCTTCAACAGCGCAGTGAGGGCTTCAAAAAGTTGCTTCATAAAAGGCCTCCTTTATGCCCAGTGACTCGTGTAGAGTTTCGCGTCAGTCAGCTTGCGTTCCTTGCAAACCGCCAGCACAGCGTCTGCAACAGCCTGCACCACGCTGCGGATGCAGATGATCTGCAAGTGATTCTCAGCATTAGTGTAGCTGTCTGCCGTCGTGCCGTGTTCCTTGCAGACCGCAACAACTGCGGCGGCATCGCCACCGCTGACAGGGCCAACAGTGATGTTCTGCAAAAGAGAAGTGGCAGCTTTTTCGCTGTTGGCAGGGATTTCGGCAGGCTTGTCCGCTGCCGGAGCAGCGCCATAGATGCCTGCTTTGTTGGGGATGGCTGCATAGGCCGTAGGGTCAAGCCCCTTGCCGCTGGCCGTGGCTCGTACTTCAAAATGACAGTGCGGGTGCGTGCCCTCTGCATTGCCCGTCTCGCCCATGATGGCAAGCTGCTGGCCGCTGATGACGCGATCACCGACATCGACAAGCAAGCGGGAGCAATGGCAGAAGTACATGAAATTGACCGCATCGGGGGTCTGGTCGGCATCAAGCTGGACACAAACATAATACCCCCACTCCCACGTTCTGTCGGAATGGTCGGTCACGATACGCGCCCGCGTCACACGGCCTTTGATGGGCTTCTGCGTGCCGTCGGGCATCTCATAGTACGGCATGAGGATAATGTCGCTGTCGACGCCCACGATGTCCATGCCGCCGTGCCATGTCTTTCCGCCGCCGCGTGTCATGCCGTAGCAGCCATAGCTGTACTTGATCTGCACGCGGCCATCAAAAATGCTTTTTCCCATAGAGTGTACCTCATTTTTGTGCAAAGAAAAGAGCACCCCTTGCAGGGTGCTCGCGGATACATGATTTACAGCAAAGCCGCCGTTTTTTCCCGCCAGACGGCAGGAACTTGTTCCAGCGTCGTGCGGCCCATGCGGATTTGTGTCGCGTAAAATTTAGCCATTGTATACCACCTCCGCCAAATCATAAACGGCTGCCTCAAGGGCATCCAGACGGTCAGAGGCAGTCACAGGCTCAGCCTCGCGCGGCGGCTGATAGTCCCACCACGAATCGAAGTCCGCCGTGACTTCTTCCTCGGTGACTGCGGACGCAACGCGAATCTGGCGCTCATCGCAGTTCCAGACCGTCTGCTTGTTGCCCTCTTCGTCGGTGATTTTCTCGGACGCAATATCCTTGCGCAGGATAATGTCCGTCGCGCCATTCAGTGCGAACACCTGCACGGCAGCGGGCTTTTTAACATACTGCTCCATGCGTTTGCTCCTTTAACAGTAACTGTTTACTATGCCACGATACAGAACGTTTCGCGGCGCGGATAATTTTATAGACGTTGTACTTCTGGCAAAAGCCACGGCTGTCGCTGTGCTTGATTTCGCCCCACTGACTCATAATGCGCTGTGCTCTCCACCACGGCACATACCCCAAAGCATCCAGATCGCGCTGGGCACGCAGGATTGCCCGCCGCAGTTTGACAAAGTTGCGGCCTCGGATGATGGTATAAGTGCGGCGTACCACATAGCCCATCATATCAAGACCCGGCGTGCGCTGATGGCTGCCAGCCTTGCGGCGCTTGTTCTGTTGGCGCTCGGCATCAAAGGACGCAAAGTGGATAATATCCCACGCACTCTTGATTGTCAGCCCCAGCGTCTCCTTTGCCCATCTGGTGGTGTCCTTCATCACTTTTGTAAGGTTGGATATGCGCCCATACACAGTGATGTCGTCGGCATAGCAGCAGATGGCAAGGATCATCTTGAACGACTTCCCACGCCGCACCTTGCGATGGGAGAGGATGTACCGCAGCACATAACTCATAACATAATTGAACAGCCAGCAAGGCAGATACCCGCCAATTAGCAGAACGCCGTCCGGGTAGTTTGCCATGACGGCCTCCACAAGCCACAGCAAGGGCTTATTCTTTCCGATGTCGCGGCGCAGAAGATTCATAACGCATTCGACTGTCGTGGAAGGATAAGCCTTTTTAACGTCGCATTTTGCGGCGTCGGTTTTGTTGTGGAGCATCCGGCGAAGGATGCGCTCGTTCTGCCGTTTCCCGGCAATCTGCCCTTTTCCGGGTAGACTTCCGTACTGGATCGGCAGCAGCTTCGCGCGGAAGAGAGGGTCAAGCGCTCCCTTTGCAATGTACTCAAAAATCTGCTGCCACGGGCTTTCCTCGCAGATGTTGCGCAGCTTCCCGTTTTCCCGCAGTTGGAACTGACGCACAGGCTCAAACGAAACACTGCGCGTCAGAATGTCGGCATGAGCCTGCTCGGCCACGGCGTCAATGGCCGTTAGGCTTTTGTTGCAAGTACAATTTCGGATTTCTTCACGCAGTTCAGCTCGCGTGATTTTCTCGGTAGACACTAATAAATTTTGAAATCTTCTCTTTGACCGCTTGCCAGTAAAGCACAGATGCACCTGCTCCTTGATAAAATCAAGGCTCTCGATGTTGATCTCCGCTGGCTTGCAGTACGTTTTCACCAGTAAATCCTCCTTTGATTTGTGTCGTCGGCGGCGTCCGCTCTCGCTACTAGCCCCCGCTGGTTTCAAACACAATTTTCCCGATATGGGCGGATTATACGGTGCAGTATATAATGTATGGTGTAATCGACAAATCAGCCACGCCAGCCGAGCCATTCCAATTCCTATTGCCCGTTGTATTGTTAGAATTAGCCGCCGCGAGCGAGGCATTGCCATTGTTATTAAGGTTGCAGCAACGCCACGAGGCCCGCACGCCGGAGGTTGCAAGCCCCACATAAAAGCCTGCCTTAACACCTGTTCCACTGCCTGCCGTAGTAGATACTTTAGCAGGCCACAGAACGCCTTTATCCTTGCTTACAGCGGTATCCTCGATATACCGCCAGCCGTCTTTTTCACTGGCGGCAAAAGTCAGCGTCAAGTCCTCCTGCTTCGTGTAGTCTGCCGTGATAGAGCCTGTCGTGACCTTGCTCTGGTCGTGGCAGGTATACAGGTCAAGGGTATAATTTCCGTCAGCATCTTTGCCCCACTGCATGAACTCATCCGCGAGGATCAGATACGAGCCATTTTGGAACTCCGTGCGCTGGATAAGGCCCGGTTCCTTGCCACTTGTCGGGCTGTATCGGCTGCCATCATAGCCCTGCACAGTATCGTTCCAGCCGCTCCAATAGGGCATCGTGGAGATGTAGGTGACGCCCGCTTCGGTGTCAAAGGCGGTGTCCGTCTCGATGTTGACCGCCTTGTAGGCCGTGCCGTCGATGGTGATGTCCGTGATGCTGGCAATGCGTTTGTTTTTCGCCAGCTTGTACATGCTGGCAACACCGCGATCCGTGCTCGTGCCTGTTCCCTTATCGCCGATAATGACGCTCGACCCAACGAACAGGTTGGCGGCCTGTGCTGCCGTCAGAAGGACGCGCTTCACGCCGGATTCTCCGACAGACACCGCGTACTGGTAGCTGTACCCGGTGCAGCCCTCAATCGTACCACTGTTACCCTTGCGGGCGTATTTCAGCCGGATCATGGCAAGCTGCCATTTGAGCAGTCTGCCGGATGCGCCCGCATACTGTGCGCCGCGCTTGCGCCACAGGCCCACATTGTCGCTGTGGCTGGAATAGTTGATGGGCGGGCGGCCACTGCCGCAGCCGATGAGGCCGTCGCTGTCAAATCCGGCAGCATACTTCGGGTTTGCAATGTAGCCGTAGACAGTGCCGTTTTTATCCGTACCCTGCGGCCACGTTTCATACCCGGTGCTGGGGTGGCAGCGCATTTTGAAATAGCGATAACCGCCCTCATCCCATTCTTTCGTGTAGGTGTTCTTCTGCAGTACCCAACACAGGTGCTTGCTCCGGCGCACATCGTCATAGCTATCGATGAACTCGACGGCATAGATCGTGTGCGTGCCGTCCGCATTTTTCTCGGCGGCAACTTCCAGCGCCCAGAACTGCGGCAGTTTGGCGAAGTCGTCACGGTTGGCCGCAGCCTCGGTGCTGGGCGTGCAGACAAGGCCGACGCTGTCATCGGTTGCCTCGCCGATGGCGCTCTGGCTGGTAGCAAACAGAGGTTCTTTCGTGCCATGCACGCGGTTGTCGTCCAGAACTGTGCCGAACCAGCGCCCGCACAGTTCATTGCGCGTCGTCACGCCCTCCTTCCAGCAGATGTTCCACCAGTCCACGAAGAGTATGTTGACTTCCTCAACGCTTTTGGCCGCGCGAACGAGGCTGCCATAAAGGCGGTCAATGGCCGCCGCGTTTCCGCTGGCAATGATGCTGGCTTTCTGCACGGCCACAAGTTCCCGCAGCGTGCTGTCGCGGGGAAGATTAACAGTTTCTGCCATGATAAAAACTCCTTTAAACGGTGTTTAAATTAGTCGGCCACGACGGCATCCAAGCCGCCGTCAGTGTCGTTGATTACGAAAGTGACGCGCTGCACATCCTGCTTTTTGGCAAGCGCCGCGAAGATCACCTTATTCTGGACAGGACTGGCGCTGGCGTCGCTCAGTGCATCATCCACGATTACACGGCCCGCCAGCTCCTGCGCCGTGTCGCGGGCGGCGGCAGCCCGCTCCGCAGAGGTCTTGGCTGCCGATTCGCTGTTGGCTGCGTTGCCCGCGCTCTTCTCGGCAGCCTTCTGCGCGTTTTGCGCCGCAGTTTTGGCGGTGCCCGCATTTTTTGCCGCCGTTTCGGCTGTCTGGGCTTTGGTCGAGACGTCCTTCTGGATGTTTTGCATCTCCGTCAATTTCTCGGCTACGCCCTCCTTGATAACCTCAGTTGCCGCATCGCCTGCCGTTTTGGCGGCAGCTGCTGCATCGTCTGCCGATTTCTTGGCGGCCGTAGCGTTGTCGGCGGCAGACTTTGCAGCCTTGTTTGCATCGCTGGCCTGCGTCTCTGCATTTTTAGCGCTGGCCGCCGCGTTCTGCACCGCCTGCCTGACTTCGGCAGCGGTCTGCTGGATGTAGGCTCGGAGGTCAAACCCGCCGATATCCTCGGCGCTGGCCTCGATGCCGTCGTAGACCGTGCCCGTTCCGATGCGACTGTGCCACTCGTGCTGTACCTTGCCCTCGCCGTTGACCTGCTTGGCGCAGACCGCAAACTTGAGGCTGCCTTTGTATGTGAGGGCGCCCTTGCCGACCAGCCAGTCAAACTCGATACCATCGCTGTCAGCGATGATGCTGTCGATGGGGTACTCGTTCGGCTGCTTGGCCGAGTTTTCGGTGCAGACCTTCCATGCAAAGCCCACAGCGAGGTCGTTTCCGTCCACGATTCTGCCGTTGATGCGGAAATGCTTCCGGGCCACATTATGCTCACCGGCCACGCCGAAGGAGCGCTCGCTCTCGGGCACTGTAATTTCTCGTGTCTCGGCGTTGATTTCGATTGGTTCTGCCATGGTTTCACCTCTTATCAATAATAGGCAAGAATAAAGCGAACGCTCGCATCGGACGCACATTGCGCCCAATACTGGCTCCCGCTGTTTATGCCCGCGCCCTGCAAAATGTTGTCAGAGGCATACTGACTCCCGGCATATTGAACGCCAACCAGTGTACCGCCACTGAAACTGAAGAGGTTTTGCCCTCTATGGCAGCTTTGCCATACCTCTGTCACTTGGATGCCCTTCGCCGATACCATTCCGCCCCCTGCATGGTATCCTTCCGGGATAGTTACCACACCACCCGGCGTAATCGTTGCGCTCCATCCGCTGCGGTCCGGCATGCTACCGCCGAATCCCAGACCGTTTTGGCTGGATGCGCTCACGCCGCTCAACAGATGCGCGGCCTGTGCGTTGCCGAGGTTGGTTGCCGCCACGCCGAGACCTCCCTCGGTGTAGCCGTCCTGCTTGTACATCTTGAGCTTGCCGCTCTCGATGGTCAGCTTGTCGGCATCGGGCCAGCTGCCGTGGTTGCGCATCATGCCTATTTTAAGGGTCTTGTTTCCCGCGTAAAATGGCGCACCTGCCAGCACTTGCGCCTCGCTGGCGGTGGCCTGTGCCAGCTTGCCAGAGGATAATCCACCGCCGCCATTAAAATTTAACTGCTGCCCATCAAAGGTAAAGATTGCCCAGCGTCCGGCCACAATAGTGTCACCATCCACGGCATCCGCACCGCAGTAGGCGGGCACTGCCGTACCGTTGACTTTCCATGTATCACCGCTGGCCCATGCTGCGGGAATTTTGCAGCGTCCAACAGCGCCCGATCCAGTCAGCTGATACACTTTGCCTTCTTTTTTACAGGTATACAGCTGCACTGTCACATTGACAGCACCGAGTTCCGCAGGATCATATTCTGCAAAGGCTTTCGCCACACGGTTTTCCAGATCGTTCATCGTGGTGGCATCAAAGGCGTCGCCCTCTTCCATGACAAGACCTTCTGCGCGGGAGACTTCATACTCATTGTCGTTTTCCGTAGGAGTCAACCTACGGCGGGCAGGATGCTCGCTCTGGCGGTCATTCCACACTTTCTTCTCAAACATTAAATCACTCCAATCTCTTGTCCGGCGCAAATTTCTCCGGCGTACTGCTTTACGCTGTTGCGCTGCCACAGTTCGTGCAGACTCCACAACACCTGCTCCATGTCGTTGATGGCGCTGTACAGCGTGCTCGGCGCTGTGGGAATGTTCGGTGTACCGGGCAGCGTGTAGTATGCAGCCCGCACAGTGGCGAGGTTGTCCAAAATACGCTGCATCTGAGCGCGGGTCAGCAGCCCCAGCGACGTCCATGTGCGGGTGTCGATCTCTACGCCCAGAAGCTGCGCCATGTGGGCGGTGTTGCCCTCGATGCGATTTAGCAGTTCTGCCGTGATATAACACTTTTCCGCTCCTGCTGCCACATCGGCGGCAGTTCGGTCATAAACAGGCGTCTGCCACATTAGATGAAACTCCTTTCGCCTGCGTGGATTTCTTCGCCCGCATAGGCTGCGGCATTGTTGGACAGCTTACGGCCCACAATCTTCGCGTCGGCCAGAAAGCCGCCAGTTAAATCAAATTCCAACTTCGTAACAACACCGCGCACCATTTCACCGCCGAAACTCTCCACGATCAGACGGTCAGCCAGCTTCTCATCCCCGGCGACCATGCGGAAGGTCTGCTCATAGCGCTGGGCGTAGTAGTCCAGCACGCGGGCGGCCACTGCGGCAGCCCTGTCTGGGCTTACAAGGGTCGCGTCCGGCACGGACACTTCGTTGCCCTGCGCGTTTGACGGCAGATTTGAGGCTTCTCGCCGCAGGACGGTAGCACTGTCACTGTACTTGCGCCCGGTCACGCAGACTTCGGCAGCCTTGCTCACGGTCAGCGTGCAGTGGTTCACGCCTCGTTCGCTCAGCTCTGCGCCTCTGACGGCCAGACTGTCGGCCACTGCCGGAGCATCAAAGGTCACACGGTAAGTGCCCGGTTCAAGGGTGTCTTTGTACAGTTCCTCCGACGCCTCACCGGGGATATAACGGTGCGCTGTCACCGACACCGCAGTTACAAGCGCAAGGAGCGTGACTTTGCTGCCGTCCTGCAGGCGGCGATCTGTTCCAATCAGACCGCTGGCACGCTGCGGAGCGGGCACGATTCGGATGATTTCGCCTCGGCTGCAGTCCACCACCGCGCCGATGGCAAAGGCAAGCTGCTGCAGTGCCTCGCGCCGTGTCCCGGCAGGAATGTAACCCTGTATCCGTTCTTCGCCCAGAACGCTGTCCAGTGTGTAAGGATAGCCGCTTAGGATTTCCGCTGCCAGCGACGCCACATGGGTGTCATACACTCCGCCGTCAAATGGAGAGCCATCAAGCAGGCCGATGGTGTCGATTGCCGTAAAATCGGCCAGTGTGTCATCCTCGTTCGACCAGTCGTCCAGATAGAACGTGCCCATGCAGTAGCTTGTCGTGCTCGTATCGTGGGCGCTTCGGCGCACATCCTCCCACACAGTCAGCTTCTGGCGGTGCTGCAGCACATCAAAATAGCCCTCCGGGTTTAAGATAGAGAAGCGACCCTCTTGATTAAAAAGCGTGAGGTTTAGCGTGTTTATGCTAATCTCCGCGCTCAATGGGTCGCACTCTTCCAGCACACGGGCCTTGATGATTTCGTCCCCGGAGAAATGCAGATACACGCCGTAGTCGATTCCCGCCAGCTTCAGATACCGCCCCGGCCTGTTCGTCTCCAAAAACGCCAGCTGAATGCGGCAATAGTTTTCTACCTTACAGGCGCAGTAGTAATCCACTGCGTCCGGGGTGAACATAGCCACCGCCAAAAGGCCATCGTTGGCATCGTACCACTGAACTTTGACCTTGCTTGCCCAGTCATCTGTCGGAGAGTAAAAATGCAGCGTCAGGCCGCTGCTGCTGTGATTCTTGTCGAAGCGGATATTCAGCACTGGCGGGGTGGCAAAAATGCCGTTTCCGTTCGACTGCTCCGCGCTCCAAAAGCCCCAGAAATACTGGCGGGGTGCTTCGGGGAAAAAGAGAAAGCTGCCGTCCATGAGCCATTGCCGCGTTTCCAGCGTGCCGTACTTGTTCTGACTCGGTACAGATTCCAGCAGCAAGTCCTTGCTTAAATTACAGAAGGCTTTCGCCTGCTCCGTGGTGGGGGTGCTGTCGCTCCGCGCGGTGACATCGTACAGGCCGAACTCCACGCGGGTGCTTGTGTTCATAGCCGTTCGCCTCCTTTATGTCCTTGCAGGCTTCTGGGCGATAAAATTCGCGGTCAGATTCTTCCAGTAGTTTTTTTCAGCCTTTTTCCGCAGCAATTCATCGCCGACATTGGAAAAGTAAGCTGTAAAGGTATAGTCGCCGTCTTCATCCGGCACTGTAACCTCATGGAACTCCACAGGCTCCGTCAGCTTGTCCCACAGTCGGGCGTACTCCTTGCGATCCAGCCCCGGCCCAAATTGCAGCTTGTAGTTGAAGTACACGCCAATCAGCTCGCGCCTAAGGTGGCCGTTGGCGAGGCGCTCCGCGTATTTATCCAGAAAATCCGCGCTGCGCTTTACGCTTAGCACGTCGATTTTGAATTGTTCGCCGTCAATTACGATCATCAGTTTCCTCCCACCACAAGCCGCGCACCACGGCGGGCTTTTTCTTTGTCGATGTAGGGCATCAGCAGGCGCACAAGCTGTTCCAAACCGCCGCTGGCGGCAAAGCGGATCGTGATGTCCTGCCCACCCCACTCGGCCAACACCTCGGCCAGCGCCTGCTGGATCGTTTCAAGAGGTGCTTCCACGTTCGTGCCGTTCGTCTGGTCGCCCAGCACAGCAAGAAATTCGTGGTTTGCCGGAATGACTGCGCCCTGTGCCAGATAGGGAATTTGCGGTGCGGTGATGGGGTCGATGTTGAAGCCAATCTTAGCCGTGCCCAGTGCATCCTGTGCAAATTCGGGCACATCAAAGCTGAAGCCGTTCAGCAGACCGATGACAGCGTTCATGCCGCCAACAATCGCCGAAATCATGCCGTTTATAATGCGGATGATGCCGTTGACCGCGCCGCGCACCACAGAGGTAATGCCGTCCCAGATAGAGGATACCGTATCAGCCAGCGCCGACCATGCGGCAGTCCAGACAGCGTTCAGCGCCGCCCCTGCCATCGACAGCAGCAGGGAAAGGCCCTTCCAGAAATTGCTCCATGCGGTGGTGACGTCCTCCCAAATCTGCATGGCCGCCAGCTTGATAATCAGCCAGCAGGCCGACCACGCTGCTTGCAGCGCCGCGCCTGCCATGCGTAAGGCGAGGTCAATTCCTTTCCAGAAATTGCTCCAGCCTGTGGTGATGCTCTCCCAGATTTGCAGGCCGAGCAGCTTTATCGTCAGCCACAGAGTATCCCAGATGTGCTGCAGATTCTCTCCGGCAGTGTTCAGTGCCTGTGCCAGATCGGCAAGTGTCTGTGAAAAGTTCTGTTTGATTTCGTCCCAGTGGGTCACAAGATAATTGATGATGACCGCCGCGATAGAGGCCAGCACCGCCAGCAGCAGCACAGGCCATGCACCGATGGCCGAGATGACCGTGACGATCAGCGAGCCGAGGCCGCTCAAAATAGCAGGAAGCACCGTGTCAAGAATAAACGCGCCAATCACAGGCAGCAGGCTCACGGCCAGCGCCGCCATAAGAAGCGGCCAGCAGTTGGAAATGAGTTCGGCAACCTGCGCCAGAATACCGACCCAGTCTACCGCCTGCAAGCACTCCATGATTTTGCTGCCGACAGCGTCCCAGTCAACTTGACCGAGAATCGTGTTGATGGCCTGCAGCACATCCAATGCCAGCGTGCTCAACGCAGAGAACAGCCCCGGCCAGTCAATCGCGGCAATCATCGTCACGATATTGTGTCCGAGGTCATTCCAGTTTGTGCCCTGCACCGCCGCGATCAGCGCGTTCAGCAGGCCGATGGCAAAGCCGCCCGCACCCAGTCCAGCTTCCAGCCACGGAATATTGGAGATGGCAGAATTGATGCATGTTGCAATGCCATTGCCTAAATCCGTCCAGCCGCTGTAATGCAGCACAAAGTTGTACAGCGTCAGAATGGCCGCACGCATCCCATTCGTCAGCACACGCCCCAGCGTGTCCCAGCGCAGTTCAGTTACGGCAGTTGTCAGTCCCTCTGCAATGCCCGCGCCCAGACTGTCCCAGTGGATGCGCTGCATCAGCGTGTCCGCAAAGAGCAGCGCTGTGTTCAGCCCTTGTGCAATGGTATGTCCGATGGCAGTCCACAGGCCCGGTACTTCGATAAAGCCATTGATGCAGTCGGCAATGTTTGTTGCCCACTGCACAGCCTTATCCTGTATATCCGGCCATGGGATGGCGTTCAGACTGTCACGCAGCTTCTCGCCGATCAGCTGCCCGACCTTGTACCAGTCGCCCTGCTCTATGGCATCCATAATGCTGTCAAGGAATGGATTCTCCGCAGAAAAGTCGAAGTCCGGGGTAATGCTGTCTGCTCCACCACCGCCCCCGCCGCTGCTATCGTCGGACTGCTTGTTCAGCACGTTCAGTTCGTCAAAGGCGGCCAGTTCACCATTAGCGTCCTTGACCTTCTTCGCTGCGCTGCCCGCCGCCGATCCAACGCCGTTCATAGCCTTGGCTGCTCCGGCGCTGGCGGAGATTGTGCGCCCGGTAAAGAACGCCACCAGCCGCGCAATGTAACTGAACACCATCGCCGCCGCATTTGCCAGCGCAGTCAGCGCGGGGGTAAGTATCTGAATGATGGGCGCGGCTGCCGTGGCCGCTGCGCCCTGCAAGTTGCCGAGCGCCGTCCGCAGGCTGGACGAAGACAGCAGCGCCGTCCCCATCCAGTTCGTCAGCGTCCGGAGCCCGGAGGAAAGCACATTGAACACCAACGCGCCGGACACCAGCCCTGCCAGCCGCTTGCGTAAGTGTTCCGTGCTCTGCGCAGCCTGTGCCAGCCGTTCCTGCACACTCTGGGCTTTGCTTTTCACAAAATCAAAAGCCTTGCCGCCGATAGAGCCTATCGCGGACAGTGACCTTTTCAGAATCTTACTCACTGATGCCGCGTTGAACAGCTTTGAGACGAAGGCGTCCATCGCATTCGCTGCACGCTGCACATTGGATACATCCACCTGCGCCGCTTGTGCAGCCTGCGCGGCGTTGGCAACAGCCTCGGCCTGCCGGGTCGTCTCATCCTTCTCCTGTGCAAGCTGGGCAGTCAGTTCGGCGTGCCGTTGCTGCAGTGCCTGCACGGCGGCATCCTGTGCGTGGTAGGCATCGGCGGCAGCCTGCACAGCGGTATCCTGCTGCTGCAACTTTGCGGCCAGCTTGTCGCTCAGCGTTTCGTCGCCCTTGGATGTGACGCCGAACTTCGATTTGCGTCCGGCATCCAGTCGAGCGTTTACTTCGTCGAGAGCGGCAGCCGTTTCGGCAGCTTTCTGGCGGGCGGCTTCCAAATCGTCCCGCAGCTTATTCCGTTTGGTCGTGGCCGAGCCGAGGCCCTTTTCCACCGCATTGATTTCTCGCGCGGTTTCTTTGGCCTTGGCCTGCAACTCTTTTAAGTCTGCCTCGGCCTTTCGGTTATTAAAGCGCGTATTGATAACGACTGATGCCACAGCTTCACCTCCCCAGAAGATCCAACAGCCTTTCCTTTTCGGCCTTATCCTCGGCACTTTCTGCCGCATGGATTTTAATAACGGCAGCGTTCTCGCGGGCAAATTCCTGCTCGGATTTGTCCAGCATTTTACCGCGTGCTCGCTTGTTTCGGATGTTCACCACCTGCGCAAACAGGCCATCGCCGATGCCATGAAATGCACCGAGAAATTCCCACCAGTGCAAATACCCGCATCGGCGGCAGCTATACCCTAGCACTTTGTCCACGGCGGGTGCGATCAGAGCAGCATCCTGCTCCCAGTCCACCAGCCGGGGGCGGAAGCCCTGCTTCTCGTCTTCTTTTCCCTCGTTGATAAAAGTAAAAGCCGCCCGAAGCGCAGCGTTTGCGTCGGGCAGCTCTTTCCAGCGGGGATATAGAATTTGCAGGCAGGCAACGTACTGCTCCTGCTGTGTCAGGTCGGGGTCAGTCAGCGCAGCCAGTGCATCCAGTACGGCGCGAAAATCCGAGCGGATCGCAAAGCTGCGCCCGGCCACCTCGACGGTGGTGGGTAATTCCCATGCACTCATGCCTGCTGACCGGGGGCAAGCCCCTTGCTGAAGTCGGCATAGACAGCGGTGTGCTTTTTAAGCCGCGCTTCGGCGGCAGCGATTCCGGCCTTGTGCGCCTCCTCCACCAGAGGGGCAACAGCTTCCAGCACCTTTTCAAAGACAAAAGCACCGTCATCGGCAAGAGCCAGCGCCGAAAGTCCGCCAAAGAAAACCGAGGACACATCACTGCCAAACACCTTGTTCAGTTCGGCCTTGATGGTCGTATCCATTGCGAGAATCTTTTCAGGTGTCATGTCCTGCTTGGCCTGCTCCGCCAGTTCTGCGATGGCATTGCGTGCCGAGACGAAGCGCCCGGAAATGCCGATGTCGGCAGGGTTGATTTTGATGACGCCCAGCAGTGTGCCGTCGATGTCTTTCACGTCATAGCTTTTGACGCCGCGATCAATAACCAGTTCCATGATGACTGCTCCTTTCACGCCTCGGCGGTGAACGCCTTGGTGGTGGGGTTGAATGTGCCTTTGGTTTTAACGCCAGTATAATGCACGTTGAACGGAATCTGATAACCAGTGGTGTCGCCGCCGTAGCTGCTGACCTCGATGTAGCACTCTTCCCGCACCGCAGGGAACGCGCCGCTGCTCTGGGCGTCCCACAGCTTGACTTCCACGATGTCGGTTTTCAGATCATCCAGAACCAGATCGTTGTCGATAATGCTCTGCAACTTCTCAAACAGCGGGTCGCCTTTCTCGGCGTAGTAAGGACTGACCTCGCCCTGCTTCTGGTAGCTGTCGATGCTGACAGTCTCGTTGCCGAGAATGTTGGTTTTCTTTTCGACGTTGGCGGACAACTCCGGGGAGTATTCCTCCAAATCTTTGCCCAGCCGCACATAGCTGGCCGTGCCATCATCTGCGGCAAAAGTTGCATTCAGATAATGCGCCATATATTTGCGTTCGATTTTCATGCAAAATCCTCCGATTCATAGGTTTTTGTGTAGCGCAGGCTCAGCACGACCATATAAGTCGCCGTGCCTTCGGCCTCCGCTTCGTACAGCACACCGTTCTGGGCGCGGGCGATGACAGACTCTTCGGCGTCGCCAAAGTTTGGAGCAAGGCCGTGGGTACTCTGCTCCTGCACCCAATGCTGGAAGTCGTTGACCCAATCTGCGTTGATCTTCGCGCCCTCATCATCGCCTGCACTTTTGGCAAAAGTAAAGTACAGACCGAAGTTGCTCTGATTTGTGACGCAGACTGCGCCCGTGATATAGGTGCGGCGTTCAATTTCCTGCAGCCCCTGCGGGAAGACCGCGCCGCAGCTGGGCACTTGGTCGGTGTAGTCGACATGCCAATCCTTCAAGATGTCATGCCCCTCATAGGTGCGCAGCCATGTGATGACCTGCTCAAGTTCACTCATTCGCCAGACCTCTTTCCAATATAGCGTTCCAGATCGGCAGCCAGCGCATCACCCTCGGCAGCCACAAGCGCACGATCCCAATGCCCTCCGGCAAGGGGATTCTTTGTTTTTGTATAGTTCAGCGGCTTCCCGCCGCGGCTCACGGCGTTATACAGATAAATCGCCTGCGGCTCTTCGGTGACGATCTCCGGCACGCGGGGGTCGGTCTGGGCGACGGTCAGCTTGATGGTCGCGCCTGTACGGTAGGGCATATACTTTTGAATGCGCCGTAGCACATTCTTGGTGTGGAACATTTGCGTATCACCCTGTTCATCCAGTCCCACTTCCTGCAAAATCTCTTCTGCGGCGGGAAAATCAAGCGTGACCCTCATTGCTTACCGCCTGCCTCCACATGGTACAAAACATTGCGGCAGCCCATGTCCCGCACCCAGTCTACAGTAACCACACCGGGGCGGTTGGCCGGGACGAAGCTGCCCCACTGTTCGCGGGTTGTGATTTCTTCCCCAACACCCTCCACAATGCGATCCCCGCATTCCAGCACATACACGCCGGGGATGCCGTTAAAAAGGGCGGGGGCAGCCCTCCGCGCGTTTTTGTTGGGAATTACCAGCAAAAATTCGTCGCAGGATTTGCCCCCGCTTTTATCAACGGTCTGCACGGTTTTACGCTCAAAGTACGCGCCATGAATTACGCAGCGCGTCACCCGGAAGGGATTATAACACGCATGGTACACGGTAACGGTCTGGCGGCACAGGTCATAGATCGGCGAACGAAGCGCTCCCTCATACCGCATCAGCTGCACCCCCTGTACACATCAGCATACAAGCACAGAATGCGATAGTATTCTGCCGCCTGTGCCTTGGGTGTCGCATCAATGGCTGCTGCCGTGTTGGTGGCGTAGCTTTCGCTTACGCTGCCAATCGTAACGCTGGCCGGAGCAGCCGCAGCACCGCTCTGTACATCGGCAAACCTGCGCTGGGCGTCAGCAATGGCACATACAGCCGTGTCGCGGGCGCTGTCGGTGGGATATTCCACGCGGTACAGCCGCTCGTATCGCCGAATCAGCGCGTCGGCATCAGCATAGGCGGTCTGCCACTCGTCCGGCTGGATGGCCTTGCCGCCATATTTGCAGACGTAAAACTCGTAACTCGTCATGGGTTTACTCCTTGGTCGCCGCCCTCTTTGTGCGCTTGGCGGGCTTTTCTTCTGCCGCCGTGTCCGTCACTTCGGGGAACGGCAGTTCCACCGCTGCCTCGGCGGGCGGAGCATTGTCCGGCACAGGCTGTGCGTTGACCGCAGGGATCGGCTCGGCGGCGGGCGGGATGTATCCGATAATAGCCATAGTAAATCCTCCTTACGCCTTGTCGTGGCTGAAGTACATGCCAGACAGCATATTCTTGTATGCCTTGGCGATGCCCACCATGCGATAGCCAAAGACGTAGGCATCCGCGTCCGGGTTGTTCTCCGGGGCAATGATCTTCGGGGCGGCGTGCTTCGTATACTGGATGAGCGCATCCTTCTGGACGATGGCGAAGTTGATGTTGGCCGCGCCGGTTGCCTTCGTGTAACCGCCGGCTTCCTCCCCGGTCTTGCCGGAAAGCTGCTTGATGGCCGTGTAGAAGCGGCGCTGGGGAACCTTGATGACCTGCTCGAAGCCTTCCAGAACCTTCTTGCTCTTCGTGGTGTCCATATCGTTGATGCCCTGCAGCAGCGTCGGCGTGATGAACAGGTAGCGCCCGGTGGCGGTGACTTCCTCATCGTCCATCGCCGTCACGGCAGTACTCAGCGCCGCAACGGTGGCCGCGCCATCGGCAAGCGTCTCTTCCTTCTTCGTGACGCCGCTGATGCCACAGTAGGACGCAAAGCGGAAGGCGTCCAGTTCGGGCACAACCTTGTCACGGATGAACTGAGCCGACAGACGGCCAAAGGCAAGGCCAGCGGTTTCCAGATCGTCCATGACGTCCACGTCAAAGCGGCGGCCACGGTCAAAGTTGCACTTGACCGTCTCGTTCGTCATGGTGACGCCGCCCTGCACATAACCGCCGTTGCGGCTGTAGTCGGCCAGACCGTCCATGCTCATCATGGGGATGATGAGTTCGTTGGCGTTCGCGCCCTGCTTGGCGAGTTCGGGCGCACCGTCCAGCACGCTCGTAAGCGAGGCCAGTCGGTAGCACTCATCCAGCTTGGGGACAAAAGATTTTGCGAGTTCGATAGTGTTGCTCATAGGTTTTGCTCCTTATCTTATTCCATCGGCAGGCCCATTGCTTTGCGCAGGGCACTGTCAGAATTGTCGGTGGTCATGGCGGTGCGGCCCGTGCCTGCAGCATAGGGCGGCGGAGTTTCCTCGGTGTCGAACATATAGCCGCTGTCCTTCTGCAGGTCAGCCAGTGCGGCGGGAATGTCCTTGTCGGGGTCTTCGCTGCCGCGCAGGGCGTCCAGATCGAGCAGGGCGCGGATGGCCTTGCCGCTGCGCCCATGCGCGGCAGCAATAGCGGAATCCAGCTTTGCATCAAACTGCACCGCCGCAACGCGGGCATCCGCGTCTTTCTCGGCCTGCTCTGCCTTGGCCTGCCATTCCTCGGCACTCTTGCGCAGGCCGTCGATGTCGGTGTCCTTGTACTCGGCCAGCGCCTTGTTGGCCTCGGCCAAAGCCTCTGCCGCTGTACGCTGGGCGTCCTTGGCCGCGTCGTAGTCGGCCTTGGCGACAAAGCCTTTGTTGATCTCGGCGGCGATCTTGTTGTCGATTTCCTCATTGTACCCATCACCGAGGATGGGTTTCAGCCAGTCAAGCATAGGTGATCTCCTTCGTCTGTGTTGTCCGTGTCGCTATCGTCCTGCGCTTCATCGGCGCGGGAGCAGCTTCCTTCGGGTGGGCTTTCGGGCTCAGAGTGATATCCCTGCAGCCGATCCCTCGGCAGATGCGGGTGAGGATCGGGCCGCAGATGCGGCGCGTGGTACTTGCCAACCCTGTGCGGCTGCGGGTGTGAGACGATCCGCTTGTTTTTCCTGACACGGAGCACGGGGCCGAAGAGCTCCCGAAGCTGCCGCATAAAGGAATCAAACGCACGCTGCGGGTCGGCATAACAGGTTGTGTCATAGGTAATACAGAACATAAAGCACCTCTTGCATAATTTTGGGCACGAAAAAAGCACCGCTTTAAAAAGCGGTGCAAATGGCGTTTATACAGTGTTTAAAGGGGCTTTGCTTTTTTGAACAGTTCCTTGAGGAAAGCGTCGTGCTCCGCTTCCAGTTCGGCCAGCGGGCGCGGTGGGGGCTTGCTGGGGTCAAAGGCGATGCGCTCATCTTCCGCTGTCCAGTTGCCTGTTGCTTTAAGCAGATAGATGGAATCCGTAGTGGCGCTGCGGTCTGGGTCAGGTGTCCAGTCGAAAAAATCCGGCTCGGGATCATCCTCAGTATAAGGCCAGCCTCGCGTAAGGTCTGCTCGCCACTTTGCGATTTCTTCTGGAGTCGGAGGGTTATCTTGAAAATACGAGCCCATACTTAGCACCATCCCTTCGCAGTTCTTCAGCAAACGCAATACGCTGCGCAAGCGCATCTTCGATTTTGCCGGATTCACCTTTATAAAGAGGATATTTCTTTTTTAAAGCCTTAAACCAGCCCTCGGCATTCTTTTGGGAATAGCCGAACACCTTCTCACAGGTGAACAGCGCTCCGGCATTGCCGACAGCGCCGATGCCCTGCATTTGAGGACGCTTGATAAGCTGCTGTATATCCTCTGGACTAAGTATACCATTGCTGGGATGGTTATGTAAAGAGTAGTAGGGCACTTGTATCTCCGGGGGCTTGACCTTCATACTGTTCTGCCCGCCCACATAGTAGCCTGTGCATTTACCGTCTTTGGTGAAGTTCACGACAGCCTCTGTGCCGACTTCCAGCCTCTGCACCTTTTTCAGCACGCCTCTGGCGTATTCCTGCGCCAGACCGTTGACCTTGTTGGAAACGCCTTGAAAGAACGGCTTCGGCACAGCCCGGATGCGTTCATCCGTGACGCTGTACAGTTTGTGCCCTGCGATTTCTACATCCCGAAGTTGCTCCGGCGCAGCCTTTTTGTAGGCCCACACGGCCCGGTTGGACTGGCTGCGGCCAAACCCGGCCACCTGCAGGCGTTCGCTGCGGGTGGGCAGACCCACGGCCTTGCAGAATCTCGCATACTCGGCCTGCACGACCCGCAGCTTGATTTGATGCTTCTGCAGATCGGGGCTTTCGGTTTCTTCGTCGGCCAGAATCTGGCGCTTGATGAGCCGGATGCCGTTTTCGATGCGGCTCTGCTCCTGCCCGGCCTCGTACAAGGTGTACCGGTAGCCATTGTACACAACGCCGCGCTCGTTGTCATCCTTGAATTTTTGAAGCTGGGCTTTGGTGTACTGCGGCGCGTTCACGCCTAAAATGATGGGGTTTGCCGTGTGCCCGCAGTTCAGGTGCCCGATGCGGCGCTGCAGGCTGTTGTTCAGTTTTTCAAATTCAGCGTCGCCGTACTGCCGCCCCTGTATCGGCTCATGGTCGGGGGCGCAGGCGGCGTGGGCACTGATTTCCCAGCCGTCGCACCCCAGCGCGTCATGGTCGGCGTGCTGGATTTCATCGTCCAACTGGCCGAGTTGATCCATGATATACCGCCTGCAGGCATATTCAATACCGACGCTGCGCCCACTCTTTTGCTCAATGGTGCGCAGGCCGCGCTTCGCCAGCGGCGTCACGGCGCGGCGGATGGCCGTGTTCAAGTCCAGTGTACCTGTGGCAACCTGCCGGAAAGCAAAATCCATTGCACGGGCGTAGGCTGTCTGCAATGGCTGCACCTTGCCCTCCGGCGTATCGGCCCACAGGTCACGCAGCAGTTCGCGGGTCTTGCTCTGGGTCATGCGGGTGTAGGCTTCGGTCATCCGCTTTAGGCTGCCGTTTTCATCAAGGCTCAGGCTCTTGTCAGCCACATATTCAAACAGGCTGGCGATGACTTCCTCGCTGATGCCGATCTGCTTCGAGACGGCCTGCTCAATGGCCTTCTTGCTTTCGCCCAATGCCTGCGCCCGATAAAGCTGGTATTCGGCAGTGTCAGTGATAGCCCCGGCCTTCTGCACGCGCCTGCTGATGTCCTTGATAAGTTCATCGATGCAGGGCTGCGTCATGGCAAGAGCGGCATCACTCAAGCCCGCACGCTGCTCAGCGGTCATGCGGTATCACCTCAACATTCAAGGTCTTTCAACTCCGGCATATAGTTTTTGCGGATTTCGGCAAGGTCGGCTTCCGTCTCGGCGGGCAGGTCAAACTTCCACGCCAGCGCCAGTTCCGGCTTCAGCAGGCCCATCTGCACAAGTTCCTTGCGCTCTGTCCACTCTTGATCGGCATCGTACAGCACGCCGTTGCCCCATGTTACAGTAAGTTCATCCGCACTCCACGCCGACGCATCGCACAGGCGGTATGCCTGCCCGATCTGGTCGCCGAGCCGGAGCGCGGCCTGCAGGGCGTCGTAGTACAGATGCTGAAAATCCATGATAGACAGGCTGTAGTCGCCCGCGCTGGAATTGATTTCCGTCGCCGTTTTGCTCACAGCCTCGGCGTCAGAGAGGATGCCGCGCTTAATGCCCAACAGATTCTCGATGGCTTTCAAGTAGGTCTGCCGCCGTGCCTCGTAGCTTTCATTGCGCAGCGTCGGCGCAAAGGGTGTGATGCCGATGCTCTGCTCGTTGCCATCCAGACCGACGAACACATCATCGGTCAGTGATTTTTTGCCGTTGTGGGTGCGCAGAATATCGGCGCTTGCCACAACGCGCATCCGCCCCAACTCAAATTCACGGCTGAATTGCAGTTCATTTTCGTTGATGCGGTGGATAAGCCCCATTGCAGGCTCGTAGATGGAAACACCGTCCGCGCTGCCGTCTACACAGTTTGTGATGGGCATCCGCAGGAACACCATGCCGACGCCATCAATGGGCACGGCAAAGGTGTACTCATCTTCCAGCCGCTCATATTGCGGCAGGCTTGCCAGCGGCACGCGCCGCCCCAGTGTGCTTTTGTTGTCGGAGCAGTACAGGCGGTACTGTATCGTGAGCCGCCCGGCAAAGGATGTGCGCCGCTCGACCAGCGTGTAGAAATGATGGTCGGCAGATACGGATTTCTCGCACAGCGCCACATCCGAGGGGATGCCGCTTGCATCGCGGCCTAAAATGATGATGGAATCGCGTCCCACAATCTGCCACGTCAGCCGTCCATCCGGCATCGGTACAGGCTTTGCCCACGCCTCGCCGCCAATCATAGCCTGAGTCATAAAACTGGTTTTACAAGCATCAAAGGTGTTGCGTACACGGTCAAGGTATTTTCCCTTAGCACTGTCGGTGTGTTGCAGGCCGCTGTCATACTCGCCGAAGGTTGCCTTGCACAGCTTGTTCACAATGGCATACGGCAGGCGCTGGCAGGGATCTTCGGTTTTGGTCGGGGCGCGGCCATACCATGCAGCATACCACTCTGCGATGGCGTGCTTCATGGCACTGCTGGTGGCATCCGTCATGCCCAGCGCCTCTTCAATGTTTTCGACTGCGTTGTTTGTCAGTGCGCGGATCAGAGCGCCCATCATGCTTTCCCCCTAGAGTGATTTTCCGAAAGCAGCGCGGCCACAGGCAATAGTCTGTCGCCGCCCGCCACGGGCAGCCCCGGCATTTATCCGGCTTTTTCTTTGGTTTCTTTTTCATGGCTTTCCACCACGACAGTCGGTGTCATGTGCCGCAGTGCATATTCCAGCCCGGAAATATAGCACTGTTGCCGCTCTACGGTCTGCCGCAGTTCCTCCTGCTTCTTGTTGGCGGCTGTCAGTTCCTCCAGCAGCGATTCATAGGCCCAGCGCGGCAAAAAGCGGTCAATGAGCCATTTTCGAAATTTCTTCATCATGCACCTCTGCGCATCCAGATACGGTTGACAGCATAGCGGACGGCGTCAATATGGTGGTTGTCTGCATCCACATACCCCGGCAGCACTGTGCCGTCACGGCCAACCTCGTACTCATATTCACTGAACTCCTTTGCCGTGTCGGGGCAGCGATGCGGGTCGATGACAATGGCTGCCAGCCCTTGCAGCCACTTCATGCTCTGGTTCACACTTCCCGGCCCTTTGACAGCCTCACGGCAGAGGATGCCAAAAGCGCGGTAGTCGGCGCAGGATTTCATCTCTGCGGAATCGGCGGTCACGCTCTCCCACGATTCAATACGCTGCTGCACCAGCTTTGCGGTTTCCTCGTTGGAGGTACGCAGCCGGGTCAGTTCGTCGAAGATATACAGCGTTTTGCGTGCCGCATCATAGTGGCAGCGGTTGAACGCCCACGGGTCGGGATACCAGCCCCAGTCAACACCGTTTTCAATGGTGTCGAAGTTTCGGATAGTCTTTTGCGAGATAGGCTCAAGCCGCAGATTTTCAAATACCTGCGTACCGCTGCCGACGACCTCGCCCAGATATTCATGGCGGTATTTCGTCGGCTGCGTTTCCTTGATGTACTCCGCCTGCGCCAGAAACTTCGGGCCGAGCCATGCAGCAGGGGCTTGCAGGTAGGTCGAATGATGGATGCGCTTGCCCTTGCGTTCCTCGCGGGCGTAGCGGTTCGCCCAGTTGCGGCTGGCAGCCGGAGGGTTGAAGCTGATAAAGGTAAGACCAAACTCACCGCCGCGCAGCGCAGACTGCTGCACATTGCGCACCGCATCTTCACCGCCCTTGATTTGGTCGGCTTCCTCAAACCACAGGATACCGATATACCCGAACGGCAGCTTGATGGATTTGATTTTCTGCGGATCATCCAGTCCACGGAACAAAATGCGCTGCCCGGTGGGTGTGTAGGTACACTGCAGCGGGCTTTGTGTGCATTTGAATTTTGCGGTAAGCCCCAGCTTGTCGATGGCCCACAGGATTTGCGCATACACGCTGTCACGCATTGTGTCACCGACCTGTCGGGTCACAAGCGCATGGCAATCCGGGTGCTTCAAAAGCTGCAGCACCAACTCCGTGCCGACATAGGAACTTTTCAAGCTGGCGCGTCCGCCCGCTTCAACCGCTTCGTCGATAACGCCCATGTCGATCAGCTTGTGCGTCTCATAGAAGGCGGGGCCGATGATCTCCGACAGCCGTATACGCTTTTTATTCGACGTCATCCACGATCACCACCTCATCGCTGCCGCCGCTCGACTGCATCTCACGGTACATCTTGATTGCTTCAATATCACCGTTGCGGGCTTTTTCGACCAATGCAGCATGGATGACTGCATATTCCCCGGTAGCGTATTTTTCAACCATTGCATCCAGCATAAGGCCGAAGTCCTTCTTGCCCAGCCGTTTATACTGCGTTTGAAGGGTCTTTAAATCCTCGGCGGGATTGTACGCTTCCTGCTCGGTGGCCTGCCGGATTCCGGCAATCAACTCCCGGACACTGCCGTTTTTTGTTCGCATCGGCGGCTCCTTTCTCGATAAAAATAGGGCGTCGATTTCTCGACACCCAAAACAGCCCCAGAAACGGCGCTGTGCGTGGTTCTCTTATTCTGCGGGCAGTTTTGCCACCCACCGCGTTTAAACGTTTTTGAACGGCGCTCTCGCGTGTTTAAACAGTGTTATGGCGTGGTGCAGAATTGCGGGCTATATTTTAGGGGCAGGCTTCGCCATTTCCGCCTTGATGCAAGTCGGAATCCTCTAAAATATGTCCGCTGTGTTCACGCTGCGGGGCGTACCAGCCGCAGCATTACTTGCAGTTTCCTGTCTGCCGTTTAAACGGTAACTAAGGGTTATGGTTTTATCCTCGCCGCCGACAGGCACGCGCACCGTGACGCGGCGGTCATGGCGGTTCACTTTTTCCAGCAAATCCCTCAAGTGCGCCAGCGGCCCGCTGGTAAAATCCAGAGTGCCGTCCGCCTGCACCTCCGCCTCGCTGGGCGGCAGTGGGCCATCTCCGGCCAGCCAGAGGATGTTGGCTTCCTCGCGGGCGCTCAGTGCCTCCGGCGTGCCTTTGGTGGCTCCCAGCCAGTGCAGCACACCGTCTTCATCGCGCACCGCATAATAGACACGGTACACATCCGGCGTGCTTACAAAGATATAGCTGGGGAACAGCGTGTAAAGCTGTTCCTGCCATTTGCCACCGCGCCGGATCATCCGCCGCTCCTGCGGGCATCTGGCGTCCACGCCCTTGCCGCGCAGCTTCTGCGTGATTTCGGCTTCCATCCCGGTCATAACCTGCAGGGCGTACATACTCATGCGCTGCCCTCCTGTGCCTTGCGATCAAGGTAGGCCGATACCTGTTTGTACAGATCGGGCCGTTCCTTCGCCATGGCGCTCCACAGGGCGCTTTTCAGATCGCCCGTGCCTGCCTCGATGTCAGACTTGTTTTGCAGTTCCACGCGCTTCTTGTAGGCGACGGCGCGGGTCAGACCGCTGATCTGATTCATAAGTTTATCGACGCTGACCGCGCTCCAATCCTCATCTTTTTTAGAGGTCAGCGCGGTCATAAGGTTTTGGCTTGCAACACGCACAAGCGCCTCGGTGGTGTCCAAATCGGGATACCGCTCCAATTCGTCCAGCATATTGCGGAAGTTGGCCTGTGCGATCTGTAAGGTTTGCAGGTTCTCCACATACCCCTGTGCATAGCGGCAGACGCTGGAAACGGAAAGACTGTACCCCTGCTGCTCCAGATAGGTCACGATGTCGGAGTAGGTGGCACTGCCATCCATTATCATCTCTTCCACGGTGGCTTTCATCTCCGGGGGCAGGGTGTCGATCTTGCTGTGCTTGCGGTTGCCGCCCTTTTTGCCATTTAACGGCCAACTGCTCATATCACACCTCGATCATTTCGTCCTTGGTTTTGTGACACAGAACGCTGATTCCCTCGGCGGTGAGTTTGGCTTCCAGCAAATCCCAGCCGATGTCTGCAAAGTCGGGAACAAGGATTTTGTCCGCAATCGTGCGCAGCTGGATGTACTTTGCCATCGCCAGATAATTGATGCAGTCGAGGAAGTCATCTTGGCTGACGCCCCAAATCTGCGCCGCCTGCTGTACATCGGTCAAGCGGTTGTAGCTGTGCCGGATGATGTTGATGGCCTGCATGACCTTGCCGTTATTGTGCGGAAAGGCGTTAGCACGCAGCTGCTTCATCAGCATTTCTTTTTCATTCATCGGAGAGTCGTCCTTTCATCAAGAGGTTCAATATCTGGTCGAGCTTCTTTTCGGTTTTTGCCTGCTCCCGGAAGTAGTCTTCCTTTGTCAGAAAGTTTCGCTGGATGGACTTGATGTCGTTGTGGCATTCAGTCCAGTCCTGCTGGTGCTGGCTTCTGGTCGTGTAGGTGTGCTGAATTTCCGCAATTTGCTGTTTGCACTCGCCGACCTCTTTTTCAAGTTCGGTCTTAGTTGCCGCACTGTCAAGTTTCCGCTCGATTTTGTCAAGGCTGCGTTTTACCATCCAGCCCAACGCTCCAATCAAGAACGTCAGCAGGATTCCAATCAGCCACCACGTCCCCGCATCAAACTCCATAATCCGTACCCCTAAACTAAAAAATCGTGAGTGTCACTGGTTTCTATAACCAATGATACTCACGATTCGCAAAATGGGCCAGATTAAGCATTTTAATATTTTACTTTACGTTCTGGCGGAAAAAAACTCATTTGCCCATCAAGAGGCTTTGCCCGGATTTCCCGGTGCTTTTCGTCCACGATGGCCCGCACCGTCACCGTTGTCAAGTTGTACTTCTTGGCAAGGGCTTTCAGATTGTCGCCGTTGTATTCCTCCACGATGCGCTGATTGCGGGCGATCCGCTCAAAACTGTCGCGCTTCGGTATGTAGATCGTCTCGGCAGCGTACACGTCGATCAGCTTCAAATAGTTCTCAAAGCCGATGAGGTCGGCCACCTCCCGCTGAGCAGGGGAAAGATCGTCGGGGTGGATTTCCCACTCATCCATCGGCATCACCCCGGCTCTTCTGCGCGGTCTTGACGTAGCCCTTCAAAACCTCGACCAGCTTGTTGCCGTCCTTGTAGCTGATCCACGCGAAGGGGTCTTTCGGGAAGGCATCCATGCCCAGTTCCTTCTTGATGATGGCGCACAGCCTGTCACCGAGCGGGGCCTTGCTGGGGCTGGCATCCTGCAGCCGATACATGAGCGCCCAGACCTTGCGCCGCTGCCCCTCGCTGGTGTGGCCCGGTGCGGTCTTGCGGAGCGGCTTTCCGCTTTTGCGGGGCGGGGGCGTTCCTTGCCGCCCCTCCAACTCGCCGATGACCTTGCAGGCTTCGCCGTAGGTCAAGGCTTTAATGCTCTTTTTCCCGGTCATGCCCTCGACCAACTCATGCAGCAAGTCGTCTTCCTCGTTCCGCTTCACCATGCCCAGAGCGCCGCCGATAGCGTAAATTTTTCGGATTTGATAAGCGTTGCATCCGCTCCCGGCCATAAGTAGCCTCCCTTCCCGGCGTCAGCCGCCGTTCTTAAAATGTTTAACGATGCACTTCACGCCTGCGCACAGCAGCGATGCCGCCACCGTTACGATGATGGCGCTCCCGGTAGCACCCAGAACCACAGCGCAGAGCCAGATGCCCGTGTTCAGTCCGCCTGCGATAGAAGTCATCACGCGTCGGCCTCCTTGCTGCTCACATCATAGTAAAACTCATCCACCGTGCGGATGTAAGCGCCCACCTGCTGCAAAATATCACCGGGCTGGCGCTTCAGAGCCTCACGGTCAAGCGTTTCAGTGGTTTTGATAAGTTCGGTGTGCCCCAGCACCTTCAGTGTGGCGATGGCCTCGGCCACGCGGCTGCTGGCAAGCATCAGCTTGCTGCTGACACGGTAGCCGACAGTGCCGAAGTTCAGAGCGCGGCTCTTGCCGTCCAGTTCGGCCCGATGCAGATCAACGTATGCCTTGACCTCGCTTTCCAGCGCCTTGACCCGGTTCTGCAGCGGCAAAGCCCCCTGTGCGTAGTCGGCCTTGATGCTGTCTATCTGGCGGTCACGCTGGACAGCCATTTCCGCCAGCGTGTGCTGGCACTCCCGGATGTCCCGCAGGGCGTTGTCCACTGCGCCCCAGTCGGCCAGCGCCGGAACGCTGGTTACTTTCTTTCTTGCCATAGATATGTACTCCTTTGCTTTATTGCGGCGTGACAAGGCGGATGTCGGCATTGTTGGCTTCAAAATGCTTGACAAGCGCCTGCCAGTTCGTCCAGTGTGTCTGATAGGCCGTGAAGGTTTTCTCGCGGAACTTTTTAAGCTGTCCTCGGTCTTTCTTCGGCATCTTGTTATAAGCGGCAATCTGCTTGCGGGTCATCAAGGAAGTTTCTTTTTGAGGGATAAACCTCCGGCGCTCCTCGCAATCTTGCACAAACCATGAACCGCGTATTTCGCCATTGACATACACTGCTATTCCGTTGCGGAACATGCTGATGCACTCATTGACAAGTGTGACGCTGTACCCATCGCACAGCAAATCGACTTGTCCGAGTGGAGCACGCAGTCTACTCTTGGCCTTTTCCCAATCTTCTTTTTTCACAAGAACACTCCTTCCTCTCTCTGCATTTGCCGGGGCTTGAGACCCGCGCCCATCCGGGCGGCTGCATTAAGGTGCGGGCATCTGCCCGCAGGGGGTGTTGTTAAACTAAGCACCTTTTTTCTTGCTCTTGGGTGGCCGCACACGCGGCGGGCGGGTGTAGGCCATGCTTTCAAGGGCGTCTTCATAGCCTCGGTCATAGCCCTCCCAGTAAAGGGATGGCAGTTCGTCGGGATTGTCAAATTCCTCGGCGGGCTGGTTCAGCACCGCCTCCTCGCGGCGGGCATCGTCCATAAGGCTGCGCGATGTGATGTAAAGGCACAGCCCCCACGCACCCAGCAGCAGGATCATGTAGCCGAGGCTGGCGTTCACGGCCAGCGCTCCGATGAAGATGCCCACCAGAGAGCCGCACATAATGCCGCCCACGGCAAAATAACCGCACTTCAAATTCATCAAAAAACTCCCTTCCTCAAACCGCGCCCAGCATACCGATGCCCATATGGGCGGCCATGCGGTACAGGTTTTCATAGCTTACATCGTTGGCACTGGCCGCGTTGGTGTACAGGTTCATTGCACCACGAATGCCCCACGGACTGCGACAGACGCTCAGCAGAAAGTCCAGCTCCTTGCGGGCGTTCTGCTCGGCCAGCACTGGGAACAGCTTCCGCACATCATCTTCTTTAACCTTGCGGGTGGTGTACTCGCGCTGCATACGGATGCGGCTGAATAGCTGCGCAAACTGCGCTTGCTGGCGGCCCTGCAGGCGGCTGTACACTTCGCTGTTGCCGATGAGCACCACGCCGACACCGTGCTCCCCGGTCATGGGGTTGTCGTCCGTCAGGGAGCGGATTTCTTCCAGCGCCGCATATTTGAGGTGCTGGGCTTCGTCAATAACGATGACCCAGTTTGTGCCGTCAAGGCGGGAACGCAGTGCCATCATCTGATCCATCTTGTTGCGGCACTCCGGCACGCGCAGGGCGCGGGCCAGCAGCTTGATAGAGCCGTTCAGTGTGCCCGTGCTGGGTGTGATGCTGATGCCCACCGCGTTCGTGGGATGGTCGCGCAGGAACTTCTGTGCGCCCTTGCTCTTGCCGACGCCCGCATCACCGTGCAGCACGACCATGCAATGCTCCAGCTGGGCAAAGCGGATGCTCTGGCAGACATCCTCGCTGATGCTGGTCGGCACATACGCCGCTCGGGGCAGCAGGCTGGCGGTCTTCTCGGCGGCGGCCTCGGCCTCTTCATCCAGCTTGAAGAACTCGCTCAGCTGCCGCTCGACGGCTTCCACCGAGCCTTTATACTTCTGATTGAGGTAGCTGCTCAGTGCCGCGCTGGAAAGATTCACTTTAGCGGCAAACTGATTTTGACTGATGCTGTGCGTCTCCATGTAACGCTGCGTGCGCTGGATCAGCGCGGGGTTATAGGTCTTTTCCATCTTCAATTCCTCCTCGTTGTCTGATGATGTTCTCGTTCATCCTGCCGATGTCAATGTCACCGACAGCTTTAAGCAGGGGTTCTTCGCGGGCAGATTGCTGCAGCTGTATCAACTTCGGGCTGGGGAAGGTGTCCAGTGCATCCAGATTGCGCTGTGCCAGCGCCGTTGCAAGGGTAAGGGCGCGGTCTGGATCATCCGGAAGCCGGAGGGCTGCGCCATATTCCCGCACGGCTTTTTCGGCGCGGCGCTTGGCGGCCATAAGGTCGGCGATCTGTTCTTGGTTTTCCAGATACCCGGCTGTCAACTTGTTCTGCGGTGCTACGCACAAGAAGCGGTCTTCCATATCGTAGACGCGCACGCTGGACAGATCTTCCGGGTCGTACCGAACATAAACTTTCTCCTTCATGCGCATATTTACCAGTTCCGGGGTGTAAAAATCCAACTCCAAGCCGTGCAGTTTCAAGGTCACGCCGCGCCGTCCGACGCGGACGGGCTTGCTGGTGCGCAGCAGCATCAGCTGCAGATCGTCGTCGCTGGCGGGGCGGCGGGCCACGCCGTTGCGCAGGCTCTCGTGCCAGACCTGTATGCGGCTCTTGCCTTTATCCTCGGCCACACTGCCGCCGTAGTCGTCGCAGTTCATGTAGCCTTCTATCAAGGTATCAACAGCGGCAATGACTTCGGCATCGGTGGGGATATGCTCCCCGCGCTTCAAAACGGCCTTTAGGCGGTTCGGCTTCTCGACCACGTTGCCGCCTGTGTAGGTGGGGAACAGTCGGGAAATATAGTTTTTAACATCCTCAAACCGACGTTCGACAAGCTTGGCGCGGGCATTGCGCACAATAGCGTTTGTCATTTCAATGCCCAGCCGCTCAAAAACACCGGGCGGCGCAAACGGCTCGCTGCCGTCGGCCAGCCGCTTTTTGGCGCGGTGACCGCGTCCGCCGATGTCGTAGGTCAAGAACTCTCGGCCATTGTCAACATAGGCGCGGCTCGGAATGCCAAACTTCAAGATACCCTTGCGCAGCGCGTTCAGCGTCGCTTGGCTTCCGGGGCTGTCTGTAACATACCAGCCTGTAAAGATACCGCTGCGGGCATCCAGCCACGCGCTCAGATACAGTCGGTGCAGTGTACCATCCGGCCCCATGCTTTCCACATCAAGGGTGTGGGTATCGCCTACCCAGAAGTCGTTGGCATTGATACTCTCATATTCGCGGCGTATGTAGGGGCTGCACAGGTCATAGTATTTTTTCTCGCCCATGCGGCACAAAACCATGACCGGGTAAGGCACAGCCTTTGCTTTGCGGTAGAAGGTGTGATACCCCGGCAGGGGCATCGCTTCGGGCATATTCTGCTGTGCCCACTCTTCTGTCAGCGCAATGCAGCGGGGCACGGGAAGCTGACTTTCATCAAGAAAAAGTGACAGAAAAACTCTCTCAATAGCCTCCGGCATCTTGCTCATGCCCTTGCGGGCCTTGCCGCGCATATCCACCAGTGCGCCATAGTCGCCCTCGCGGATGGCCGCCCACTTTCTGTAAAGCGTCTCTACGCTGATTTGACGGTCTGGCTCTTCCATCCGGCACAGCAGCACAAATTTTTCGTCGCACTCGGCTTTCTTTGTCCCGGCCTTGTTGCGGTAGGTCTGCCAACGGTCAACGGTTGTTATCCAGTACCCAATTTCACCGCGTTCCTCGGCAGTGTAGGCTTCCAGCGGTTTGCAGGCGGCGGGCTTGTCAGCCTTTTTCGCCTTGGCCGGGGCCGCCGCAGGCAGCGCGGCGAGCGCGTGCTCCGCAAAGTATTTCTGCTGCGCCGCATCAGGCAGGCTGGAAAGCGGGAACAGGTACTCCGGCCTGTTTCGTTCGTTCATGTGGGTCTGATAGGGCAGTTCGCCAGATTTAGCCATTCTCTGAACGTGTCGGACAGACAGCCCCATCAAGGCACTTGCTTCCGATGCTTTCAATAACGCTTCCAAAAAATCACCTCTTTCTGACCTGCCATCATCAGACTGTGTAGGTCATCTCACAGTGACGCCCGCGCGGGGCGTTTCGGCAATAGGGTGTTCATTTTTCTGTATTTGTGCTATAATCGCCGCAAAAGGTGGTGAATCTTTATGTTTGACCCGGATATTCACATCCCGGACATTGCCCGTGGTGCTGCCATCCCTCCCGCCATGCAGCTTGAATTTAAAAGACAGGAGCAGGAAAAGCGCCGTTACCGCATTGCGCTGGTGCAGTCGTGGCTGGCTTTAGGCGTCTCGATAGCCAGCCTTATCGTCGCAATCATCGCGTTAATGCGATAACCGATACCATGAGTGACACGCTGGCAATCGTCAGCGAAAGCCACCACGGTGCTTTGGGCAGAGCAGGCAGTTGAAACAGCCTGCTCTTTTTCTTTGGTTTCATAATCGCTTCACCACCTTTCGCCGCAATCGTCAGCACTGAACTGGCCCCCGGTGCTGTAATTCCACTGCAACTCGATACCCCGACCCGGCACATCGTACAGCGCGGGGCCATGTGCGCAGCACTTCCAGCCGTCCTTCGGCCTGTGTACCCATGCCAGATCGCGCTCGGCATCATACCGATCCACCTTGTAAATGCCTCCGGCGTTGGGGTAAGTTTCCCCAACAATCGGCTTGTCCGGCAGCCTGCGGATGCGCTGGCTGCCTGCATCAATGTTCGTCATCGTCAAATTGCACCTCGCTTAAATGCTGTTTATACGGTCTTTTACCGCTCCTTAAAATTAGGACAGCGGTAAAATCCTCGCGCCATGCCCTCGGCCCGCTCCACCAGTTGATGGCATCTTCCAGCGTGGTGTACTCCGGGCCGTAGGCTTCCTGTATGGCTTCAATAATTTTCATACCGCTCTCCTTGGCCTGCCATCTTCAGTACCGGGCGGCCATTCCCGGCAGACAGCCCCGGAGGGCCGTTTCGGCTGTTATGCGCCTAGGTCAGCATCCTTGAACAACTCACCCGGTTCAACTCCCAAGGCAAAAGCGATGCGTTGAACGTCTTCCGGGCGAATAATTCGAGTATTATGCACCATGTACCCGAATGTTTGCCTTGAATATCCAGCTTTGCGAGCCACTGCGCTCTGCTTATAGCCCCTCTCGCTAATGATGCGGAGTATGTTATCGGAAACTGGGCGATTGTTAATTACCATTGAATCTTACCTCCTTTACTTTTTTAAAAGTGGAGTATCTCGAACTATTTATAATATAGTCGAGTTGCTCCACTTTGTCAAGCGGGTTCTTGCATTTATGTCCGACTTTCTCGAACTTTTTGTTGACGGAAACCTTCACTGGCGATTATAATTGTCTTTGAGGTGATACCAAAATGTCTTATAATAGCAGACTTCGTGAAGCGCGGAAAAATGCTGGATTAACTCAAACCGAATTGGGCAACATGGTCGGCTGTGCAAAAACAACTATCACAGGGTACGAAACAGGTAAAAGTGAGCCGAGCATGGCAATGCTAAGCAATATCATGCACGCGCTGAATGTTGACGCGAACTTCATTTTTCAAGATGAAGTCCGAGAACACCACGAATCTCACGCCACCCCCTCCGAGATGGATTCTTTAGTCAAACCATATCGTATGCTGGACAAGGCAGGGCAAAAAATGGTTCGCACAGTTATAGAACTCGAAATGGCCCGATGCAAGAATGTTGTTCCATCCTTGCCCGAAGAATAACACTGCTTTCCGAAGAGTGTCTTGCATTTGTTGGGAAATAACGTTTTGCGTTATACACCGTGTTAAAATTTAGTTTTTTAATGCGACATTCCAAACTCCCTTTTACCAAAGGAAACATCAAAAAAAGCACGTTGATACGCATTGCGACATTAAAAAGTTAATGCGACGCTTTATGTCGCATTAAAACTCAAAAGGCGGCGGCCAGACCTATGCACACTGCATAAGTCTGGCCGCCGCCTTTTAAATTGTTTTAACGCCTGTTAAAACACGATACTACGATATTTAAGCACTTATTTGAATCGCTTTTTAAACGCCGTTTAAACACTTTTCAAACGCTCCGCGCCCGCCGCGCTATCCAGCCGCCGATCAGCCGTTTTGACCCACAAAAAGGGCAAAAAATTTTGCAAGCCAGCATCCCGCCAACTTGCAAAATTTCGCGTTCAATTCCGTTTAACCCTCATTAAAAACCGCGCTCTCGCGTCCTTTCCCGCCTTTTTCCACCTTTTTGCGCTCAAAATCCCCACCCCGCCCGCATTTCTCACTCTTCAAGAAAACTCACACTGGTGCATAACCAACGCACCGCTCGCAACGCGATCGTTCTGTCCATCTCCACCGTGGTGCTGGTGAATATCCTAATCTGCATTTCCCGCGTGTATGAGGGGGAGAGCTTTATGCTCAACCTGGTGGTCAAGGTGCTCTATGTGGGATTCAGTCTGACCATCCTCACCATCTGCGCGGGTATTTTCTCCCAAAGTGAGCAGGAGCAACAGATCAACATCCTCCATCAGCTTTGGCGGCAGGATCGGGCGCAGTTTGAGTCTGTCAAGGCAAATATGGATCTTATCAACATGAAATGCCATGACATCAAACATATTTTAGATAAAATTGAGGATAAGCTCACCTGCAAGGAGGTCGCTTCCCTGCGGGAGGCCATCCAGTTCTACGACGCCAACATCAAAACGGGCAACGAGGTGCTGGATGTGGTTCTGTGCGAAAAAGCCATGATCTGTCAGAAAAACGGTATTTCCTTTTCCTGCATGGCGGATGGCACAGGGCTGGAATTTCTTACCCCGGTGCAGACCTATTCCCTGTTTGGCAATATCATTGATAATGCCGTGGAGGCGGTCAAAGCCCTCCCTCCCGAAGAACGGGTGGTTTCCCTCACTTGTCATGAGGAGGAGGGCGCACTGGTGATTGAGGAGTCCAACTATTTCAGTGGCGGGTTGGAGCTGGATCACGGATTGCCCGCTACAAGCAAAGGGGACGTATCCCGCCACGGCTTCGGCACAAAGAGCATCCAGTATATCGCAGGGCAATATGGCGGAACCATGGACATCAAGGTGGTGGGCAATATGTTTTTCCTCACGATTCGATTCCCCACCAAGCCGCGCAAAGGGCAGGTATGACAGAAGGCAAAAATGACCGGGGCTTGCGCCCCGGTCATTCCTGTTTCAATGGATCGTGATGACGTATTTACCAGCCTGAGCCACGGAGATCCTGTTTCCGTCTATTTCATAGTCTCCGCCAGACACAATAAAATCTGTTCCCATGCCCTCCGGCACGATGATCGTACCCGCAGCATCAATGGCTGTCACAGTAAGCGTCTTTTCCGCCGCAGCGGTTTCCAGTTCCGCTGTGATCTCACCTTTGGGTGTCCAGACTGTGCAGTGAAAGCTGTCCAGCTCATTGCCGGGCGCAATCTCATAGGCTTCGAAGCCTGCCTGGGTGGGGCGAATCCCTGCCGCATATTTGGAGAGGATATACAATGGCGCAGCAGTCCAGCCATGGTTCACCGTTCCGGTTTCACCGTCAAAGGTCTCCCACAGGGTATCATACTCGTCCTTGAGCATAGGCGCGTAGCGATCCCGCATCCGCTGGAGGGCCAAATCAACCCGACCCATAGCGCACAGCGCCTCCAGCACATACTTTTCGATAAACGGGCTGGCCTGATAGGTGCTCATGATGACATCGGTGATGAGCGGCCAGTCCTCCTCCCCGGCCAAGCCGGACAGAGCCAGCATAGCGTTGGCGCGGTCGTCCACATACTTGCTGTCCGGGCTTTTGAAGCCTTCCTCCGTGTAATAGACAGCCCGCCAGTTCTCCCGCATGGAATCCATCCGTTCGGCGAGAAATTCGGTTCCCTCCGTGATACCCAGATCATCCGCCAGGGACTTGGTCACGTTGAGCGCGTAATAGTAGATACCCGTCTGGAGTAACCGTGTGTCGATGCGGTCGCCCCAATCGTCCCACGTCCAAGAGCCGTCCCGATATACCGGCAGGCCGTTTTCCATCTCCACCAGCCGGAGATAGTTCAGGAAGGCGTTGCAGTAGGCCTCTGCCGTCTCCCTATCCCCGGAATGGAGCCAATAGTGGTACACACTGGTCATGAAAATCAGGCTTTGGTTGGGGATTTCCTGGGGCTTCACGCTGGGGGCACGGCTGGGGATTGCCCCATCGGCTCCCGTCCAAGCCACGCAAGCCAGAATGGCCTTTTTCGTCAGATCCAGCCCGCCCTGGTCATAGCTGTAAAGCGCCGCATCGATTTCGTTGGAAGCGTCCCCCATATAGGGGCCGCGCTCCCGTTCGGGGCAGTCCATATAGGTATCCCGCATACAGATAGCCAACGTGTTCAGGGACTCCTGCCACAGCTGATCCAGCCCCGGATCGGAGGATGTAAAGGAGCCAGCCTGCTCCCCGTTGAAGCCGCTGGCACGGTAACCCAGCCGCGTGAAGGTCACACCGGCCTCCGCCTCAATGATGAGCTTGGAGCCGCTGCGCCAAGGGTAATTCTCATAGCACTGGGCGCCATCGGCGGTGACGTAGGTGTCCTTGAAGTTGGGCAGCTCCTGTTTGTCCGTATAGGTATCCGTATAGAGCGTGAGCTTTTTGCCCGCCGGAGCCTCCAGCTCGAAATACGGTGTGAACTGGATGTTTCCGGGCAGATCCAGCACCAGGGTGGTATCCTGGGTCAGCGGCGTACCCACATAGTCGGCAGAGTTGGAGAAATCGACAATATCCTGAAACCGGATGGGCTGGATCATGGCGGAGTAGAGGTCACCGAATGGCAAATCCCCGGCCTTGGACACCGGCGTGGCATCCTCCCACTCACTGTCATTATAGCCCTCTGCCATGAAATCTCCCAAGTCGTCCCGGGCATCAAAATAGACATTGCGCTCCGCCAGCATGGAGGACTGGCTATAGCCGGGATAATCTGCCCCGGCAGTGACCCGGTTTTTGTAGCCGGTGTGCCGGGCAGCCTTCCAGGAGCTGTCCGAGCAAATCGTCGTGCCGCCGGCATCCAGTTCAAAGATAAGGCCCGCTTGGGTATATTCGTCTCCTTCCTCATCTACAAGAACCGGAACGATGGAGCCGTCCCCGGAGCGGCCATTGAAGGCAACCAACAGCGCGATCGTATTTTCCCCTTGCTTCAAGTTGGTGAGCTCCACCGTGTCATAGTAGCTGTCATAGGGTGTAGGCCCACGCTTCAGCGACCCATCCAGCACTACCAGCTCTCCGTTGACCCACAGCACATACTTATCCGCGGCGGAAATGAACGCAGTGGCGGTGGGAACCGCCTGTTCCAGCGTAAAGGTCTTGCGGAAAGCCACGTAGCTGTCCTCTGCGCAGTTCTCCGTCCAGATCCAGTTGGCCGTCCAGTCCGTCTTTTTGTACCCCTCAATGGCGGACAGATAGAGAAGGTCAGAGCGGTCTGGTACGCCCCGCTCAGGGACGGAGACGTCCCCTTTGGCGGATTCGGCAGGGTCTGGTGTGGTGACCACTTTCCCGCTGCACCCGGCCAGCAGCGAGAAAATAGAGACGGTGCACAGCAGCAGCGCTATGCCTCTCGGGAAAAGAGCCTTTTTCATTTTCCTCCTCCTTTGCCGTAATCCTTGATGCCGTTATGCCGGTTCAGCCGCACTTCTTTTCCACTTCCGGAAACCGCGGTAGATAAACCAGCCCAGCACAAGGATCAATACTATGGCATAACTCATTCTACTGTTATTCTACTTATTTTTGAATTATAATAAATAGTAACCGCGCAACCTTGCCATTTTACAACGCAACTTTTGGTTTTAGCATTTATAGGACTTGCTATAGATTGGAGGTCAAACTCCCATTTTCCCTCCGGCGGCTGGACTTCTCTACCAACCCCGCCTTCATCAAATCATCCTGTGCCCGCTTCACCGTTGAGCGGGACAGGCTCACCCCGGCGGCGATGGTGTTAATTCCCGGCCGGCAGGTACCCTGTTTGCATGATCCCGGAGGCAGATGCGTACCACCTTGACCCGTGAGCTTAACTCGTCATCCTGATAGATGGAATCATAGTATCAACTTTAATCTCTCCGTCCGCATCCCTATTGTATAAACGTGCGCGCGCGGCGCGCACTCCATATTTATTATTTATTATCTATTATCTATTATTTAATTTGCCCCGCAGGGGCAATCTCGTCCCCGATGGCGCACCTATCCGCAGCGTCCCGGGAAATTGCAATAAAAAAACAGCCCTACACACTGTGTAAGGCTGTACCTTGGTGCACCATCGGGGACTCGAACCCAGGACCCACTGATTAAGAGTCAGTTGCTCTCCTTAGTTGCGCGTACTCATGGTTTACCACTTTTCCCTCTAATGGGTCGTTCCTTATGCGTAAATGCCTTGCAGTCCGTACGTTTAAGAGCTTTTGCACCACTTTTTTATATTGTTTCACAATTTCGTTTCGATTGAATACTTCAATCGCGCCCATTGCTCTTTGGTTTACAATGTTTTTTAACGCCTTGGAATCCCCATCATCTGAAAGAAAAATTGCGCATTCTGACACTAAACACATGGACACTGAATGTATCTCTCCTAGACTGTTCTGCCTTATCCAAAATGTAAAAACATCCTTGTCCTCAGGGAACCTTCTCCCCATCAGTGCATTATACAGTTCAGGCACCAAAAACATGTAATACGCTTTTTTCCCCTCATCCCCTTGAAATATGTCATCGAAACTTCTTGCTTCACGAGACATATTCCTCTAGATATACTTGTATATGGTCTGGCGCGACACGCCAAACCGCTTTGCAATCTCGGTGTTGCCGATGCCTTTTCTATGCAGTTCCAAAACCTCTACGGTCTGGTCAGGGGTAAGCTGCGCCTTGCGACCTGCATTGCGAGGGTTGGAATGACTGCTCTTTAGACCTTTTGCAAGTTCTCGCAGTTCATCCAAATCAGACGTGCCAAAAATCTCTTTTATTTGCTTTTGGTAATCGCTCGGCATCCAACATCCCTCCTAAGCCTTTTTCTACTATTACTATATCGTGATTTCAGGGAAATGTCAACAAATTAAAATGTTGACATTTCCCCGAATGTTAGTCTTGCACAAATTATATTCTATTTCAATTATTTCTGTTCTGTTTCTTATTCTTTGCGTCCAACTTTGGGCCTTTCTCTTTTGAATGTGGATACCCCTGTTTGACAGCTTTGACCATAATATGCTGATTTATAAAATATAAGCCTGTTGTATTTGGCTAGCTAATTTACCAGACAGTGTCTGGCAAATTGAGTTCTGCGTAAAAACTAAATATGCCTTGGGAGATTTGTCTAACTAGATTTTGGGGCTTGCATATCTCAGATATCCAATTTTCCAGTCGGTGACTGGAAAATTGAAATGGGAAATATCAGACCGATGGAAGCAGTCTTAAAGTGTTAGCGTTCACATGAGGTCGAATAGTCATCTTATCGGGTTTTGCGTGAACCACCGATTTCCTTGATGGCGGCATAGTGTTTTCCACATTTTCGGCTGATCTCGTTGAAAAAATCGGATGTCACAAATTCCAGCAGCCATACTTTGGGAATCATATACTTGGGTGTCTGCAAGATGGTTTTCAGCAAGCCCTTGCTGCACCATTTCAGAATGGTGTGGCGTTGGTAGCCTGTCACCTCGCAGACTTGCGCAACGGTCAGTACATCCGGGTAATTTGCCAGCTGCTGCTCGTACCATTCCTTGGCCAGCAGCCGTTCCTCGCCCGTATAGTTCAGCTTGCGCTCCAACGATGCGGCAGGTTTCTTGTGTTTGGGATAGTTGTAATACCACCCGCTGGGCGGGGTGTAGCGCATCGGGTCGGACTCTCGGCGGTAGAGATACTCGGCAACATCTTTCTTGGCGATTTTATAGCAGCGTGTTTTCTTTCCGTTGTTTTTGCAGGGAACAAGCCCGCTTTGCAGGAGATAAAGCGAGGTTCGTGTTCCGATATGGCAAACGATGCGGAAATCGTTGCGGCTCATCGGGTCCGGATAGGGCGTTAGGATTTCTTCGATTTTTTCTGCCAGCGGGTCTTTGCTTACAAG